>Ga0055584_100004537_pt1 | contig 13610 bp, 11 predicted proteins | sample OSDHelmetaG_FD_58716 | JGI IMG/M metagenome (GOLD analysis project Ga0055584, IMG submission 58716) | Pelagic marine sediment microbial communities from the LTER site Helgoland, North Sea, for post-phytoplankton bloom and carbon turnover... | ecosystem: Environmental > Aquatic > Marine >... | reverse complement strand
GAATTTGAACCAGTGGAAGTGAGGGGCGCGCAGATCGAAATGCAGATTGGAATCCTTCTCGGAATCCCGATGCGTACCGACTTCGCCGTTGATGATGAGGTTCGGAGTCTTGAGAAAGTGATAGCGGCTGACCGTCTTGGCCGTCTTGGGGCCAATGATCGACGGGATGACCATGAAATCGATGCCGCTGACGACGTTGGACAGGTAGATCCGGCCCGCGCCGGTATCAATACGGAGTTTGGCCGTCCTGATGACTCCTTCGGGGCGGCGGGCGCTCACGTCGGTCAGGATGAGGTTGCCGTTGGTCATCGCGGCGTGGGTTGCCAGGCGCTGCAGGTGTTGCCCGCGCACAGTGACGTTGGTCATGCGCGTCAGGGCCTCGAAGCCCGTGCGCTCCAGATCTCCCCAGCGACCCCAGAGGGTGCCGCGAATCAGGGGGCGCTCCTTGGGGAAATCGAGCATCTCCAGTCCCCGCCGTTCGCCTTTGCCCAGCAGTGGGCCGATCGCCCGGGGATTGATGCGGCTGTCGATTCCGAACGCGTAGTCACGCGAAACCATGTCGTTGGTGTAGGTCAGGCGGAGATTCCCATCGTCGCGTCGTACCATCAGATTCGGCAACGTGAGCAATTGGTTGGTGATCGTGAAATCCGTTTCGGCGGAGAGAAATTCGAGTCCGCGATAATCCCCGTCGGCGGCGCTGACGTTGCCGGCCGCATTCAGATTTGGTTCCAGATCCTTTTTCCAATCCAGATCCTTCAATTCACCCGGCGGTAGCTTCAGGGAAGCGTTCAGGTGTATCACCGGAGGTTTGTGAAAGCCGTATTGTGCAAGATAGCGCGCGGTTTTCGGTCCCAACAATTTCGCGATCTGCGGGAGCGGGTAATCAGTTCCGGCCTCAATCTCGATCGCTCGACGATTCGCGTGCAGGCTGACCATGGCGTCCAGGCTGCCGTTCTCCACTTCCGCCTTGAAGCTGTGGATCTTCAGTTCTGGGGCAGACCACTTCACGCCGATGGAGGCGGAATTGAATTTCGTTCCGGCGTGGTTCAGTTGGTCGCCCTCGGCGTTCAAATTCAGCTTCCACGGTGCGAGCGAACGCATTTCTGAAAATCCGTTTGTGGTCAATGAACCGGTGGCGTTGGTCTGAATAAGACCGTCGAAATAGAGTGACCCGACGCTCAGGGCTCCACTGGTGAACTCCTGCATCCGGCCCTTGAATTCGGCATGGCGCAATTGGCGTGTCCGATGATTGCCGGCGAGGGAGGTGGTGAACCGCAGATCACCGGCGCGGACTCCAGCCGCGTTCAGTTTGTTGAAAGTGAACGAAACATTGGCCAGCACCTCGTTGGTGTCGAGTACGTCGCACGTCGCGTTGCCTTCAAACCGCACGGTTTCGGCCGTTCCCTTGGCGGTGATGGCGTCGTTGAAGGTGGTATTCCAGAGCACATCCCAGTGGCCCTCGGGTTGGACGGTGCTGAAGACGAAGGCTTTTACCTGTCGCATCTGTCCGTGTTCCGTTTTCACTGCGGTGGCCCCCAGTGAAAGACTGGCCTTGAGGGGGGAGTTGGTGTCGGCGGCTCGGGAGATCTGGCCATTCAACTGAAAGCTCCGACACGTTCCCAATGGTGATTCGAGGAGGTTGGCCGAGCCGGATACCCGGGCCTCAATTTCGCCGCGTTCTCGGGCGTCCGCATTGAGTTCCACCTTAATGTTCGGCGGGGAGGCAAATTTGAACTCCGCGAGTCGGGCGAGTGCCCGATGGATTCGGGATTCGACGTTCTCAACCGTCTTGCGGTTTTCCGCGCGGCTTTGCTGCTTGCTGCGGTTGATGCGCTCCTGTCGGGCGAAGGACGCGTTGGTGATGATGCCCGCCGCGGCCACGTTGATGCCTTGGACCTTGGCGCTGAAATGCGTGAGTTGCCATTGGTCGTCGGGCAGAAAGCGAATGTCCGTATTCAGGTTCTCGATCATCAGCGTGCGCGGGGACTCGTTGGTCGGAGCCACGCGCCAGACACCGTAGCCTTGGAACAGCTCGATTGATTTTACACTCACTTCACCGGTGGCGAGTTTCTCCAAATCAAGGTCTACGTCCGCGGTCTGGATGGAGATGGAGGGGCCGATCCGACCCTCCGTCGGATGGATCGTGAGGTCCTCGGTCACGATGCCTTTGAACCACTTCCAATACATGCGCTGGAATTCGACCTCCAAGCCGCGGTTCTTCAGCTCATCCTGGAGCATGGTCTTGGCGAAGTCCGGCATGCCGATCTGGTTGAACCAGACGAAGCCGGACACGACCAGGAGGACCACAACAAGCAATGCGATGCGGCACCCGCGGATGCCCCACCGGCAGCAAAGCCAGAAGCGCGTCCATTTGGGTGGCTGCTTCATTGCTTCACGGGGGAGAGATGGCGGAACACGAATTCCTCGAAGAGGTTTCGCGGAAACTGAAATATGATCCAGTCCTTCGCGTCCTGATCAAAATATGCGGTGTAGATGTAATCGCGACCGCGGGGCATGCGTCCGAAGAGCAGGGTCAGTTTGCCTGACCGCGGAGCCGCGAGTTCGATGGTCAGTCCGCGACTGCGGGCGGTAATGCCGTAGTTCGCCAACCGGGCGCGGCCTCGGTTGACCCATGAGAGAGCCTGCAGCAGGCCCAGTCGTACCGCGGTTTCTTCCACAGCCGCGCCTTCGATGATGTCGAACAACTCGTTCTTACCGTCGGCTTCACGCGTCCAGATTCCGCCAACTTCGCGGATCAAACGGTTGGTTAAACCGTCATTGAACACCTTGATCGCGGCGACTTGGTTCGTGGTGAACGACCACAGAAAACGACTGCGGATTTCGTAGAGGGCGGAAGGGAGTTGGCGAAGCTTGGCGAGTTCGACCAGGTAAACCGCGTTCTCGTCGTGTCGCCGAGCGTAGATGGTGTCCACGAGGCTCTTGCCAAAATCGATGCCCGCGACGAGTTCGTTGGTCATTGCGCCGTTCGCGTTGGTGGATTCGTGCAGCAGCCGATAGGAAATTGAAGGCTTGTCGAGACCATACCCGGTGTAGTCGGTGACGACTTCCTTCTCGAGCTGGACGGCCTCGGCCGTGAAGAGTTGATTGAGAAAGTGGAACATGAGCGCCGGATCGACGGGTGTGCGGTTGGTGCTGGTCGACAGCCAGAGTCCGTTGGTGCGACGCCGGACCGTGAATGCGTCGGGGCCGGTGACACTGATGAGATTGTAGTTCGTCTCCGGAATGGCGTCGAACAGCCGATGATCGCAGTAGGTCCAGTAAGGGTCGCGCAATGGATTGAGAAAATGGGACGCGGCCACGACGATGTTCGACGATTGTGAGATGCGCGCGTAGACGGACTTGGGCAGGGTGTCCGGCGTGTTGCCAAACTGAATGGACATCAGTTCGTTGGTGCCGCGGCTGAAGGCGAGTTCGAGCGCCGGTTTGTCGAGGCCAAAGTCCTCCACTGGCGCGTTCGGATCATCCGTCACGAATCCCTGCACCGGCCATTGCCGCCAGAAATCCAGCAGGTGACGAATGCGGGCGTTGTCGGCGCGTTTGGGGGGCGGAGGCTGTAGGATTCGCCAGGTGTTGTTCGTCTCGCGGCCCATCACGATCACGCTGTTGTTGTTGCGGATGCGGATGCGGTCGAATTCCTCGTCGGCCAGTTCCAGCAGGCGGGTGCTGCGCCAGATGGCGGGGTTGAAAGGCAGCAGTTCGGCGAAGCGGGCGTCCACCACCGCGATGTCGTCGGAGTTGGCTGCCCGCACGTAGAGTTGCTCCCGGATCGGCGTAATCGCACCCACACGGAGTTCCAGTTTCGTGGATCCCTGAAAGATTGTGAGTGTGCCGCGGGCCGGTTCGAGGCCGAAGTCAGCCAGCTTGTCGATCGTGTTCGCACCCACGGTCACCTGAGGTTTCAGCTCGGCCGCCGATTTCAGAAGGGATTGGATGGTGGTTTCGTTGGCGGAGTATTTGATCGGGGCGATCAGTTTCCATTTGTGATCCCGCAGTTCGGCGACGAGCGTCGTATTGCTCGACTGGAACTCCACGCGATTGACGGCGGCGGGATTGATACCCGGCAGCAGCGACTCCGCGGTTGCCGCCGCGTCCGGTTCAGCCTCCGGGCGTTCATACACCACAATGTAGGCGAACAGCGCGAGCGCCAAGGCGAGCAGCAGTTTTGGTTGTCGAGAATTCAATTCAAGAGTTTGGGTTCGATCACATCTGACGTCGCAACCACACGATCCATCCGATCAGGAGGATGCCGCCGGGAATGCCGGCCAGCAGGATCCATTGGAGTGATTGCAGATTCTTGTCGGTGAGGTTGATCTGAAATTCCGTGACCGGGCGAGGCGGGATGCCGCCCAGAAGGCGTGATTGGTCGAGCAGCCAACTCACCGTGTTCCACGCGAGATCATGATTGGCGTAAGGTGAAGACAGGAACTGGTTGTTGAAACTGTGCGAGTCGCCGATCACGACCATGCGGGTACTGCCTTCATTGAAGCCGACGATGTCGCCTTTTTCCACGGCCACGACGAGCGGAATGATGCCGCGTTCGTCGTTTCTCGGGTCGTGGCGAATCCCTTTTCGGTAGTCGCTGATAGCGATGCCCTGAGGGGAGGTGGAGGCCAGAATCGTCACCTGTGGCCCGTCGGCGGCGTTCTGATTGGAGAGGCTCTTGACGGGACGTGGCACCGCCAGTCCGATCGGTGCGCCGCTCTGCGTCAACGGCCTCATGATTTCGTGATTGCTGTATCCTTCGCCGCCAACGAGGACGAGCGTGTCTCGGTCCGACCGGGCACGATCCACGACCTGTCGATCTTCAACCTGGACCCCCCAGCGGTGCAGCAGACGTTCGATGCCGCTGCGGCTTCCGTATTTGAAGAGCATCAGCATGCGTCCGCCAGATTCCAGATAGCGGTCCAGTTTGTTGAGGTGGTCGCCCGGGATTTCAGTCTCCACGCCCGGGACCACAATGAGTTTGCAGACGGCCGGTATGTCATTGGTTCCCGCCAGTGAAAGCGCACCGACACTGGCGTTATGATCGCGCAGCAGTTGGGAGAATCGGCCGTATCCAGTGTCTGACGTAAAGTTGGTCGGATTGTGAAAATTACCATATCCGGTCAGGTAGGCGACCATGGGGCGATCACTCCGCAACACTGATAGCAACGCCGCAGTGAAGACGGATTCGCCTTTGAAGCTCTTTCGGCGAACCTGTTTGGTGCGGCCGGAAACAAGTTCATCCACGTTGTAGTCGGAGAGCTCACTGCGCTTGACGATCTTGACGTTGTCACCATTGGCGAAGATGACCGCGTTCTGCACTTGGGACCCCAGTTGGTAGCGGGTGCGGATTTCTTCCGCCCGTGCCGGTTTCTGGATATAGTCGACGGTCTCGATACGGACATGCCGATTGGCTTCCCGATATTGTCGCAGCATGGTTTCTATCTGCGTGAAGAGCGGCGCTTCCGGGTCATAGTAGACGATGATATCGACGTCGTTGGTGAAGCCTGTGAGCATCTGCATGGTGACCGGGGACAAGGGCTGGAAACGGTCCTTCGACAACGAGTAGTAGGCCGGATTGCGCAGCGCGATGTAGTTCACCATGATCACGATGGCGAGCAGGGCGAGGGAGGAGAGGGTCACGTTGAATCCCGCACCGGTTTTGGAGGGACCGGAGCGCGTTTCGGGATTGTCTGCTGGGTTTGCCATCTCAACGCCAACGTCGGCTTTCCACGGATTTCGTGGTCAGGAACAAAAAGAAAACGGTCAGGCTCAGATAAAAGACCACCTGGCGGCTGTCGATGATCCCCCTGGTAAAATCCTTCATATGATCGATCAGCGAAATGTGGGTGAACACCTCCGTCTGCCAACCGGGCTGCAGCGGGACGATATGCGTCAGGAAACTGGCGAGGAACAAGCCCAAGCCGAGGGCGAAAGTGTTCATCGCCGCGATGATCTGGCTTCGCGTCAGGGATGAGGCACAGCACCCGATCGCCGTGTACAGGCTGCCGAACAGGAGCAGCCCGATGAGCGTGCCGCCGAGTGCGCCCCAGTCGAGTTCGGTCAGGTCCACGGAGTATTCACGCAGGATGAGCGGGTAGGCGATGACCGGGAGCCAGGTTGACAAGAAGAAGACCAGCGCGCCGACAAACTTGGCCATGACGACTCCGGTGTCGCTGACGGGAGCGGTCATGAGCGTCTCGTAGGTGCCGGAAAACTTCTCCTGCGCAAAGGTGCGCATCGTCACAATCGGAGTGCCGAGTAGCAGGATTAGAAAGAAGAGTCCGTTGTTGTAGAAGGCTTCAGTGAAGGGCATGTCCCATGGTTTGCCGTTCAATGCCTCCAACAGCAGCAGGAAGCTGAGCCCCACGAGAAACTGGATCGCGGCAATCGTCAGATAGCCGGTGAGGGATACGTAGTAGCCGGACAATTCACGGCGTACGAGGGTGATGAACGGTCTCATCAGAATCCGTCCTCCTCTTCGCGTCGCGTCACCTTGAGGAAGATATCCTCGAGTGAATGGCGGGTACGGGTCAGTTCGCGCAGTTTCCAACCCCGTTCGTGAGCGGTTTGGAATACCGCCGGTCGCAGATCTTCCAGGCCCTCGGAAGGGGTAAGCGTGCAGTGGAGATAATCTTCGTTCGCCGGCTGCAGGTCAAAGTGGAGGATTTCCGCGGAATGCTCCAGATAGTCGAGCAGCTCTTCCCGGGGCGCGCAGATTTCGGCGACCACATGACGTTCGGCGCTCATCTTGTGACGCAGCCCGTCGACAGTGTCGTCTTCGAGTATTTTGCCCTGGTGAATGATGATGACGTGGTCGCAGGTCATCTCGATCTCAGAAAGAATGTGTGATGAGACCAATACCGTATGGGTCTTGCCCAGTTCCCGAATCAGCTTTCGGACGGTGCGAATCTGGTGAGGATCGAGTCCAATGGTGGGTTCATCCAGAATCAAAAGGCCCGGGTCGTGCACAAGTGCGTCCGCCATGCCGACCCGTTGGCGGTATCCTTTGGACAGGTGGCTGATGAGTTTTGAGGAAACATCGGCCAATCCACATACCTCCGTCACGTGGTCGACCCGTTCGCGACTGGCACGAACCCCCAAGCCCTTCAAGCGCGCGCGGTATTTGAGGTATTCCCGCACCCGCATGTCGGTGTAGAGCGGGTTGCTTTCCGGCAGGTACCCGATCATGCGCCGAACCTCATCCGGATGGGTATAGATGCTGTAGCCGCCAATCCGGGCGGTACCCGATGTTGCCGGCATGTAGCAGGACAACATGCGCATCGTGGTTGTCTTGCCGGCTCCGTTGGGTCCCAAAAAGCCCACCACCTGGCCGCGGCCGACCGTAAAACTCAGATTCTCCACTGCCGTACGTTTCTTAAAGCGCTTGGTCAAGCCGTGCACTTCAATCATTGGCGTTTCGTCAGTGGATGGATTGTCACTCATCAATCGGTCAGCCCCAAGAATGGGGCCGGAAGTCTTCCGAATCTGCACAGATTGGGCGAGCATTTTAGGTGAGTGCGATAGGGGTAGGTGAATGCACCTGCGGCTAACACCTTAGCTTACCGGAAGCAATTCTAAGGGCTCCCACGTATAGAAATGGCCCCAAAATAGGGCACTTTGAATACAGGATGAAAAAACAGCCTTTAAATGTAAGGGAGCACGCCGTGAGACGGTTGCTCGCCGCCATCCACGGCAAGAAGATCACCGAAAAGGATCTGAGCGAGGAATGTGATGTATGCGGTCGCCATACGGAGATCCGACAGGTGGTCCTGGTGAACGGAAACTTCGTCTGCACGGGTTGCGCCAATGCCGTTTTTCTCAAGCCATTGATCGCCCAAAGCAAGGGAGCTTCAGCGCGGCTCTAACTTGGAGGCAGAAAAAGGAACGCATCATGATTGACGATGAACAACGACTTGATTGGCGACGGCGACGGAATTCAAAGCGCAATGCGAAGAATTCGCCGCAATTGCCAACCACCGCACCATCCGCCCGGTCAACGTACCTCGGGGACGGTTTGGTTCAAGCGCAACGGCGCAGATTTTTGATTCAGGCAAAGCAAAATGGCAAAACGTCGCGGAGCGTCCCGGTTGACCGAAGGGGCTCGAACACGCAACCGGCCCCGCCCATCGGGCCGCTTCGCGACAGTGCCAGAGAAGAGGTTTGGTTCAGTGATCTTGTGAGGATTCTCCGGGAGGTGAATCGCCCATGTTGGCCTTGATGAGTTTTCCAATCGTGAGGCCCTGTAGAAGGATTGAGATCACCACGATGATGTAGGTCACCGTAAGAATCAGATCGCGCGGTGTTGCGATTTCTGTGTCCTGAACCTTCATCATTGGCGGAATGGACAAGGCGAGAGCCACTGAGATTCCTCCACGAATGCCACCCCAAGTCATGATCTTGATCACACCGGGCGAGAAATCGCGGTATTTCCTGAGACAGGTGATCGGCACGCTTACAGCGATGAACCGGCACAACAGCAACAGCGGGAAGGCGATCAAACCGGCAATGAGGAAGTTTCCCTTGAGTGAAAGAATAAGGATTTCGAGTCCGATGAAAACGAACAGGACCGCGTTCAGGATTTCATCGACGAGTTCCCAAAACGTGTCCAGATGTTCGCGGGTCTTTTCGCTCATGGCGAAGTCGCGCCCATGATTGCCGATGAGCAGTCCGGCAACCACCATGGCGATTGGGCCGGACATGTGGAGCGCGCTCGCGAGCGCATAGCCGCCCATTACGAGTGCGAGGGTCAGCAAGACTTCGACCGAATAGTTGTCCACGCTCTTCAGGAGACGATAGACGATCCAACCGAGCACGAGGCCGAGGATTGCGCCTCCGAGCGCTTCTTCTGCGAACAGTGCCGCGATGTGTCCGGCACTGGGATCATGGCCTTCGACTGCGATTTCAAAGAGCACCAGGAACACCACCACACCAACGCCGTCATTGAAGAGTGATTCGCCGACCACCTTCGTTTCCAGGCTCTTCGGGGCACCGGCGGTTTTCAGGATTCCCAGCACTGCGATCGGGTCCGTGGGCGAGATCAGGGCACCGAAGAGCAGGCAGAAGATGTAGGGCACCTGAAGACCCAAGGTCTTGAAGAGATAGAATGCCGTTGTGCCGACCAGAAACGTGGAGAGCACAACGCCGAAGGATGCCAGCAGACCGATGACCCACTTCTGCTTGGCGAGGTCGTTGAGGTTTACGTGCAGGGCTCCGGCGAACAGCAGGAAACTGAGCATCACCTGCATCAAGGCCGCATCGAAATCAAGACTCTCCAACAGGTCCCGCGCGAAGCTCTGCACCTGGATGCCCATCGCGTCCAATGCCATCAGTCCCAAGGACATCAGCATCGCGATGATCATGACGCCGATGGTGGTGGGCAGCTTGACCCAGCGGTGATTCGCATAGGCGAACAACGCCGTCAACGAGATGAGCAGGGCAATGATTTGCAGTAGATTCATGTCGTCGCCATACGGACGGTTCTGCGCGGCAGAACGGTTGCTGAAAGAATTCGGAAACCGATGCTAGAGACGTCCGGTCACCAATGATTCGACCACGGACGGATCAGCCAACGTGGACGTATCGCCCAGATTGTCGACGTCACCTTCGGCGATTTTGCGGAGGATGCGCCGCATGATTTTTCCGGACCGCGTCTTCGGCAGACCTTCGGAAAACTGAATCTTTTCCGGTGCTGCGTGAGGGCCGATTGCCTGTCGCACTTGCAGTACGATTTCCTTTTTCTTTTCGTCCGACGGTTCCTCGCCGGTCTTCAAGGTCACGTAGGCGTAGATCGCGTTGCCCTTGATGTCATGCGGATACCCGACCACAGCGGCTTCCGCCACGGAGGTATGACCACCGATGGCGCCTTCGATTTCAGCGGTGCCAATATTGTGGCCGGAAACAATAATCACGTCGTCCATGCGGCCGGTGATCCAGTAGTAACCATCGGGATCGCGCCAACATCCGTCACCGGTGAAGTAGCGGCCCTTGAACGCGCTGAAATAGGTGTCGATGAAACGTTGATGATCACCGAACACGGTGCGCATCTGTCCGGGCCAGCTGTTCTTCAGGCACAACGCTCCGCGGACGTCGTTGCCCTCGAGCGCGTTGCCGTTTTCATCCACGATCTCCGGTTGCACTCCGAAGAAAGGCAGGGTTGCCGAGCCGGGTTTGGTCGGGGTGGCATGGGGCAGGGGGGTGATGAGCACACCGCCGGTTTCCGTCTGCCACCAAGTGTCCACGATCGGGCAGCGTTCCTTGCCTACGACCTTGTGGTACCAATTCCATTCCGGTTCCTTGATCGGTTCACCCACGGTGCCGAGAATTCTCAGACTGGAGAGATCGTGCTCGTTGGGCCACTTGTCGCCTTCTTTCATCAACGCGCGCAACGCGGTCGGTGCGGTGTAGAATTGGTTGACCTTGTGCTTGGCGCAGATCTGCCAGAACCGACCAAAGTCGGGATAGTTCGGCACTCCTTCGTACATCATGGTTGTCGCCCCATTTGCGAGAGGTCCATAGATGATGTAGGAGTGGCCGGTGATCCAGCCGACGTCGGCAGTGCACCAGTATATGTCGCCCGGTTGGTAATCGAAAATGTAGTGATGCGTGGTCGCTGCATACACCAGGTATCCCGCGGTGGTATGCATCACGCCCTTGGGTTTTCCGGTGGAACCGGAAGTGTAGAGGATGAAGAGCGGATCTTCGGCATCCTGTTCCGCCGGGGGGCAAACCGCGTCTGCCGCATCACAGGAGTCTTGCCACCAATGGTCCCGACCCTCCGTCATGTTGACGTCGCTGCCCGTGCGTTTGACGACGAGGATCTTCTCCACCGTCGGCGTATTCACGACCGCCTTGTCGGCGTTGGCCTTCATCGGGATGTCCTGCTTCGTTCCCCGTACGCCGGTGTCCTGGGTGATGATGGCCTTGCATCCCGAATCGTTGATACGGGTGACCAGACTGTCTGCCGTGAAGGCACCGAACACCACTGAATGGACGGCGCCGATTCTTGCGCAGGCCAGAACGGCCACGGCCAACTCCGGAATCATCTGCATGTAGATGCAGACGCGGTCACCCTTTTCGATGCCTAGATTCTTGAGGGCGTTGGCGGCCTTCTGCACCTGGGCCTGCAGGTCGCGGTAAGTGATTTCGCGGCTTTCAGACGGATCATTCCCTTCCCAAAGAATGGCCACATTGTCACCGCGTCCTTCATCGACATGTCGATCCACGCAGTTGTAACAGGCATTGATCTTGCCACCGAGGAACCACTTGATATCGACCTTGTTGAAGTCCCATTCCTGCAGTTTGTCCCAGCGCTTCGTCCAAGTGAGTTGCTCGGCTCGCTCGGTCCAGAAGGCATCGGGATCGTTGATCGATTTCTCGTACAGCGCGCGATAATCATCGAGGGATTTGATGTGCGCGTTGTCGTTTGTAGGGGGCTGATAGACGGGAGTATTCTGTTCGGTGCTCATACAAAGTGGCCGGGATTTGAAGGGCGATTCTTATGAATGCACAAATGCAGCGTCAATCTTGAAGCCTAATGGAGGGTCGAATTGTAGCATATGCCATGGTTTTAAGACTCGTCGGTACAAAAAGAAGAGCGGCGCGTTGGCACCGCTCTTCGGAGAGACTGATTTGAAATTGCCCTACTTCTTGGCGACTTTCTTCTTCTTGCCGCGACGGCCGGCGTCCTTTTCCTTCACTGCCATCGCCGCTTTGCCGATACGGCCGCGGAGGTAGTTGAGGCGTGAACGGCGAACTTTGCCACGGCGCTCAACCGTGACCTTGTCGACGCGGGGGGACTGCAGCGGGAAGACTCGTTCGACGCCTTCACCGTAGCTGATACGGCGCACGGTGAAGGTCTCATTGAGACCGCGTCCGTGACGACCGATGACGATTCCCGCGAAAACCTGGATGCGTTCCTTGTCGCCTTCGACGACCTTCGTGTGCACACGGACGCTGTCGCCAACTGCAAACTCAGCGTCTTTCTGGCGAATCTGTTCGCCGTGAATCTTGTCAATCAATGCCTGGTTCATTTTCTTGTCTTTCTTATTGGTTCGGAAGGCGTCATTCGTCGTCTTCCAGCAAATCTGGTCTTTTTCTCTTCGTGCGTTCGGCGCTCTGTTCCCGCCGCCACTTCCCAATTTCGGCGTGATGTCCGGAGAGCAACACTTCCGGAATCTTCCAGCCGCGGAATTCAGCCGGCCGCGTATATTGCGGATACTCAATTTGTCCGTTACTGAACGATTCATCGCTCGCACTTTCGTCGTCTCCGAGAGCTCCCGGAATCAACCGGGTGACCGCATCGACGATCAACATCGCGGGCAATGCGCCATTCGTCAGCACGAAATCTCCAACGGAGATCTCGTCATGTGCGAGATGCTCGCGGATTCGCTCGTCGAATCCCTCGTAGCTTCCGCAAATCAACAGCAAGTGTTCATCCCCGGCGAGTTCGCGGGCGACCGCCTGTTTGAACGGTCGGCCCTGCGGAGTCATCAGTGTGACCCGGGTGTGCTCACCTGCGAGCGTTTCTACTGCTTCAAAGATCGGTTCGGGCTTTAAAACCATTCCCGGTCCGCCGCCAAATGGACGATCGTCCACCGTGCGATGCCGGTCGTGGGTATAATCCCGCAAATCATGGATCGTGAGATCCAACAAACCCGCCTGCCGCGCGCGCTTGACGATGCTCTCGTCCAGCGGCCCCGCGAACATGGCGGGAAAAAGTGTCAGCACGTCGATTTTCATCGCGGTGCCGTAAAGGAGGACCTCTCAGTCCTCCGTGTGGGCCTCATCGACCACTTCCAGTGAGCAGCGAAGGCCTTTTTTCGCACTGCCAGCCTGCATCAAAGTGCGGATCGCATTGATCGTCGCACCGTGTCGCCCAATGACCTTGCCCATGTCGGTCGGATGCGTACGGAGCTCGTACACCGTCTGCTTCCCGTTATCAACGGGTTCCACAACGACGGCGTCGGGGCGATCCACGAGCCGCTTCACCACAAAATTCAAAAAGTCTTCCATGCCAATCAGGCAGTGGCTTCTTCTTCAGCAGCAGCGGCGGCCGCCTTACGCACCTTCTTGATGAAGGAGCGGACGGTGTCGCTGGGCTGAGCGCCAACTCCGAGCCAGTAATCCACGCGGTCGAGCTTGAGGGCGTAATTGTCACCCTCCTGCATCGGGGCATAAGTGCCGATTTCCTCGATGCACCTGCCATCACGAGGACTACGGTTGTCTGCCACCACCACACGATATGCGGGGCGGTTCTTGGAACCCATGCGCTTCAAGCGTATCTTAACCATAGTCTTGCTTCAGTATCGGATCGCGAATCACGACAACCATTGCCGTGTATTTTCGCAACTCCCGAAAAAGGACGGGGAGATTAGGCACCGCTATTTTTGAACGCAAGCCCGTATTTTTCAAAAAATGTGACCCGCGCTCGGGGTAGGGGCTGCGAGCTGGTGACGCTCATTGATTTAGGCTCCTAAACCGCCCCGGAGTGTTCCCGGTTTGGCGACGAAACACATTTACGAACTGCGAGGCATCGGCAAAACCACACCTTTCAGCGATTCGATGCAGCGGTTCGCGGCCGTTCAGAAGCAAATATTGGGAGTATT
>Ga0055584_100004536_pt1 | contig 13611 bp, 14 predicted proteins | sample OSDHelmetaG_FD_58716 | JGI IMG/M metagenome (GOLD analysis project Ga0055584, IMG submission 58716) | Pelagic marine sediment microbial communities from the LTER site Helgoland, North Sea, for post-phytoplankton bloom and carbon turnover... | ecosystem: Environmental > Aquatic > Marine >... | reverse complement strand
TCGGCCATGTTCATGCTCGACAGTGATGACACCCTCGCCACGGTTCCTGATGTCGGCGGTGAACTGATGCAGTGGCACGTGCACCAGGATCTCTGTATGACCACGGACGCGCAGCCCGTGTTGGCCGGTCTTCGCTCAATCGGGGCCGAGTGCGGAAGCGGCGTCGGCTTCCCCGCCATCCCGATGATTCACGTGTGGATCGAACCCAACGAGTGCGGCCCGTTCGCTGCGCTCGAGGGCGTCGGCGCCGGCCAGGTCTCAGCCGGCGAAGAGACGCTCTGCGACCACGCCCACGGCTGAAATGAGCCGCGCGCCTCAGGCGCCGCCAATCGTGACGCGGTTGCCTTGGGTCATGGCACTCACGGAGACCCAAGACGCCGTCGGTGGCGGCGATGCCCTTCATGTCGACCGGTTCGGGCTGAGCATCGGTCCGGTCTCAGTGGGACTACCGCTCGCCTGTACGAGCGACGACGTCTACCGCCGATATCTCGACCTGCTGCGGCTACTGCAGCGCGGACCGTGTGAGCTGGTTCAGCCGCCGGCCGCCGATCTCGATGCCCTCGCGAAGGCAACATCAACCGATGGCACGTTCGTTGCCCGCCGTCTCGCCGCGCTGCAGGACGGCTAGCGACTCGCCTTCCGGCTAGCGCCCACACGCGCAGGCCGTAGACTGCCTGCCAGTGACGTTCACCGACCGGCTTCCTCTCACCCGACAACGTGTCGCGGATGCCGCCCTCGAGTTCATCGACGTCCACGGCCTCGATGGGCTGAGTATGCGCAAGCTCGGCGCCGAACTCGGCGTCGAGGCGATGTCGCTCTACAACCACGTGGAGAACAAGGCCGACCTGCTCGCCGCCGTCGCCAACACCTTGTTCGACGACGTGCTCGCCGCCTACGGCGACCCGTCGGGAGACTGGAAGGTCCATGCCCGGGCTCTCTCACACGCCTACGTCGACGTCGCCGCGTCGCATCCGCGGGCAGTGAGCTTGTTGATCCACTCTCCTGACCATTCGGGCTCGGCCTCGGAATTCGATCGACGAATCGTCGCCGCAGCGCGACTGATGACCAACGATGATCGGGTCGGCGCATTGGCCTTCGCGACGATCTCGAATTGGGTGATCGGAACCATCGTGCAAGAGCACGGCCTCATGGGAGTTCGCGCCGCGCCTGAAGGCGACGAGGCCGATGAACGGGTCGCCGACTTTCAGATCGCGGCACAGAACCTCACTGTCGACGAGCCCTTCAACGAGGGCCTCGAGATCGTCCTGGCCGGACTCGAGGCTCGCTACTCCGCCTGAGGTTCGTTCTGGGCTTGGGCGGCGACATAGGCGTCGACGAACGCCGCTCGTTCCTCGGCACGTTCTCGCTGCTTGGTGACGATCTTCCTGCCGACCCAGACCACCAAGATGATGATCGGGATGAAGGGCAGGAGCACACCGAGCACGATCATGAACACCCCGACGACGGCGAGCATCGCGCCCCAACCGTTGGCGAACGACTCCCCGAACCCGGGAAGTGGATCGTCGCCCTCGGCGGAGATGAAGACGCTGTCGGTGCCGGTGAGTTCGACCCCGTCAGAGGTGACCGGGGTGGCCGATGCCTCGACATCGAGGTTGATGCCATCTGAGGCGTCGACCCGGTTGATGAAGCCATCGTCGGCATCGAGTTCGACAGTGAAGAGGAGCTCGTCGCCTGCCTTCAGTTCTTCCAGGGTTGCGACGCCCTGGACAATGGTGAAGTCGTCCACCCGCAGACGAAAGGCCGGCACGTCGACGCTCACCTCGGTGAGCGTGTCTTCTCCGGTGTTGTTGACGCTCACGCAGAGCACCGCAGTGTCGTCGGACCCCATCGTGAGGTTCGACGATCCCGGGCACGCCTCATCGTCGTTGGCGCCGAGCCAGGCGACGACTTCCATCTCCGGTCGCAGTCGGTCGGGGTCGAGCTCGAGAACGGTGAGCGTGATCGTCGACAGCGCGATCTGATCGCCGATGGTCTTGCGCTGCCCCAACAGCCGCTCGAGGTCAGCTTGGCGAGCGCCCAGCTCCTCTTCGAGCTGGAAGATCGTGTTGAGGTCGCGGGCGTCATCGAGCAGCTGCTGCACTCGAGCGACACTCGACGTGGCCGCGGTGATCCGCGCGTCGAGATCGACGACCACCTCGGTGACGTCGTCGCTGGTGGTGCTTTCGCTCACCACGCCGACGCCGGGGACCCTGGTGACTGCGGCGATCAAACGATCGAAGTCGGCCGGTGGCACCCGAATGGTCAGCACGGCTCGTGGGGTCGGTTCCGACTGTGTCTCCTGGCCCCAGATGGCGCCACCGTTGTCGAAGACGGTGTCGATGATCGCGTCGGTGGTCTCGCGGACATTGGCCGCCTCGACCACGATGTCGCCGGTCTTGATGATCTGGCGACCCACGAACAGCGCGGTCACCTCGGCCGGGAGCCGTTCGCCGGGCTCAGTCGTCGGTTCCTCCTGGGCGGCCCCGTTCTCCAGTTGATCGCGTTCGGCCTCGCTGTCGAAGAATCCGAATTCGGCGTCGGAGTCGTCGGTCATGTCCGAGTCGGCCATGTCATCGTTGGTCACGTCGTCGCCCCTGGCACGATCAACACTGTCCTCAGGTGCAGCATCGTCCACGCCCGGTGCGGTGGTGTCGGAGTCTCCCACTGACGGGTTTCCGTCGATGGCGGCGTCGACTTCTTGGAATCGTGTGGCGGTATCACTGTCGCTGCCCGAGCAGGCCGCGAGCAGCAGCATGATCGCGCTCAGCAGCGCAAGAAGCCGCGCCGACGTAGTTCGTTGTTGCCGATGAGACCGTGTTTGCTCAGACCGTGTTTGCTCAGACCGTGCTTGCTTAGACCGTGCTTGCGTAGACAATGTTCCCCCAGGAGTGTGTTGTCGGGGTGTCTGACGCACGAGCGCGGTGCGGGGTTCCCGTCACATCAAAATGTGTGCGTTTCGTCACGCAGTCGTAGTGTTCGCAAACACGGAACTGAACACAGTTCGTGGCCAGATACAGGGGGAAACATGGCTGGCGAGGCAGCAAAGAGCGGTAAGACGGCGCGACGAATCCACATTCGAACGTGTCACCTCTGCGAGGCGATGTGTGGCCTCGAAGTCCATGTGGAGCGCGACGACGCGGGCGACGAACGCGTCGCGCTGATCAGACCCAACCGAGACGACGTGTGGTCGAAGGGCTACATCTGTCCGAAGGGCACCACGCTCGGCCATCTCCACGACGACCCCGACCGGCTGCGGGCGCCGATGGTCAAGGACGACCAGGGTGTGCATCGCGAAGCGACCTGGGACGAGGCCCTCGCCCGAGCAGAGGAGCTGATGGGGGCAGTGGTCGCCGAGCACGGCAAAGAAGCCGTCACCCTCTACATCGGTAACCCGGCCGCCCACAACTACTCGATCAGCCGCTACACCGGCCTCCTCATGGGCCTCGCCGATCTCCCGGGCCCGATCTATTCCGCGGGCACGGTCGACCAGTGGCCGAAGAACCTGACGTGTTGGACGATGTATGGCAACCAGTGGCGTATCCCCGCGCCGGATCTGCCCAATACCGACTTCATCGTTGTGATGGGCGCCAACCCCCACGCAAGTCAGGGTTCGCTGCTGGCGTGCCCCGACGTGCTCGGCGAGCTCGACAAGGTGCGCGAACGCGGCAAGGTGATCGTGATCGATCCCCGCCGCACCGGCACCGTCGACCACGCCGATCAGTGGCTGCCGATTCTGCCGGGCACCGACGCCGCCATGATGCTCGCCGTTGCCCACGTGTTGTTCGACGAGGACCTCGTCACCCTGGCCCACCTCGAGAATCGGGTGAAGAACCTCGACGATGTCGAGCGCTTGGCTGCAGCGTTCCCTCCGGAACGCGTGGCTGCCACGTGCGGCATCGAAGCGGAAGAGATCCGCACGTTGGCACGCGAGTTCGCGGCGGCCGACAAGGCCGTCTGGTACGCCCGGATCGGCACCTGCAATCAAGAGTTCGGCACGCTCGCCTCGTGGCTGCCCGACGTGCTCAACGTGCTCACCGGCAACCTCGACCGTGAGGGTGGTCTCATGTGGGGCGACCCGATTGCGTGGTCGGCCACGCTGAAGGATCGCGGCGAGGAGATCGAGTTCGGTCGCTTCCACAGCCGCGTCCGCGGCGCGCCAGAAGTGATGGGGCAGTTCCCGGTGTCGTGTATGGCCGAGGAGATCGCAACGCCTGGCGAGGGCCAGCTCAAGGCACTCGTGACCGTCGCCGGCAACCCGGTGATCTCGGCGCCTGAGGCCGACAAGCTCGACGCGGCCTTGCCCCTCCTCGACTGCATGATCTCGATCGACAATGCGCTCAACGAGACCACCCGACACGCCGACGTGATCTTCCCCGGGCTGTCACCGTTGGAGCAGCCGCACTACGACGAACTCCTGTGGGCCTGGGCGGTGCGTTCGGCCGGCAAGTTCTCGCCCGCCCTGTTCGAGCCGACCGATGGTCGCCCCGGTGAGTGGGAGATCCTCCTGCGCGTGGGCGCGATGATCGGCGGGATCCCGCAGGATCAGGTCGACGTGAAGGCCATCGACGACGGGTACTTCGCTGCGTTCGCCGAGATGGGCGGGGCCGACCCGGCTGTGGCGCTTGCGGCGTGTCCGGAGCCCGGCCCCGAGCGGCTCAACGACAACGCCATTCGAACCGGCCCGTGGGGTGATCGTTATGGCGAGAACCCCGGCGGTCTCACACTCGACTCGTTCCGAGCCGAGCCGAACGGCATCGACATGGGTCCGATGCGGCCGCGCCTCGATGAAGTCATCTCCCACCCCGACGGACTGATCGATCTTGCGCCGCCTTACGTGATCGCCGACGTGCCCCGGCTGGAGCAGCGTCTCGATCGCGACCCCGACGGCTTGTTGCTCATCAGCCGTCGCCATGTGCGGTCCAACAACTCATGGATGCACAACGTGAAGGTCCTCGTGAAGGGCAAGGATCGGTGCACACTGCTCATCCACCCTGACGATGCAGCGGCCGCGGGCGTCACCCACGGGTCGGTCGCCCGAGTCTCCTCAGAGGCGGGATCGCTCGACGTGCCAGTCGAGGTGAGCGACGAGATGCGGCCTGGGGTCGTCTCGCTGCCGCATGGCTGGGGTCATGACAAGCCCGGCACCCGGATGGCGGTGGCGCGTGAGCACGCGGGGGTCAACAACAATGTGCTGGCGCCGGGAACGTTCGTCGATGTCCCCTCCGGCAACGCCGCAGTCAACGGCATTCCGGTGGAGGTCGCCCCGGCAATGGCTTAGCGCTCGATTTGCGTGATCAACGGTTCCGTGGTCGCGTGACTCACGTTGAGTGGGAATCTGGATGGCGTAGGGCGCAGAACGTGGCGCTCGTTGTGGCTGTGTGTGATCGGGGCGCTGTTGAGTGCCGGGTGCACGGTTGTGCTTCGCGACCCCGGCGTGTCGAACGGGTGTGGTCCGTTGCGCTACTCGTTCAACACTCACGACATCACGCTCACCCCTGAACGCCGAGCGGCGGTCGACGACGCCATCGCGGAGTTCGGCGCCCTCGTGGGTCGGTCGGTCGAACCGTCCGCCAGCGGCGGTGCGACCGCTGAGTCGAACCGTCCCGGCGACCCCATCGCGTTCGAACTCGCCTGGCCGGAGGATGACCCCGACGGCCTTGGCTACGCCGAGCCTCACATCGTCGGAGATTCCTACGCTGGCGGCTGGGTGATGCTGAACCCGATCATTCGCCACGCGCCACCGGGCCTCATTCGCCGGCTGGTCCTGCATGAGCTCGGCCATCTGCATGGACTCGCCGATGTGGAGGACGGCCAGGAGCTGATGGATCCGTCGCTCGTCGCCGAGATGTGGGGCCCCGGCGACCTGCTTGGCCTCGTGATCACCCACAACGGCGGATGTTGACTACTCGGTGTGGACGACCTTGAACGACTCCACCGCGCCAGCCGTCATGCCGATCGCGTTGGCCTCGGCCCACTCGCGGATCATGGCCGGCAACTCGTCGGCTCGGGCACTGTTCTGGGAGTGATGCGCGAGGAGCGCCTCGATCTTTCGGTCGAGGCTCGTCGTGATGTCGACGCTCAGGTTGTTGTCGGTGCCGGCCATGAGCCAGATCCGCGGGACCGCGTGGGGTTCGTGGCCCTCCTCGAGCAACTCGGGAAACGAGTGTCCGTTGCGAGCGTCGGGGTAGACCGCCGAGACGGTGGCCTCGCCGGCGGCGAGGTGATCCGGGTGCGCTGCATAGATGCGCTCGAGGTTGCGAATCGGGGTCTGCGTGATCACGAGATCGGGCTTGACGGTGCGGATCAACCGGGAGATCGCCTTGCGCAAAAGGAGGTCGGCGACGAGGTGCCCGTCGGCGAAGCCGAGCCAATGCAGCTCAGTGACGCCGACGATGGCGGCAGCGTCGGCCTGCTCTTTCTGGCGAATCTCGGTCAGCTCGGCCGGCGAGAGGTGGGCCGGCTCGCCCGCCTGGCCGCTGGTGACGAGCCCGTAGACGACCTCCACCCCGTGGTCGGTGAGGGTTGCGACCGTGCCCGCCGCGCCGAAGTCGATGTCGTCAGGGTGCGCGACCACGAGGAGTGCCTTCGTCGGCAGGAAGTCGTCGTCGGCATGGATCAGGTCAGCGAGCGCCATCAGAGATCAGCGATTCCCATGTCGAGATTGGAACCGGTGATGCCGCCGTCCACACCGAGGAACTGTCCGGTCGTGTACGCCGACGCTGGAGCAGCCAGGTAGAGCGCGGCGGCGGCGATCTCTTCGGGTCGCCCGAGCCGCCCGAGTGGGGTCGCATCGCTCATGGCCCGCTCGAGCTCGGGCGTCTGGAGCACGATGTCGAGTGCCGACGTGGCGATTGCTCCAGGGCAGACGGCATTGACCCGAATCTTCGGGGCGAGGTCTTGGGCGAGCGCCTTGGTCAGGTGGATCAGGGCGGCCTTGGCCGTGCCATAGGCGGCAAATCCGCGACTGGCGAAGAGGCCGGCGGTCGACGCGATGTTGACGATGTTCGCCCCCGGCCGATCGAGCATGTGGGGCACGGCGAGTTGGCTGAGGTTGAAGGCGGTGGTGACGTTCCACCGCATCGCGCCGTCGAACGCGTTCTCGCTGGTGTCCATGAACCCCTGGGGCATGGAGCCGCCGACGTTGTTGACGATCACATCGATGCCGCCGAACGACGCCACAGCCGTGTCGACGAGCGTGGCGAGCCCCTCTCGGCTCGAGAGATCGCCGGCGACGATCTCAGCGCGGCGTCCGTGTCCTTCGATTTCGGCCGCGACTGCGGCCAGTTGCTCCTCGGTGCGGGCGCCGATCACGACGTCGGCTCCGGCCTCTGCGAACATCGTTGCGGTCGCCGCACCGATGCCTCGGCCGGCGCCGGTCACGATCGCGACTTTGCCGTCGAGTCTGAATTGGTCGAGTCCCATGGATCGCGACCGTAGACTTTCCGGGCGATGGACACGACTTCCACAACCGACGCTTTCGATGCCGACAACGGGTCATCGCCCGAGGCCGACGCGCTTTCGGCGATTCTGATGGCCGACGACGTGTCGGGTTCGTTGTGGTCGTCGGTCGACAGCGGCCGCATCGACGCACTCGTGCCGGAGCTTCCTGCGCTTCGGATGGAGCAGGACCCGATCCATCGCCACAAGGATGTGTTGTCCCACACCATCGCGGTGGTGTCGAAGACCCCCGACGATCTGATCGTTCGCTTGGCCGCGCTGTTTCACGACATCGCTAAGCCCCGCACCCGAAGCTTCGAACACGGCGGAGTGACCTTCCGTCATCACGAGGCGGTTGGTGCGCGGATGACGCGGAAGCGCATGAAGGCACTCGGCTACCCAGAAGAAGAGGTCGAAGAAGTCACCGAACTGGTTCGGCTCAGCGGCCGGTTCAAGGGATACGCCGACGGTTGGTCCGACAGCGCGGTGCGTCGCTATGCCCGTGACGCCGGCCCGCTCCTCGGTCGACTCAATGCGCTGATCCGTTCTGACTGCACCACCCGCAACAAGCAGAAGGCTGCGGATCTGCAGCGGTCGATCGATGATCTCGAACGTCGCATTGCCGACCTGGCCGAGGAAGAACGTCGGGCCGCCGAACGCCCCCAGATCGACGGCCAGGCTGTGATGACCCACCTCGGTACCGGTGGCGGCCGCCATGTCGGCGACATCCTCAAGATGCTGCTCGAGGTGAAGCGGACCGAAGGCGAGCTTTCCGACGAGGAGCTCTACACCCGCGTCGATGCCTGGTGGCAGGCCAACGGTGCATCCTACGAACCGCGTTCCTGAGTAGAGCCGCCGGCTGGGGGATCGGAGACTGTGCTGAACTGCAGCGATCACACGGAACCGAACGCTGTTCAGTGAGGTGCACCGTAGCGTCGGTGAAGGCCGTTCAGGCCGCGCCGCTCGGATTCATTCCGCCTCTGGAACGATGGCCAGACCGTCCGGCGAGTGGGTGGGCGCAGGCGAGACCGGTTCGGGCCCGGCGAGCACGGCGAGCAGTGCGCCGCCCAGAACCAGACCGGCGATCGTCAGGATCGCGACACGGGGGCTGAGTGGGGGAGTCGGCTGCGGAGAATCTGTCGCGCCGAGGATCTCGATCGTCGTCACACCCTTGGAGACCGCTGCCGAGATCGTTCGCGCTACACGGTGAGGAAGAAAATCACGCCGGTCCCCCCATTTGCGAGCGGTAGCCTTGTCGGCATGGACGTAGGAATCGTTGGTGCAACCGGTCAGGTCGGCGCTGTCGTGCAGACACTGCTTGCCGAGCGGAACTTCCCTGTCGACACGCTCCGGCTCTTCGCCTCGGCTCGGTCCGCGGGGAAGACGATCGAGTGGCAGGGTCGCGACATCACTGTTGAGGATGCCGCCGAGGCCGACTACACGGGTCTCGACATCGTCATCTTCTCGGCCGGTGGCGGCACCAGCAAGGAACTGGCTCCGAAGGTTGCCGCCCAGGGCTGCATCGTGATCGACAACTCGTCGGCCTGGCGTATGGATCCCGACGTTCCGCTGGTGGTGCCGGAGGTCAACTCCGAGGTGCTCCACGACATCCCAAAGGGGATCGTGGCGAACCCGAATTGCACGACCATGGTCGCCATGGCGCCGCTCAAGGTGCTCTCCGATGAGGCCGGCCTCGAAGCACTGGTGATCTCGACCTACCAGGCAGTGTCAGGTGCGGGACTCTCCGGTGTCGACGAGCTCGACACCCAGCTCCAAAAGCTCGGCGGAAATGCCGGTGAGCTGGCCTTCGACGGTTCGGCCATCGCCCTGGAAGCGGGCGCGAACTTCGTCGAGCCGATCGCGTGCAACGTCATTCCCTTCGCCGGCGGCTTGGTCGACGACGGCATGCTCGAGACGAGCGAAGAGCAGAAGCTTCGTGACGAGAGCCGCAAGATCCTCGGCCTTCCCGAACTCAAGGTGGCCGGCACCTGTGTGCGTGTCCCGGTATTCACCGGTCACTCGCTGTCGATCAATGCCCGGTTCTCGTCGGCCATCAGTGTCGAACGAGCGCTCGAGCTGCTCGCCGGTGCCGAGGGCGTGGTGCTCACCGACGTCCCCACGCCGCTGATGGCCGCCGGTGCGGATCCCACCTTTGTCGGCCGGGTACGGGTCGATCCCACGGTCGAGCACGGGCTCTCGCTGTTCTTGTCGGGCGACAATCTGCGCAAGGGCGCCGCGCTCAACACCATTCAGATCGCCGAGTCGATGGTTGCCCAAGGGCTCTTGTCGGGGTCGTAGCTCAGGGCGGGTTCGTGACGTAGCGCGACATCGCTTCGTCGAGGCTGATGTCGAGCTGGTTGGCCAGCGACGCGAGCCACGCCAACACGTCACCGAACTCGTGGAGCTGCTGCTCCCGCGTGCCCTTGCGAACCGCCTGCGCGAGCTCGCCGAGCTCCTCACACAGCCACGCGACGGTCGAGGGGATGCCTCGCTCCCGATCGGTGGCTCCGTAGAGCTCCTCCATCAATCGCTGCACCTCAACGAGTTCCATGTCGTGACCCTATTGGTTGTTGGTTGACGGGTGATCGCCGAGCGCCCACCCGAGCGTTCGCATCGCAATGGTGGCGGCCGGGCGGATCGCGAGTGGCTCGACGAGTGGGGCCACGGGCAGGCGCAGTTGCCACCGGGCGTAGCGCGGCAGCATCGACACCGCTGCGGCGAAGACCACGCCATACGTCGGGCGGGTCGCCAAGGGGAGTGGAGGCCAGGCGAGGAATCGCACGGTTTCTCGGGCTTGGCTCCCGATGTGGTGCTCGGGCCGGTAACCATCGAGCACCGCGGTGAGGTCGGCTCGCGTACGCGGCGCTCGCAAGACGCCGAGCTTCTCGGCGATCTGGGCCATCTCGTTGACGTAGCGGTCGCCTGCGCCGGTCGAGAGCGGTGTTGCGCCGTAGCGCTCGCGGGCTCGCAGAAAGCTGTCGACTTCGGTGCAGTGCACGAACTGCAGGAGGTGGGGGTCCGTTGCTTTGTAGGCCCGACCATCAGGTGCGGTACCTCGCACCCGAAGATGGACATTGCGAACGGTGCGGATTGCCCGCTCAGCGTCTTCTGTCGTGCCGAAGGTGGTGGTGCCGACGAAGCCGCCGGTGCGATGCAACCGGCCGAGGGGGTCGCTTCGATAGTTGGAGTGGTCGGCGACCCCGGCCATGGCGAGCGGGTGCATTGTCTGGAGCAGCAGTGCGCGCAACCCGCCGATGATCATCGAGGCGTCGCTGTGGACCTCGAACGTGGCGCTGTCGGGGCCGAACAGGCCCGGGTCCTCTTCGAACGAGAGTGCCCGCTCGGGTGCCTCGGTGGTCCCGGCGAGCACGCGCCGGATACCGCGTCCGAGCTGGTCTCGGAAATCTTCGAGCGGTGTGAGGGCGGGGATCACGCGACTCCCAGCGTAGGAGCGTGATCCCCGCCCGGCCGTACCCGGCGCTACTTGCGGCCGGGGTTGACCCGCCGCGGTGGTGCGGGGCGAGGTGCGGGTCGGGTGGGCCGGCGGACCGGTTGGCGTTCCCGCCAGTCCGGTTTGCCGCGACTATCGAGGATCATGGCGAGTACCAAGAGTTCTTGCATGAGGTGTCCTTCAGGTCGAGTTCGAATCGAGGGGGCGCTCAGAGAGCGCGGAACAGACGACGAGCGGGGACGCGACAGGTCGCGGCATGGTCGTGTGAGTGACGCGATCCGTGCCGCGTCGGGTCCAGGCGGCGGGCTCAGCCGAGGGACGGCACCCGGATGGCATTCCAGTGGAAGCCGAGGAGCCGATCGATCTGAGTCACGAGCTTTGTGAACATCGTCAGTGCTCCTTCCGGGAGGAACGACCCGTCGTCGTTCGCTTCGAGCACCGTACGAAATCCTCGGCGACCCGTCGAACGAATTACCGCCAGGTCAGCGAGATGCGAAGAAGTGTCGCAACGGCACTGGTTCGCGGCGGGCGGTCGTTGCCGCTTCGCGATCCGGGTCGGCGAACACGCGGCAGTCGCACCACATGCAGGCCTGGTTGCTGAAACCGTGGCAGTGCGAGCCTTCGTGATGCCCGCAGGAGCAATGGCGTTCCGGCTCGAAGAGGGCGTCGATGAAAGAACTCACCTCGACCCATCGGAACTCGAAAACCGAAGTTGAGCGGTTGGGGTCGAGGCTGCGCCTCCCGGAGCCTCCTACTTCGAGTCGACGGTGACCCCGTCGACGACAGACGCATCCACGCCGATGGGCTCCTCGTCGATACCGAAGACGAACCGGAAGAAGCCCGTGGTGGCCTGGTGGATACCGGGCCAGACCTCGGTCACGGGGCGGTTGGGCTCCTCGCAGCCGTCGGTACCCAGCCGGCGAATGCCGTCGTTGAGGAAGTCGCTGAGTCCCGCCGCATCGGCGAGGCCGATCAGCGTTGCGTCGCCGTCGCCGACCGCGCAGAGATCGGAGAAGGCGAGGTGGCCGGAGTCGGCAAACTCGAGATACCAACTTGGTGCCGGCGCAAGGTCGAATGCGCTACGGGTGCGTTCGGGTTCGATGATCGTGTCGATCTCGCCGGCCATGAACATCGAGGGCATGTCGGGGAGTTCGGTGTCGTCGCGGGCGCCCGAGGCGAAGGAGACGTAACCGGCGAAGTCGCCGGTGGCGGCGACCGCCAGTGTGGTTCCGCCGCCGGCGGAGTGTCCGCTGATGCCGACTCGGTCGGCATCGATCGCGGGACCGAGTTCGGCGTCGGCTACGACCAGGTCGAGCATCGCGAGGACATCGTCGACCGATGACGGCGGGTCATCGGGCCCCCCGAGGAAGTTGGCGAGCGAGCGGGTCGGGTGGTCAGCCGATGCCACGACCATCCCCCACGAGGCGAGGTGATGGGAGAGGTTGGTCGACTGGTATCGGAACGAGGTCGAGCCGTGGCTGAACACGACAAGCGGAAATGGCCCATCGGCAGCGGTGGAGGCGTCTCGGCCGGCGGCAACGGTGACTGTGTCGTTGAGGTCCGCTGGAACGAGCTCCCGCATGATCTCGGGGGTGAAGTCCCGCACGGCGTAGGTGTCGGTCTGTCCTTCGGCGTCAGGGCCGGCCGGATACCAGACCTCGACGAGGTTGCCGGTGGGCAGCTCGCGGGTGGTGACGCCGACGGGGTAGGGACCGACCTCGGCGAGTTCGGCGGCGGTGACCAACGGCGGTGCTTCGGTGGTCGTTGTGGTGGCCGTGGCCTCGGTAGTGGTCGTGGCGACCGTCGTCGTCGTCTCGACTGTTGTGGAGGTCGTGGTGGACTCAGCAGCGTCGCCGTCGTCGCCGCAGGCGGCGGACAGAAGGGCGAGTGCGGTCAGAGAGACGAGAAGGCGACGCATCGACGCGACGCTAGGCGTTCGTCTCGCATCTTGGCCCATCGTGTGATCGACTCCCGGACGAAGAATCGTTCTCGAGGAGTTGCTGTGGACATCAGAGAAGCGCTGTACACGACCCGGGCCATGCGTCGCGTGAAGCCTGACCCCGTGCCGGACGACATCCAGGCCCGCATCCTCGACGCGGCGGTGCGAGCGCCGAGTGGCGGCAACGCCCAGGGCTGGCGGTTCATGCTGGTCGACGACAAGGACCAGATCGCCAAGATCGCCGCGCTCTACGAAGAGTGCATCGGCATGCTGTGGGACACCGTCTACAAGGATCAGGTGGCCCACGCGAACACATCGGACGACCCCGATGCGAAGCAGTTCAAGTCGATCATGAACTCGGTCACGTGGGCGCAGGAGAACTTCGCCACGTACCCGCTCCTGCTTTTCGCCTTCGATCAGTTCGACACGACGGGTGGCTCGATCTTTCCCGCGGTGTGGAGCGCGATGCTCCAGGCCCGCGCCGACGGCATCGGCTCGTCACTCACAAGCGTGCTGATGTTCAAGAACGAGGAGACGCTCGACGTGCTCGGCGTGCCGACCGAAGAAGGCTGGCGCATGTCGTGCTGTGTGCCGTTCGGCTACCCGACCGGCAAGTGGGGTGTGGCAAAGCGTCGCCCCGCCCACGAAGTGTCGTACCGCAACACGTGGGGGACGCCGGTGGGGTTCGAGATCAACGAGCCGCTCTGGCCCTAGTGGCCCTGAGGTAGGGGAGTCACTCCCAGACCCACTTCGTTGCCCGCGGCCCGAAGTCTTCAGCCGTCTC
>Ga0055584_100004533_pt1 | contig 13617 bp, 20 predicted proteins | sample OSDHelmetaG_FD_58716 | JGI IMG/M metagenome (GOLD analysis project Ga0055584, IMG submission 58716) | Pelagic marine sediment microbial communities from the LTER site Helgoland, North Sea, for post-phytoplankton bloom and carbon turnover... | ecosystem: Environmental > Aquatic > Marine >... | reverse complement strand
ACTCTTCGTAACGAACTTATTGAAGAGACCGGCATCACCACAGTACCTATTATCTTTCTTGGTTCTGAGTTGATCGGCGGATGCTCAGACCTTCAAGAGATTATCCGAGAGGGTAAGATGGAGATGCTTCTATTGAAAGAAGAGAACTATCTTTTGAAGGAAGAGATCCATAGGCTTCGTAGGAGCTTTTAGTTGGCCAAGACAGGCAAACTCAGTAAGAAGATAGTGTTTTATGACTGCGATAAAAGATACGCAGACTTTAGAATACGACTTCAAACTGATAGTCTTGGCCAAGCCGATTTTCTCAGGACCATTATCCACGCCTACATAAGAGGCGACAAAGACTTGATGCCTTTTATTGATAAAATGAAGAAGAAAGAAGTTCACATTCCCAAGAAGTGGGTGCGTGAATCAAGAAGAAAAAGAAACTTGGCAGAAGATAAAATCCAAGATTTGGGTCTAAACGAAGATGAGATCCAAAATATCTTTGATATTATTGCCGATGAGTAACATTTTTTTAGTCTTTCTCTAAAAGTACAGACTATTTATTTATGAAAACCGAAACAGGTTTAGGAGTATTTTGCAATGTCTAAGAAGAATCTTTTAAACGAGTCACAGATCCGCAAGTTCATGAAGTACGCGAACATCACCCCCCTTGCTGACAAGTTCCTCAGCGAGACCTACCATGACCTCGCTGAAGAGGAGCACATGGAAGAAGGTCGCCATGAGGACATGGAAGAGGGTCGCGGCGAAATGCGCGAAGAAGAAATGATGGAAATGGCTGACATGATGGAAGCCGAGGATGAGATGGAAGTTGACGCTGACGCCGACGCTGACGAGGACATGGTTCGTGACCTTGTTGTTGCCATCGCTGCTGCCATCAAGGACAAGACTGGTGTTGACGTCGCTGTTGAGGCTGAAGAAGAGGCCGAGATGGACATGGATGCTGACGACGCTGAGATGGATATGGATGCAGAGGAAGATGCTGCTGAGGACATGGACATGGACGCCATGGATGCTGACGAGGACGCCGAAGAGGCCGAAGAGGCCGATGAGGATGCTGAAGAGATGATGGACATGGATGAAATGGTCACCCGTATCGCTGAGAACGTCATGGCTCGCGTCCGCGCTGCCAATGAGAGTAAGGCTAAGGCCGCTAAGGTTGACCAGATTGCTGAGAGCATCGTTGCGAGAGTTCTCAAGGGTAACTGATATTAAACATTGCATTTTAAAAAGCACCGTGCTATACTAATAGTGCGGTGCTTTTTTTGTTACAGAGGTTATTATGTCTGAAGAAAATCCAAAAGTTGAAGAAGAAACAGTAGAAGAACAGAACATTTCATTTTCATTTGGCGAAGAGGCCATCACCCCTATCTGTCTTGTTGGCGAGATCAATGATGAGAATACATCAGCCGTCATTTCTGCTCTTGTTATGAACAAGGTTGTTGCTGAAAAGATTGAAGAACCAGAGCCTATGGAGTTTTATCTTAACTCCGAAGGCGGCTCTGCTTACGAGATGTTTGCTATCTACGATGTAATGAAGTCAGTTCAAGACGCTTATCCAATCAAGACAATCGGTATTGGAAAGATTATGTCTGCCGGTGTTCTTATTCTTGCAGCAGGCACAAAGGGGCAGCGTTACATTGGTCGCAACTCGCGAGTTATGGTTCACAATGTGCTCTCAGGCCAACAGGGCTCTATCACGACCATTCAGAACGAGTTCAACGAGGTCAAGGAAATCCAGAGAATGTATGTTGCTGGTCTCGTAGAGTGCTCCAACCTAACAGAGCGAGAGTTGAAGAAGATGCTCTCAAAGAATCAGAACATTTACATTTCTGCTGAAAAGGCTATTGAGTATGGCTTTGCAGATCATCTACTATGATACTATTTATTTAGAGGTATTTTATTATGCGTGATTTTGATTGGAACAACGCCGTTGATAAAAAGTTTGAAGATACAAGAAGAAGTATCTTGGAGACTTTGAATAAGTTGGTTGAAAGAGTTATTACCGAAGAAGTCGTCTCGGAAGAGAAACAGCCCGGTTTGCCATTTGATGATAAGCGAACTTTAACACTCCAGATGATTCCAAACATTCCTGTTTCCGAGATTGGCTGGTCATCGGTTGCCACGCCAGAAACAGGTAGAGACATTCCATCAGAGCAGCGTTCGCAGCTTATGGGCTTCTTGCAGAACATCAAAGGCGAAGACTTAAAAGATAAGCTAGAGTCTTTGGATGGTTTCTATGCTGGTGAAAACCAAGCTTACCTAGACAAAGATTCAAATGGCAAAGCTATCTCGGCAGCACTTTCTTATCTTACCTTCTATAAGACACTTACTACTATCCTAACCAACTTCAACGCAGCCTCGGCTGGTTTCTCTTTCGAGTCCTTCTTGGCTGTATTGCTCGATGGACAGCAGGTTCCAACAGGCGAAGGCACTATTGCCGACCTTATTGCTGGCGATGGCACACCCATCAGCTTGAAACTTTACAAAGAGGGCAATCTAGAAGTTGGCGGGTCGTTCACAGACCTCTCTAGAGACTTGAGAAAGTCCCAGTTTAAGTACATGATGCAGTATGTCGCAGTTACAAAGGCACTCTCAGGTGACGGCCTTGAGCAAGAAGGCGTGTTAAACTGGTATCGTTTCAACTTTAACCTTGATAATGTGTTCAACATTATTTCTCGATCCAGTAAAGAATCGCAAAAGAACATTCTTTTGCCAAAGCCTTTTATGGATACGAATGGAGAAAGTGTCGAGGCTATTCCTGAGAAAGCACTTGCATTCCCTTCTTCGGAAGAAATGGAAGACCAGTTCTATGAAATCATGGATGGCGTCTTTACAGACGAAAGAGTCTTGGCAGCTATTCAGGATGAAATGATGGAAGGAGAAGAGTTTAAGTATGAGACTCTAAAGCAACTTCTAGACTTTGCTAAGAATGATGATCTCTTCGTAGGTAAGAAGATTCGCGGTAAAGATGGCATGGCAAAGAGAGGCTTGAGAAACGCACTATTCGGAACAGCCTTTGTAGACCCACAGAAGTTTAAGAGAGCAACTGCGGTAGAGGGCACGACTCTATACAAGGTTATCGCCCAGACTTATGCTGAACTCGTTCAACAAAACCAGAGAACAGAGCTTCAGAAGAGGCGTCAGGAAAACCTAAATGAACTGTACTTCTGGGACGGAGACATGAACAAGTTGGTTGAAGCCTCCGTAGAATTTTATAACAATGCACCTCCAGAGCTTAAGCTAAAGTGTCTTGAGTACGCATACGGCTACATTTCAACAGGACACTTCAATCTTACACAGGGCATGGTCCTAAACATCGAAACACTTGCAGGCGACCAGCCGGGAGACCTATTTCCATCAGGACAGAGCACTGTAGGCATTGGGCGAATCAACATCGGTGCAAGCTACATTCAAGCCATGCTTGATGACATCTCCGCTCGAATCAACTCATCTGTATTTGACATTTTCGATAACCTGTCCATTCTTACTAACAATGTTCAAGGTTACTTCGCAGGTGGTCTAATGGATGATGCCAAGGCAGATAATGCTATTGAAGCGGCTAATAACATCGAGACTAAGACAAGAGAAGTAGCAACAAAGGAAAAATAAACCCTTGACTCCATAAGCAGAATCCGTTATAATTTGTTTATGGAGATACGAATCATGCCTAAACATTATAAGAGTGATTTTGAACTACAGAGAGATATTCTAGAGGGCGTCAACATCCTAGCGGATAATGTCGCCTCTACCCTTGGGCCTCGCGGAAGAAATGTTATTATCCGCAACCAAGGTGGTGACCCTATTATTACAAAGGACGGCGTTACAGTCGCAGAGTTTGTGGAACTGGCTGATCCGTTCCAAGACGCTGCGGTTCACGTTATCAAGCAAGCAAGCCGAAAGTCAAACTCGGAAGCAGGAGACGGCACAACAACCGCAACTGTTCTTTCGCGTGCTATTCTTGTTGAGGCTTTCCGCCACATTACAGCAGGCGCAAGCCCCATCGAGGTTAAGCGAGGTATTGAAGCCGCTGTTGGCGACCTTGTAACAAACCTCAAGGACATCGCACAGCCGATTGCCTCTGAGGATAACATTGAGCACATCGCAACTATTTCAGCCAATAACGACGAGACTGTTGGTAAGTTGGTTGCGAAGGCTGTTCTTGCCGCTGGTAAGGACGGCAGTCTTATTATCGAAGAGGCCAACTCGGTAGATACAACCTTGGATCTTATTGAGGGCTTCCGCTTTGACTCTGGCTATGTGGCCTCAGCGTTCATCAATAACGAGCGTCGTGGTGCTGTCGTATACGAAAAGCCTTTCATTCTTGTTGTGGACGATAAGGTTACAGAGGTCAAGCAGTTGTTACCAGTATTGGAGCCAGTGGCCAGAGAAGGCCGTCCGCTCATTATTGTAGCGTCAGAGATTGAAGGTCAGGCACTCGCAGCACTTATTATGAATACAATGCGCGGCACAATGAAGGTCGCAGCGGTCAAGGCCCCACGATACGGGCACGAGCGGCGGCAGATTATGGAGGACCTTTGCGTAGCGTCCGCCGCCAAATTTTTCTCCAAGGCGAACCAAGACGGGCTTGAAAACTTCAAGTTGACCGATCTTGGACAAGCCGACAAGGTTGAGGTTCTTAAAAACGGAACAACCATTATTGGAGGAAAAGGGGATTGGGAACTTGTTGAGAAGCGAATCGACGCCCTTCGAGTTGAGTTGGAACAAACCGACAACCTAAAAGAATGCGAAACCATTCAAGAGCGTATGACACGGTTGGCATCAGGCGTATCGGTTATTCGTGTAGGAGCCGCAACCCAAGTCGAAATGATCGAGAAGAAGCACCGAATCGAAGACGCAGTAGAAGCCGTCAAGGCAGCGATGGATGAGGGCATTGTTCCCGGAGGCGGCACACCGCTTCTACGAGCCCGTATCGGCCTTCAGCCCACCGACCTTACCCCGGACCAAGCCTTGGGCTACACAGCCGTTCTAAGGGCCTGTGAGGCCCCTATAAGGCAGATGGCCAAAAATGCCGGTGAATCACCCGACATTATTTTGCGAGAGGTTGTAGACGGCATCCAAAGCCCCGGATGGGGTTGGGACTTCCACCGAACCAAGGCAGACAATCTTATCGAACTCGGAGTCGTTGACCCCGCGAAGGTTACACGTTGTGCCCTACAAAACGCAGGATCGGCAGCAGGAACACTTATTACAACAGGCCACGCCATTATGGAGGTAAAATGAGCCGCTTTGAGATTAAGTTCTCCGTAGATGAGAACAACCTATTCCAAGAGGTTCAGACCATTATGGAAACCCGTTGGGCTTCTGCTGGTGATCACATCAGCGACCTTCAAGAGTTTGTGATGGAAGCATTTGAAGACGAGGACCCACGCAAGGCCATCAAGAATCTTCACCTGCTTCGCCGTCGTCTATTCGACTTAGACATGCTTGCCGAAGACCTTATGAACATTATGCAGGGCTATGTGGATCACACAGAGCGCCCACCAGTTCAGTTTGTTCCAGAACCAGAGGTACAAAATGAAGAGGGGTGACCTTATTTACATTCCGTCAAAAACCTCCCTGCGTCAGTTTGACGAGACTGGAGTATTTATTACTAGGGAACTTCAACTAGAAGAGCCAACAGTTGGCGTATGTTCCAACAATAAGCCCAACTCTATTCAGGTATGGCTGGGACAAACTGGGGGACAGTCTTGGTGGGTTGCCAAACAAAATGTTTATAAGTATGAGGAGTTAGTATGCTAAACAGATCATTTGCCCGCCTCGTGGAAGTATGCGACGCCGGTTATAACAGGGATACAAAGACCCTTCGGGAAGTTTTGATCAATCCGAACTTTGTTGCGTCGGTTGCACCAGATGAAACAACCGAGGGCCTATTGGCCGAAGGCAGGCTTCCAGAGGGGCTATCGCCAAATCAAAAGTTCTCGCGAATCATCCTCTCAGATGGTCGCACCCACCACGTAGTTGTGGGAGATGTTGGGGCTATTCAATCAAAGCTATTCCCCGGCATACTAAAAGGATGATACTTGAACCCGGCTGGGATCACTTATTTAACCTGTCGGATGAAGAGTTAGACGACATATTTGAAATTGTATTCAAGACTTTTGATAAACCAGAAGCAGTCTTGATCTTTTTAACTATTACGGAGATTGGATTATCATGAACATCTTTACAGAAAAGCCTTGGGGTCACGAAATACTTTGGGCTTCCTGCGAGCGTTATGCAGGAAAGATCCTGTTTATCAAGAAGGGCCATCGACTTTCTCGTCAGTATCACGAGAAGAAGGAAGAGACCATTCGTGTATTGGAAGGCACACTTCGCTTGGAAGTAGGCCCAACAGGTGATGGCGTTATGTTTATGAAGCCGGGGGACTCTTTTCACGTCGAGCCTCTAATGACACACCGCTTCTGTGCGGAAGACGATGATGTAACCCTTGTTGAAGTATCTACAACAGAGTTGGATGATGTTGTAAGATTGGAAGATGATTGGGGCAGATCCAGTTAGTCAATACTATTTATTGGGAAGGGGTTTTTCCTATGGTACATAACTTACATAACGCTCGTTGGAAGCGATTCATTTTAGCAGAGCAGGTACGTCAACTTATTACCGAAGGTCTTGACGACATTGGCCTATCGGAAACAAACAAGATTGCGATTCGTCAGGCTCTTCCTACTACCTCCGAGAAGGTTCAAACTTGGTTCGCAACTCTTGTAAAGAACACTATGTTTGTTCATCAGGTTGGCCCATTGGAATTTCGGCGGAAGGTCATTGCGCCTTTGTCTGGGCTTATTTCTAAGTATCTTGAAGAGCCCGATGACCTTCCCCTCATTCAGTCCGTTGACGGTGTAGGATACGGAGTTGGTAACTTTCTTGGAGAGTTACAGAGTGAGGTGGGCGACAACCCGCCAATCGGAATGAAGAACATTAAAAAGTTATTCAAAAACATTCGTGGCTTTGTTGAAAAGGTTATTCCTCGGAAATACATTCAATACACCCCAGAGTCCGAACTTGGAAAAGAACTTGGCGATTTTGTCGGCAAACTTGATATGTATATGAATGAGTTGTTTGATACGGAAATTGATGCTTATTCAGAAGTGATAGGAGTTCTAAACGAAGACGAAGACACAATCGCGGATTTCAGCAAGCTTGCTTCGGAGCAGGGCTATAGGCCAGCTAATACATCTGAACGGACGAGACTCAAAAACTCTATGTATAGAAAGGCTCGCGAGCTACAAGCCGCGATAGAAAACGAAGATCAGATTATGCACAAGTATGAAGATGGATCTTACTGGTATGATACCCAAACTGATGCTTGTGACCTTGAAGCCGCAAGAATGGGCCACTGTGGACGGTCACAATCAGGCGGTCGCATTGTTTCGCTTCGTTGGAAAGACCCGAAAAAGAAGGATTCCTACTCTCTTGTTACACTTGAGTATGATGACCGCGACGATACTCTCCATCAGATCAAAGGCTTCCGTATGGAAGGCGACCAGAAGATGGGCAACAGGGCACCACCAGAGGAGATAAGAGGCCCCGGTGGAGCAGAGATCAATCTTTGGATCAAGATTGTTGACTTTATTGAAAGATTCGGTGTAACAACAAACAACGAGGTAGGTCAACACTCTTCTCGCCCCGAAGAGTTTACTGCTATGAATCAGTTCATCGAAGAGGAAACAGGCGTTGAGGCCAACAATCGCGTCAAAGAGTTGGAAGAAGCACTGCAAAGAATCCAAGAACACGCAGACAGTGTATTGGATCACACGCAAGTTCAGTACGAGATTGATGATTATGACGAAGAATACCCCTCTGCTTCTTTCAATGCCGAGATGTCTGTAGAACTAGATATGGGTTACGCATTTGACGGATACTCAGACCAACTGTTAGAAGAGTTGGAAAATGTAGACGAAGATGTTATCAAAGAGTTTGTTATTGACGTATTGGATTACATTAGTTGGCCGGAGTTTAGAGATTCAGAGTCGCGTTTCTTTAATCGAGACGGCAAGATTATGTTCCGTGTTTATGTAGATAACCCTTATGAGAACGGCAGCGGCGAAGAGGCTTTCAGCGACCTTGTTGATGCTATGCAAGACATTGAGGGAAGGTTTGAGGACATCGCCTCTGACCTTCGCGATTATCTCTTGGAGTACGAACACATTACAAGCGTCAATCCCGAGTTTAGAGATGTGGCTGAGTCAGGCATCTTTGAAGAGTTTGAGAAAAAACTAAAATACCTTTCCTATGTTCAGTTTGACGAAGACGATCTATCAGAGGGCATTACTTTCTACTTCGCAGAGAACTGGCAGGAGAGAAAGGGCTTCCTTGTTCTAACCCGGCAAGAACTTGAAACAAAATACCCCGGTATTTTTGATAACCCTCAGGTCGCAGAAAAGACTATAAGCGCCCTTGTTACTCAGGTCAAAGGCCGTCTCCTAAGAATGATTGAGAAGATGGTCAAGGACTACAACGACAAGATTGACGGAACCACGCCCGACAGCCTTCTTCAAAACCTTATGCGAGGCCCAGCAGGCAAAGACGGGCCGTCACAGCCTTCACTTCCTTTGGTCAAGGCACAGGAAGACGAGCCCGTTGTTATTGATGACGAGGCTATTGACCTTCGCACCAATGTTAAGTTTGACAACTGGGCTGGTAGTCAGGACGAAGAACTGCGAGTTTGGATTGGCCTTCAAATCCAAGCAGTGGCCACAGAAGAGCAGGTTGCTCAGGCACTTTTCCTTGCCGAGTATCTGGACAAGGCTATGCCTAGAATCCTACAACAAGTTGAGGACTTTGTAATGAAGGGCCTTGATGCTCTGGAACAAGGTGCTGTGCCTGTCGGTGGGGCCAAGGAACGCGAAACCCTCGCAGCAATAACAGAGAACTTAGACCACATTGTTGATCGCATTATGAATCGGATTCTAAGAGGTTAAAATGGATTTCCAACGAATGGTTAGAGAGTTTCGGGAAGATGTTGAGACAATGAAAACCCGAGACTTTCGTGAACTTTTGCCTGAAAGAAAGTTTGAGAAAGCACGCCACTTTCAGGTTACCTTGATTGTTGACGTCAACCCTAAGTTTGGCGGCAACCTTGAAGACAAACTAACCAAGATCCGGTCTATTACAGGCGTTACTATTGTTTCTTCTGACCCAACCGAGAGAAAAAACGTCTACCAGATGAAGGTCAAGTTCCACCCTGAGTATGAGTCTATGCGGCCTTCTACCTATGTTAGAACTGTTTTGGTCCCAGACATCAACTCAAATAAAAAGATTGCTGGTGCCCGCGTTCTAACTATTCAGCCGAATAGTTTGAAGAGCGTCGGCTAAATGAAGAGGATAAGAATAATGATAAAAAGTTCTTACAGCCCGGAAGCCATAGACAGCAAAGTTGTTTCAAAGGTTTTCGTCGTAAGAGACGGAAAAGAAGTTCTGCTCCTACTTCGTCCCGAAGGTATTCCGCACGGCGGTATGTGGGATTTGCCCGGTGGTCACATCCTTGTCGGAGAGCGACTTTTGGACGGAACTATCCGAGAAGTAAGGGAAGAGTCAGAGTTGGAGATAGAGAAGGAAGACCTTGTTCCAGTCTATGACGACGGCGCTTTGAACTACTTTTTCTATGCAGATAACTGGAAAGGCCACTTCAAAAGGTCGCATGAGCATATAGATGATGCGTGGATAAAGCTTGAGGATCTAACTAGTTATGATATGGGACCAAGATATAATAAGATTATGTCTAAGTTCCTAGAACTGTATGAGGGACGCGATGAAGATCAAGTTGGATGAAATCGGTGTGAAAGACTTGTTTATGATTGGCGGCCTTATTACCGTCCTTTCCGGCTTCTACTATACCACAGACGCCCGTATTGAGTCACTGGAATCTTCTATGGAATACCACACCGAAGACAGTTCAAAGGTGGCCATTCTTGAAGAAAGAATAGCAAATATGGATAGAAAGATTGATTTCATCTATGATGTTATTCTTGCCTCCGCAAATAAAGAAACGCTTATAATCCCAAGCGATGCGGGGCTATGAAGAAACTATTACCATTCTTGCTTCTTGTTAGTTGCTCACCGAAAGAAGTAGAAGAGTATAACTTTGGCCAGTGCTTGGATGTTTCCAATACCACCATCTTCAAAAAGAGCGAGCCTCACGAGATTTCACGCCGCTCACAGTTAAAGATAGTGTCTTTTCACTCCAACGGCGGAATGGGTCACGGGACAGGAACTTATCTAACTTATAAGGATAATACCTACATTATCACAGCAGCCCACGTTATTCGGGACGCTGACTTTTCTGGTGTTATCTACAACAAAGAGATTTATTGGGTTGAGCCTCTTATCGTCTTTACAGATAGAGACATCGCCATTTTGCGAGTTGCAACCATTCCTAACAAGGAGTCGGTTGACCTCAAGAAAGTAAAGGTCGCCAAAAAGATTGAGATTGGTGATCGTTTAGTGTATACTGGCTATCCAAACCTTACAGGTCCGCTTACCATCTTCGGAACAGTAGCGGGCTATTCAGGGGAAACTTCTGTTATTCTTCAATCTTACGCTTGGGGCGGTGCTTCTGGGTCGCTTATCTTGAACGAGAAAGGCGAACTAGTGGGTATCCTTAGTGGGATTGAGCTTGCACATACCGAATCTGGTAAAATAGAAAACGAAACCATCGTCATCGCAGACATTATACCGCAAGAACTTGGGGACATACTGGATCATGTTAATATTAATTAGCATTTTATTTATCGCAACAATCACGTTTTTGCTCTTGACTTTGATGGTTTTGGGCCAAAAAGTCAAAGAAATGGACATTTTAGAGAAACAACTGGAAGAAATAAAAAAGGAATACCGCGAGTTTGTTGAACTTGCGGCAGAACACGAAAAAGAAATGATAGATGAACTGTCAGAGTTCAAGCAAGAAGAATACGAAGAGACAATGAGAAATGCTTACGTCGCATACTTTAACAAATGGGAAATTGGTGAATCCTGATGAGAGAGAATAGATACAATAAGAAAGCTTGGCACACGTTTTTGGGCCGCTTGGAGGAACGAAAGTCCTATCAGGTTAGGATAAAGAAGGGTCACAAGCGAAAGAAGATGGAATACATCGCAACAGGCGGTGGAAAGAATGTTCCTCCGTTTACCGAGAAGCCGGATTATAACCGAGCAAAGTCTGCTCCTCCCGGCTTTGGGGGCTCTCTGGAAGAGGAAATAACCGATAAGGACTTGGAGACCTTAAAGTTTAAAGACGCGCTCTCTGATAGCATCTGGGCCACAGACGACGAGGTTAAGCCTTCTGTTCGCGACCAACTACTTCAAATCGCAAAAGATTTCCTTGATGGTCTGGAAATCAAGATACCCGTTGAAGACATTCGTTTAACCGGCTCTTTGGCCAACTACAACTGGCACGGCGGTTCAGACATTGACCTACACATTATTACTGACTTTTCTCAGTTGGACGACAGCAAAGTGGTCTTGGAAAGCCTGTTCAGAGCCTTGACCGCAGCGTGGAACGCTAAGCACGACATTACAATAGAAGGACACGACGTTGAGATTTATGTTGAAGATAAGTTTGACAAACACTACTCAACTGGTGTATACTCGTTAGAGGACGAAGCGTGGGTAAAGAAACCCACAAAAGAAGTAAGGTTCCCTGACCTTGACACTGTGAGAAAGAAAGCAGACCATTACATTGAAAGAATCGACGCTATCCAAGACGCTTTTGACGAAGCGGATTACGACGAAGCCCACGACGAAGCCGATAAACTCAAAAAGAAGCTCAAAAAGGCCCGTCAACAGTCACTAAAGAAGGGCGGAGAACTTGGAGTCGAGAACTTAATGTTTAAAGTTCTGCGACGCACAGGCGAGATAGAAAGACTTTACGACTTGTCCAGAAAAGCATACGATATGTCAATGACCATTTGAGGTTTTAGTGTCCAACGATTTGTTACGACTTTACGATGATGAGGGAAGGCTCCATTGTGATGACGGACCTGCCATAACGAATGGTAAAGACACAGAACGATGGTATCAGCACGGGAAAATGCACAGGCCACAAGAAGATGGTCCTGCGATTATTACTCCGTGGCACAGAAAATACTTTTTCCACGGCCAACGACACAGAACTGATGGTCCCGCGTGTATCGACTTCTTTCACCCAACCGCAGTAGACAAAGACTGCTATGAAGTATATTCTTGGTACCTTTACGACGAGAAGGTAACTTGGCAAGATGTCGCAAAGTGGAACTGGGAGCGAGGCTTTACGGAAATCGCAAAGCAGATTGTAATAGAAAATATTAATCTTGTTGACAATGTTCGTTACCTTTGATAAGATAAGAATGTCCCAAAGGTAGGAGAACCAAAATGGATATGAAGACTATTGTTGAGCAGTTGACTGCTCTCGGTGTTGCTGACGATGCAGATGTTAGTTTCACCTTTTCTGATTTTGCCGAAGTGATGCACTATACCGGTGAGTATGTAGAGACGACTCTCAATGAAACAGACTTTCTTTATACAATCTGTGACGTTATCAAGTCCCCTGCTTTTGAGGACAATTACATTATTGAAGAGATGGACGACAACTGCCTTCTTCCAGAGTGGGATGAAGACGAGTATGAGGATGAGCAAGAATGGCAAGACCATCGCGAAGATACCATTCCTGAGGTCCTTCAAGAGCAGTGGTTTGAATACGGCTGGGTTGATAGCAGCCTGACCCAATACGACCATAAGCGAGGTCGTTGCGACGTTTCTTGTGAGTTCTCTATTCCGTTCTCCAAGGTTCGCGAGCATCAGGACGACTTCTGGCCAAGCGCCCAAATGTCCCTTCAAATCCCCGGTGGCGGCCAGATGGAATACGAAGTCTGATGCCTCCTTACGAAGTCGGCACCTTAGTCCGCAAGAAACCGTATGCTGGGCGACTTGGGTCTTTCCACGTCCCTACCATACCGGGCGTCATAAAAGAAATCTTTCTTTATACTGATGATATGTGGGCTTCGCGTGTCGCTTGGTTTTATAAAGATGGAACAGTAAAAACAGAATACGAATTAGTAAAGGACTTAGAGCCTTTTACCGGAGAACAAGATGAAGTATGATAGAGTTATCCTTGACTACGGTCACGGTGGTATGATTGACGGAAAGTACCAAACTGCTGGAAAGCAGTACCATTTCACAGAGCCAGAGGAGTTTTCCTTTTACGAGGGCGTCTTCAACCGAGGCGTTGCAAGTAAGTTGATGGGCCTCCTTCTGGAACACGGCATTGAAGTTTACGATCCAGTTGAGGGCTGTTATGTAACCGAGGACCGAACTTGGGAAGACTTGGAGCAAGCCGATGTTTCGCTTTCTGTTCGTGTCTCACGAGCAAACAGCGAGAACAAGCGTGGTTCCACCCTTTTCCTTTCCGTTCACTCAAATGCTATTGGAAAGGTAAACACAGGACCTTCACAGAATGTGCGTGGAGCCTCGGTTTTCGTTTATCGCAACAAGGGTGATGTCGGCCTTATTGCTTCCAACCTTATGTCGGAATACAAGACAACTTGTTTACGACCACGAAAGATTGTTGAGAACCAGTCGTTTTATGTGCTTCGCAAGACCTCTATGCCTGCGATG
>Ga0055584_100004532_pt1 | contig 13621 bp, 11 predicted proteins | sample OSDHelmetaG_FD_58716 | JGI IMG/M metagenome (GOLD analysis project Ga0055584, IMG submission 58716) | Pelagic marine sediment microbial communities from the LTER site Helgoland, North Sea, for post-phytoplankton bloom and carbon turnover... | ecosystem: Environmental > Aquatic > Marine >... | reverse complement strand
TATTCTAAAGCAGTTTTCGAACGGAGAAGGCAAATTCAATGTTGGTCCAGCAGGAACAACCTTACGATTTCTCACTGCTTTTTTTACTACCCAAAAAGGAGCTCAAGTACTTAACGGCTCTGCTCGTATGAGCGAGCGACCAATTGGTGTTTTGGTCGATGCCTTAAGAAATTTGGGAGCGTCGATTGATTATCTAGGCAGGAAAGATTATCCACCTATTCGGATTAACGAGAGCAATATTATAGGAGGTGAAATTGAGATTGATGGAGGCGTTAGTAGCCAGTATATTTCAGCCTTAATGTTGATAGCCCCAACACTAACCAAGGGCTTAAATATTAAGATATTAGACGATTTAGTATCTCAGCCATTTTTGGAGATGACTGCTAAGTTGATGCAGTGCTTTGGTGCAGAAGTTAAATTCGATAATAGCAGTATTTTGGTTAAAAACGGGGGTTACTGCTCGAGTCAGTTCGCTGTTGAATCAGACTGGAGTGCAGCTTCATATTGGTATGAGATTTTGTCTTTTGCTAAGTCCGGTCAGGTAAGGTTAGAAGGACTGAGGCGAAATAGTTTTCAAGGTGATTCTTTAGTAGCAGACCTATACAAGGTATTTGGCGTAGAATCGCAATTCGTAAGTTCAGGTGTAATTCTCAGCAAAGTTGACATTGAACTTCCACAATATTTTGAATACGATTTTACGTTGTGCCCTGATTTAGCTCAGACAGTAGCTGTAACGTGCGCAGGCTTAAGAATAGAAGCTAAATTAACCGGGCTTAAAACTTTAAAAATTAAGGAAACGGATAGAATATTGGCGCTTCAAAAAGAGCTTGAAAAATTAGGGGTAGAAATTGAATGCGGTAATGATTGGATTAAGCTAAATATAGCTGAATGTTCATCTTTCAAACTTGAGCCCTCAGCTCAGATTGAAACCTATAAAGACCATCGTATGGCTATGTCATTTGCACCAATTGCTATAAAATCTGGCTCATTGGAAATTGAGGATCCTAGTGTAGTAGTTAAATCTTACCCAAGTTTTTGGCAAGACCTGCAAGAGGTTGGATTTTTGATGGAAGCCTAATTATTTTATTTTTAAAAGAGCAAACTAATGCTATGAAAAAATTATTGGTAATATTAATTCTTCTGTTTACAGTCTCTTTTTACAGTGCTGCTCAAGATGAAAATATTTTCGTAATAGTAGATCACATGCCTACTTTTCAAGGAGGCGAAGAGGTTATGAACAAGTTCTTCCTTGAAGAAATGATGTACCCCCAGATAGCAGCCTCTGGAGGAATAAAAGGTAAGGTACATGTTAGTTTTGTCGTTAATGAAGATGGCAGCATCTCTGAAGTTAAAATATTGAAAGGCAAGCCAATGGGTTTAAGTAAAGAGGCTTTGCGATTAATTAAAAAAATGCCAAACTGGACACCTGGTATGCAGGGAGATAAGGTGGTTAAAGTCCGAATGATAGTTCAGGTAGATTTCCCTTTAGAACTAAAGGCTTTCAAGCATGAAAATAAAAAAATAAGGTGTAATCCAATGCCGAATATCAATCAATATGGTAGCCCGGTTTATTATAATAACCAATATTTTGTATGGATCTATAACGAAGCTATCCAGGCCCTCAAAGAGAATAAGTATAAAAAATCGGAAGAGTTATTTAATAAAGCTTTGGAAATATCTGGGCCAACTGGTGTCGGCAGTTCACACGTATATTTCAATAGAGCTTTAGCTCGAATGAATCAAGGTAACATGTCTTTAGCTTGTGGAGATTTTAGAAGAGCTCGCAAAATAGGATATGCTGAGATTGATAAAACAATTAAGGAAGTCTGCCCTCAATAAATTACCGATTCAAACAATGTGCGTAGTATTTTTAGTTAGTAGACACGGACTAAAAATATATCCCAATTCCAATTTGCGGTAACGCTAAACTTTCGTGCGTTTTATTCACAGGTCGATATGTGTTTAAAGAATTAATTCTAAAGATGTATTCTAAATCGTAAACAATAAAGTCGGTTACTTTATGCTCAAAACCTATCCCTACTGTTGGTCCGTAAGTTAGAGTGTTAATTTCGTTTTCTTTATAAATATTCGATAATCCATAATGACCGCTAATTCTAGGGCGAAAATTATGTTTATTAGTGAAAAAATATCCACGAAAACCCGTATGGAATCCAATAGCTCCAATTGTGTTCCTAAATGCGGCATATCCTAGGCCTAATGTTAATGAGAAATGATCTAAACCAAATTCTCCGTTAATTCCTAGCACTCCTTGAGGCAGTCCATAGCCAACTTTAAGTCTAGTATGAATTTTAATTTTGGCAAGTCCTCTTGGGTTATGAAATAGGTGACTTTTAATAGCTTTAAATCGAACTTTTTTTGTCTCGAATTGAGCTTTAGAATCTAAATTAGAGAAAAGCAATAGAAAAATAGTTAATATGAGAAGGGTATGCTTGTTCAAGAATGATTAAAGTTTAAATCGTATTTGTGCACGTATCTCCGTTTTCTTGTTTCCATTAATTTGGTTCAGACCAGAGCCAATTGTAGACACATTTGAATAGTATGTTTGAGCTACACGCAACCAAACATCTATACCGCGCATTACTCTGTATCTAAATGTAATATACATTCGCGTACCTCTATTGTAATAGGCAGGCACCCCAAAATAGTAGAGCACATCGTTTTCGTAAGCATAAATTCTTGCATCATAACTATCCATATCGAACAATGCAAAGCGAGCGGTAAATGAGTACGGTTTGCTCATAGGTTTGTATTTGATGTCTTGATAAATTAGATATCCGCTAGACGGAGTATTCTCCCCTAATTGATAATGGCTATATTGTATCCTATTCTGAAAAGTAACTGCATCGCTTACTTTGTATCTAATATTATATCTTAAATATTGTAAATCTGCGTCAACAACTTCTTTTATCCCATCGTATTGTCCAAAAGTTGTTTCTACAAATCCAGATGAAGTAGTGTCGGTAATTTCTGGCTTACCGTTTCTGCCTTTTACTTCTTGCTTATAACGAGCGTACATTTCTAGTTTTTTAGATGGCTTCCAATTTAGTTGAGCCAAATAGTCAACACCCGATGTTGGAGTGTTCGAAGACGAATTAAGCCAGGGGAAACTAAATCTATCGATATATCCAGAGAACTTAATTGTGCGGGTCAGCTTCGCTTCTAATCCGGCATATAAACCTTTTTCATTTTGTGATTTAGTGCTAACCTCACTGAATGGGTTTACCATCATATGATAATAGTTTCTATCAAAACTTCGGTAAAGTATAGAAAAAGAAAGTCTTGGGTCTAAACTAGCCATCAAACCAAACAAAACCGCAGAGCCACCGCCAATGCTGGTAGATGCTTCTCCAAAAAAATTGAAATTTCGGATAATATAATTATAATCTAATCCTAAATTGAATTGTTGGGTTTTATCTGATTTACTGAACTGTGCGTAAGGAGCTTGGTTTGATGAATTAAGAAGCATGGTAGAATTACTATAAACAGCTGTTCCACCAATTTCTAGCTTTTTACCTTTATAAGCAAGATGAGAGCCTAAATGGGTTAGTGTTATCGCATCTTTATCTTCAATTTCACTTGGTTTAGCATGGATTCCAGAATTTAGTTCAGAAGTAAAACGAACAACTTCATCAGAAGCATCATCAACTAAAATGATATTTGCATCTCTTTTATTTCGAGAATAGAAGCCAGTAGCTTCAAATTTTCCTAAATCTACTGTGCCAGCGGCCCCGCGCATAAATAGATTTTCATCTACAGAAGTATAGGCCTTTATGCCCAAAGGGTTCTTTTTTATATTGATAACATCTGCTGATTTTCCGAAAGCTCTGCCTGACCAGAAGGTAAGTCCCTGTCCAAACATTATTTGATAATCACCTAAAGCAAGTTGTTTAATTTTTCCAATATTTCTTATGTAAAAATGAGCGGAGTAGTAATCAAATCCTTGCCTTTGGGTATTAATAAAAAACTCTTCCCCTGCATCTTTTTCTGCGGTTACACCAAAACTTATATTGGTGCCAAACTTAAATCGATAACGTGTATACAATTTATCGGGACTCCCTAGATATCTCTTGTTCGGGTTCTCTGAAAGAAGAGAATCAGCGATAGGAGAATAACCCTCCATTTCTTCTAGCACACGTGTATATCGAATAAATAATTCGTGGTTGCCGTTTTTGACTAGGTCTTTTAATGAAATATGTGGAGAATCTAAATTGGAATTCACTTTAACAAATGGTAATACGGACTGTATGTCATCAATACTCAACCCTTTAATAGCTTGAAGTTCATATATAGTCATTAGTTTTCCGTTTTTATCTATGTGACTAAGCAGGTTGTTAATTTGGAATTCATTGAGTAGAAATAGCTGTTGCAATTCTTCCTTGCTAGTAAAATTCAAATTTATTGGATGCTCAATAAAATAATATAGTTGCTCGAATACTGTAGTTAAATCAAAGTTTTCGGCTTCCGAAGTTTCAGCCAAAAGCTCAATCCTTTTATCGATAACATCAGTTTTTTGTCTCTCAGCTTTATCTTTTTTATTTTCGGAATAGTATTCCGTTTCCTCAGCCTTATCTTGCGCAATAATGGGGAAGAAAAGACTAAAGAGAAACAGTATGAAAAGAAGTTTTTTCAAAACGTATAGCCAAGCGATAATTGTGGAGTATATCCAAGAACAGAGTGAAAGGAGGTTGCTAGATCGAATTCGAAACCTTTTAATCGAACCCCAAAACCAAAGGATGAAACAAATGGATTGGAAGCGATACCGGCCCTAATAAAAATAGGTTCTGAAATATTGTATTCTAAACCAGATTTAAAGACTGGTTTGTGGTCCATATCTTTTTCCATTTCAGCAGTCAATAATATCTTTTCTGAGAGCGTATAGCCAGCCCCAAAACGAAGTATGGTTGGTAAATGCTCATCATTGTATTCTGCCACTCTGGCGCGGGACGGATTAAAAATGTGAGCTCCAACCGTTAGTTGTTCAGTTAAAATGGCCATTATTCCAACTTCACCACCGAAAACATTAACACGACCGTAGTTATCTCCGATGCCAATACTGAAATAATCGAGTTGAATACCCACAGAAAACATAGGACTTAGCTTTCTTGCATAAGCTAACCCCAATTTGGTTTCATTATATAGTGAATAACCAAACCCACATACAGAAAGTCCGAAAGTGCCAGCTTCTGTGGGTAAAACGAAAGCTCCGCCTTGGAGTCCAAGTGCTGAGGTTGTGTATCTACTTTCGTAATAGGCACCAACAGTCTTTTTATCTAACCACGCAAGTCCTGCTTGATTATGATGTATCGCCCATCTGTCTTGAAGCATAACAGATGAACTTCCCATAGATGCTGAACGCCCACCAATATGATAATTATCGCCAGAAGCCAATCCTTTACTATAAAGACAAGTAAGCAACCCAACAAGGATTAGTTTAAAAAAATCCATTTCCGAAATGTATGAAATTAAGTTTAAAAATAATGTAATTGAGTAACGAAATTTCTTTCCTGTCGTTTGAGTGCAGTAGCCCGGGATTAGGTAGTACTAAAATTAATTACATAAGTGCATGTTTGTTCACTAAAATATTAACTTCGTCAGAATTCGATGCGGCACATTAAAGTATATCTATTATTTATTATTGTTCAATGGGTTTCAATTTCAGGTCATTGTCAAACGTATAATTTTGACCATTATTCGGTTGAAGACGGTCTGACTCAGAATCAAATCCTTTCATTATATCAAGACAGTAAAGGTTACATATGGTTTGGAACAAATCTAGGTGGCGTTAGTATTTATGATGGAAATAAATTTGAGACTATAAATGATTTAGATGGACTACCAAGTAATGTAGTTTTTTCTGTAACTGAGGATGATCAAAATCGAATGCTTTTCGCTACCAATGGTGGAATCGGGGTTTTGGATCAAAACAAATTTACTACTTATGATAAGCGAAATGGTTTGTCGCATGATAGAGTATTCAAAGTTTTTCAAGACTCAAAGAATAATATTTGGATAGGCACACAAGAAGGTGTTTATCGTTTAGTAAATGACAGTATTATTCCATTTAATCAGGATACTAATCTAAGTAAGTTACCTGTCTTTGAAATTTATGAGGATTCTAAATCAAATATTTGGTTTTGCACATTAATGGGAGGTATTTTTAAAAATAATGGTGCTGAAATTATTCGTTATACAAAGAATGAAGGCTTACTTCATGATTATGTTAAATCTGTTCTTGAAGATAATACCGGTAATATTTGGATAGGCACACTTGAAGGCTTTAATATTCTTACTACAAATGGTGAAATGACAGAGAAAAAGATTTTTAACAATGATTCAAAACTCTCGGTTAATAGTGCCACCAAAGATATTGATGGCACCCTTTGGTTTGGAACAGAATCTGGCTTAATGCGATATAAAAATGATTCGTTCACAAAATATGTATCAGAAAATGGAGTGCAAAGTGTTAAGATATTATCGGTAATAAATGATGATGAAAATAATTTATGGCTTGGTACTAATGGAAAAGGTGCTGCAAAACTTAATTATCATGGCGATATTTTTTCTAACTATAGTGTTCAACATGGTTTAGCCAATGATATTGTTACAAGTATTTTAGAAGATTCTCAAGGATCAATGTGGCTTGGTTCTGACAGAGGAATAACTCAGTTTGATGAAAGTGGATTCAAAGTTCATTCAACAACTGAAGGAGAAAACACTGTTGGAATTGCTTCTGAGGCAAGAAATATTATTGACGTAGGGAATGGTAATTTATGGATTGCAACTAAGAGTAAAGGTGCAGTTTCAAAAATTGGCAGTCAATTTACTAACTATGGAGATGTTGGTGGTTTAATATCGAATACTTGCTATTCAGTTCTAATGGATAATAATGATTTATTATGGCTAGGAACAAATATGGGATTAATGACAAAATCTAGAGATGAACCATTTAAATCATTTCCAGAATTACAAGGAGAAACTATTTGGTCTATTTACCAAGAGAAAAAAGGTGCTATGTGGTTTACCACGGACAAAGGCGCAACTATGTATGATGGAAGTAGCTTTCAGTATTTTGGAGAAAAAGATGGATTTGTTGATGGGCGTGTGAGAAAAATGGTGGAAGACAAACAAGGTAATTTTTGGTTTGCGACTAACAAAGGTATCTATAGATATAATGGTAAGTCATTTAAAAATATTGATGATAAAACGGGATTGATCTCCAATACCATTTATTCTATTTTAATCACTAAAGAAGGAGTTATGTGGTTAGGAACTCAAGATGGAATTCAAAGAATTGATGTAAATAAGTTTAATAGTACGGGGAAATGGGTAACAAGATCATACTCTAAAGGAGAGGGTTTTATTGGTGTGGAATGTAATTCTAATGCTATATGTGAAACTAGTGATGGTAGAATTTGGTTTGGTACTGTTAATGGGGTAACAATTTTTGACCCTAAACTTGAGACAGTTAACACAAAAGAGCCAAATACGCATATAACCAATTTAAGGTTAGAATTTGAAGATTATGATTGGTCGAAATATTCTGATGGAGAAAAAGACGGTTTACCAACAAATCTGGAATTAACCTATAAAAAGAACCATCTATCTTTTGATTTTGTAGGCATTTCATACCGGGCTCCTGAAAAAGTGATGTATCAATTTAAATTAGCTCCTCTTGATGAAGCATGGCTCCATTGGACGAATAAAAATGAAGCAGTATACCCCCATATTCCTCCTGGTAAGTATACATTTATGGTTAGAGCAAAAAACAGTGATGGTGTTGCAAACATTTCCTACACAGAGTTCTCCTTTGTGATTCTGCCGCCATGGTACCAAACTTGGTGGCTGTACACTATTTGTTTTGTGTCTTTTTTTTCTATCATATATGTATACTTATCCTACAGAACTAAGCAGCATAAACAACAAAAAGAAAATTTAGAAAATTTAATTGCCGAACGCACTAGCGAATTGGTAAAAGAAAAGGATAAGGTTGAAAAAATTATTCAAGCTATTCTTCTAAAAAATGAAATGATTGAGGAAAAGAATACTGAGATTATGGATAGTATAGAGTATGCTAAAGGTATTCAAGAAGCCATTCTACCGAGTGAGGAAAAAATGAAGAAATTTCTACCGAAATCATTTGTTCTTTTCCGGCCCAAAGATGTTGTAAGTGGCGATTTTTATTGGATGGATCATAAAGAGGATATATCATTTTTTACTGCTGCAGACTGCACTGGTCATGGCGTGCCAGGCGCTTTCGTTAGTATGGTGGGCGCCAATGGTTTAAATAGAGCGCTTAATGGTTACGATTTGCGGTCTCCCGCAAAAATTCTAGATTTGTTACGTGAGTTAGTTGAAGAAACTTTTAAAGCTCGAAAGGATGGAATGGATCTGGGGCTATGCGCTCTGCACCATCAGACTAATGAAATACATTATTCAGGAGCAAACAATCCACTTTGGGTAATTAGACCAAATAGGAATAAGCTCATCGTAAATAATACGGAAGTTGAAGCTAGTTTAAGTTTAGAGCACAATTTATTTGAAGTAAAAGCAGATAAACAGCCGGTTGGGTCATTTGATCACGCAGAACCATTTAATAATCATGTTGTTCAATTAGAAGAAGGAGATTCTGTTTACGTATTTACCGATGGATATCCCGATCAATTTGGTGGTCCAAATGATAAAAAGTTTATGGCCAAATCCCTCAAAAAACTTCTGATTAGTATTTATGACGTACCAATGGAAAAACAGCGAGATATTCTTGATAAAAGTATTATCGATTGGATGAGCGTTAGCGGCAACAAGCAAATCGATGATATTTGTATCTTTGGGGTACAGATTTAATGAAGCAATCCTATCAGTTAATATTTTTATTTTTTGTGATTTCCTTAACAGGATTTACACAAGATGTGTTGTATTTCATGAATTACGACACATTGCTGTCGAAAGTAATTTCTATTAAGCTAAATGAAATCGAGTACAAGAAGTTCAATAATTTGAAAGGACCATCTTATTTTGTGAATATTGAAAAAATCAACAAAATTGTTTATTCGAATGGATCAGCAGATGAATTTAATTACTTACAACCAAGAGTTAATTATGAAGGCGAAAATGCTGCACTTGTTCTAGTAAGTGGCGATAGAATTGACATAATATTGTTTAGTGTTGATGCGAATAATATTCGGTATAAAAAGAAAGATAATTTATTGGGGCCAAATTATTATTCTTCAATGGATAAGATTCATAAAATAGAATATGCAAACGGAGAGGAAAATATTTTTAATAAACTTAAAGTTCAAAAAAGCCCTAAAAAGAAGAAAGTTGTAGGCAATTTAATAAGAACGGATTGGAAGAACTACTATTTAGACGATTATAGGATTTCAGCCAAAAAGGTTGAAAAGAGGTTGGAAGCACTAAATGATGCAGATGTTACGAAGCTGTTAAATGAAGCGCGACAAGTGAAGACTTTTGCAAAGACTTTAGGTTATTCGTCAATTGGTTTTGCAATAATTGGTCTCGGAACTGCGTTTACAGGTTTATTTGTGAGAGCTGTAAATGGAGCTAACGAGGTTCTTGTTTTCTCGGGATGGTCAGGCGTTATGACCTTAGTAACTTTAATAGGGAGTGGTTCGTTAAGACCGGTGTATAAAGATAGAATGAAGCGAGCGATTGCTTTGTACAATCAAAAAATAGATCAATGAAAAATATTTTGTTTTGGATATTTCTAGCTTGTATTAGTTCTAGCAGTTTTGCCCAAGATGTTATTCTAAAGAAGGACGGAAAAGAAATTGAGGCGCTAATTATTGAGGTACATGAAACCGAAATTCACTATAAAAAGTTCAATAATCAATCAGGACCAACATACATTATCAGTATTTCATCGTTAAATTTAGTTCGTTACGAAAATGGTGCTGTAGAATCTTACGAGTCAACTATTAAAGAGAAGCAAAAAAAAACAGTTATACCTAAACCGAAAGAAGAAAAATCCGAAGAGATAGTCGTTAGATCGGGCCAATATTATTATCAAGGCCGACAAATTAGTACAAAAAAAGTAAAGCAACTTTTTGCTCAACACAATTCTGAAGAAGCCATCTCAATGTGGAATCGGTCTAACACGAATCAAGGGTTTTCTTATGCGGCAAACATAATAAGTTATCCTGTTGTTATTTTGTCTTATTTTAATCCATTTAGTTTGATAGTAGATCCAGGAGTTGCGATTTTAATTTCGATTGGTGGTTATGTTGTTTCAGCAGGGTTACAAGTAGCCCACTATGGTTTAAAAACATTATATGCAAACCAACGTATAGAGGCTGTCGAGTTGTATAATGAAGATGTAAAATCTGAGCAGCAGCATGATGGAGATGATTATTATTAATTATTAGAAATTATTATTAGAATGAGATGTACCTATTTTATACTTGCTGTCTTATTGGTTGTATTGTCGCATAATCTTATTGCTCAAGATACCATTGTAAAAAAAAATGATGTACTAATAGCAGCAAAGGTTATTGAGGTGCATGAGGATGAAATTCATTATAAAAAATTCATTAATCTAGATGGTCCAACATATATTCTAGAAACTACGAAAATTACACGCATTATATATCAAAACGGGGAGGTAGAAACTTATGACGTTCAGCCCTCGAGTGCAATCTCTCCTTCTGGATGGCAGAAACAATCTGAGCAAACTTACACTGAGTCTATTGAAATATATGACGGTAAATATTATTATCATAATAGGCGAGTAGGTGCTAGTAAATTAAAGAGCCTAATTTATGAACAAGGCGACCCTGAAGCGATACAAATGTGGAACACTTCAAAAACATTACAAGGATTTGCTTATGGGGTTGGGTTTGGAGCGATTCCGGTGGGTTTATTTTCTGCTACTGCGGCCAGTTTTATTGAGCCGGCCTTAATTTATGTTGTTCTCTTTGTGGAGATGCCGCTAATGATTGCGGCAAATATTACCCTATTGGGAACTTATAAAAACAAAAGAATAAAAGCGGTTGAATTATATAATGAGAGTTTAAAGCAAGAAACTCATGGAGAAGGTGATTATTATTGATTGTGGCATTCTGATGAAATTACCATTCTTAATAAATGAAAGTAAGTAGCCGTCTCTCTCAAACACTCATGGTTCGTTCCTCCTCTTAATCCCGCATGGTGGCATAAGTATTTTGCCTTTTCAACATTGCTACTTGGGTTTTCAACAAAAGAAATGTATGTGCAAGTTATTCGTTTTTTTGACTCATAGTGTAAGTAAGAATTGGTCACAGCACAAATTCCAATAATTAACATAGTCAAATATCTAGTTTTAATTATTCTTGTTAAGTCAGCCACCGCAATCAATATGAGACCCATAAAGATGAACCAACACATAACAATCAAAACGTCATAGTAATTTGGGCCAAATAACTCGAAATTTGTTAAGTGGAGATCGATCATCATCAATGAGGCCGAAAGAACCCAAACAATACACAGTCCTATTTTTGCTTTTTTCATCAACTTTATAAGTTAATAATTAAACACCAAATATAATGAAGTCTCATTATATTTTATGGTGAGTCATCATTATAGTATGCAGGTCTATCGTTTATTTAGTTAGAATTTAACTCGTTAATCTCAGCATTCACTATCTCAATTTGTATTTGAGTTAGTTTGTTGAAGATTACAAAAAGTGGTTGATGAGAGAACTTAGTTGCTAACCAGGCTTTGGAATTACTAACGTTTATTTTATTGTCGGATAAAAACTCGTTATGAGCTATGAGCATTTTCTGGAGCTCTTCTCCGCTAAACTCATGTGCGCTAAAATTTTCTACAAGAACATCATTATTAATCGCTTCTATGTATCTCGGGCCATCTTCCGGGTGAAGTTGTTTTGACTTTTCTTCCGGATTTACCTTAGATAGGATGTACTGTTTGAGTCCATCAAGATAGGACACGACATCTTCACTAGATTTTGATAATGCTTCGTTTCTATGCTGAGTGCGGAGTTTTTCTGCTGAACGGTTCTGAAATTCTAAATTCTGCTCCAAGTCATAGTTAATATCAGTTAGTGACAAAACATAATTGTAAGAATGTGATTGATTGGTGAAAGCAAATAATATGCTCACAATAGCCATCAGGAGCACTGAAGAAGTAACCGGTTGAATTTTCATTATCGCTTGTTTGCCAACAGATTTGATAAACAAAGGGATAAAGAAAACTAAGAATATTCCTATACCGCCAAGCAGTACTAATCTAGCTTCAGGCCAATGTTGTAATTTGAATATTACTCCTACAACAATTGCGGTTGATGATAAATAACCAACTACGTTTCTTATTTTGCCAATGGTTTTGTCAGTTTGTTTTAACGACATCGATAGCATAAAGGGTAAATATCCTAGTACGAGTATCGCGCCACCAAGTGCAAGTGAAACTCCAGCTCCTGGCCAATGTTGTAATTTAAATATCGATCCTACCAGGAGCAAGGCTGAGCCTATTATCCCTAATATATTCATTGTTTTTCTCATTTTGTTAAATTTTAAAGTTAATAGTTGAGTTGTTTCCTCTTGAATTTCGCGGTACCCGTTAGGGCAAACAAGAGATTTTATTTTGCTATACGCTGACTCGAACGAAGAATTGACGTCCAACTCTTCTTCGAGAGCACAGCATATATGGTCGAGTAAATCATCTTCCAAATCGGTCATTTCTATGCCGTTTTGTCGGATATCTCCTCGTATTAATTCTACCTGTAAATCGGTTAACGATCTCATGTTAACTGAGGATTTGCATTTAGAATTACTTTAAGCGTATCGATAAACTGAAAAAGTTCGTCAACCTTTTCTTTTGTCGATATGCCTCCTTGGTCGGTTAGCGAATAATATTTTCTCATTCGATTACCAACCATTTCGGTTTCAGTTTTAACCAGTCCTTCATCTTTTAGTTTATGAAGTGCAGGATAAAGTGATCCCTCCTTAATTAAGATTTTATCAGCGGATAAGATTTTAACCTTTTGAGTTATTTCATATCCGTACATTTTTCCTTGCGAAGCTAACAAGCGTAAAATTATTGTTGTTAGTGTTCCTTTTAATAGTTCTTTTGAATACATAGATTTTATATACATAGAAGTTCGATGCAATTATACATAGAAAAACTATGTATGCAAGAAAATATTGTGTTTTTATCAAAAAAAGTACCTTTACTTAATATTAATAATCGCATGAAACAACTATCATTACTAGCAATTACAGCATTCTTTTTTATTTCTTGTAACAAGCGATATGTGAAAAACGATGATACCGTTATTATAATAGGCGCAGGAATTTCAGGGTTAGCCGCTGCAAAAGAGCTCAAGGAAAATGGTGTGGAGCATGTTATCGTGCTAGAAGCATCTGATAAATCTGGAGGACGAATGAAGACCGACCGAAGCCTAGGTTTTGCTTTTGATGAAGGTGCAAGTTGGATTCATAGGCCGATTGGCAATCCAATTACAGATTTGGCAATAGATGCTGGCGCAACAACTTTTTTAACTGATGATGATAATGTTGTTGTGTACGATATTGATGGATCAGTATATTCGGATGAAGACTATGATACACAAGATGAGGCATTCGAAGAAGCT
>Ga0055584_100004531_pt1 | contig 13622 bp, 15 predicted proteins | sample OSDHelmetaG_FD_58716 | JGI IMG/M metagenome (GOLD analysis project Ga0055584, IMG submission 58716) | Pelagic marine sediment microbial communities from the LTER site Helgoland, North Sea, for post-phytoplankton bloom and carbon turnover... | ecosystem: Environmental > Aquatic > Marine >... | reverse complement strand
CGGTGCTTTGGCACCGGGCTTTTTGTCAGGCGTCAGAACCGGGCTCCGCATCCAGGCAAATGTATACTTCACGGGTATCAAGCCGGTTTCGCTTCGGTCAAACGAATTCTTGTGTACAGACGTGATTCCGTCGCATGAAGGTTGCCGATGGTCGGAATTCTCTCAATCCAGTCGCACGTGGCTTTCGGTCATGTAGGCAATGCTGCGGTGGCATTTCCGCTGCAGACGCTCGGTCATGACGTTTGGACGGTGCCGACGGCCGTGCTCTCCAACCATGCAGGTTACCGGGAAACCAGCGGCGCGGTTTTACCAGTCGAAACGGTTCGCGATCTTCTCAACGGGTTGATCCCACGCGGAGTGGACGCGAGATGTGAGCTGATCCTGTCGGGATATCTAGGTTCTGTTCCCGTCGGGAGGGCTGTTCTGGAGACCGTGGCGCAGTTTCGTGCGACCCGCAGTGATGTCCGGTATTGTTGTGACCCGGTTATCGGGGATCGTGACAGCGGTGCGTATGTCGCCGATGGACTGTCCGAATTTTTTCGTGATGTGGCACTTCCCGCGGCGAATATTCTGACCCCGAATCTCTTCGAACTCGAATGTCTGACAGATTGTACGCCTGGCGCGCTTGAAGGGGCGGCTCCCGGAGAGGTCATCCGTGCGGCCCGGCATCTGCTCGCGCGCATGCAGCCGGGTGGTTGTGTTCTGGTGACCAGCGCCGCAATGCCGGGTGGCTTGCCGGATCACATCGCCATGCTGGCGATCGAGCCTGAAACGGCATGGGGCGTGGAGACTTCACGCTATGGCTTCACGATACCGCCCCATGGCGCCGGGGACCTGGTTGCAGCCTTGTTTGCCGCGAATTATGTGCAAACTGGTGATGCGGCTACGGCGCTGGGGGATTGTGCCGCACGGCTGCATGGGGTTTTCGCCCAGACTGCCCGATGTGATGGTGCCGAACTTGAACTGGTCGCTGCGCGGACCGGAATTGTATCTCCGGATCAGAAATTCGAGGTCAGGTCCCTCGAACCCCGTGGCGCGTAATTTGGCATGCGCGGGGAATCTGCTAAGAACGGGTGCAAGCTGGCTCGCGCGTGGGTGAGGGCAAAGTGAGTATAGGCAAACCAGCGGACAGTTCGTGACCGACTACATTCTGATACAGGGCATCGTTTTTGGATTTTTCCTCGCCCTGCCGGTCGGGCCGGTCGGGGTGCTGTGCGTCCAGCGGACACTGGCTGAAGGTCGCATGCATGGTCTCTTGTCGGGCCTTGGTGCGGCTTTTGGCGATGCCCTGTTCGGGGCTGTTGCGGCCTTCGGCATCAGCGCGGTCAAGGACTGGCTCGAAGCCCATCAGGAGGACCTGCGCATTGTTGGCGGCGTCATTCTTCTGGTTCTCGCCGCGCGGACGCTCTTGGGAAAAAGCGGTCACACCCTGCGAAGCTCGAAACATGACGTCAATGAAAACCGGGTGGTCACTCATTCCCTGGTCAAGGATTTTGTCTCGACCTTCATGCTGGCAGTGACGAACCCGATCACCCTGATTGCCTTTGCCGGTCTGCTGGCGACGTTGGGCATCACAGAGGCCGGCGCTTCGGTTGGCAATGCCTCGATCCTCGTGGTGGGTGTGTTTGCGGGTTCGGCAGTCTGGTGGATTGCGATTTCGACCACCGCGGGCATTTTGCGACCTTTTGTCGATGGAACCTATCAGGCCTGGATGAACCGGGTTTCGGTGATGATCCTGCTTGGCTTCGGAATCTATGCGTTGCTGAGCGGTTTCGGGTTCACGCCCTTTATCTACAACCTGTTCGGTTAGGCCGTTTCCGCCGCCCAGCCTGCGGGTGCGAGCTCCCAATATTTGAATTCAAACGCCGGCGATACGGTGCAGCCAACAAGGGTCCAGTTGCCGCGTGACACGGCCATTTGCCAGTGATTCGCCGGGATTGCTGCCTGCGGTCTCTGGCCGGCACCAAGGTCATTACCCAGTTCGATCGTGTGCGCCCGACCGTTGGGTGCGGCCGTCGAGAGCGCAAGAGGTGCCCTGCCATACCAGTGCCAGATTTCGGCGGTGTCGATCACCCGGTGCCAGGCCGAAACTTCTCCGGCCGGCAGCAGATAGTAGATTGCCGAACAGGCACCGCGATGGGAGGCATCTCCATCACGGAAGGTCTCGATATAGTGACCCCCTTCCGGGTGAGGTTGCATGCCCAGCAGTCTGACCACGTCATCCGCGGAGAACCCCTCCAACGTCACCCCTGGGCCTCAGGATCGGTCCCGGTCATGGAACTGCGTTGCGCGAAGGTCGCATACCATGTCGCGAGTTTGGGATGGGATGCACGCCAGTCGATTTCGGCGAAACGGAAGTCGCGATAACCGAGGGCACAGGCAACAGCAATCTGGCCGATGGTCACGGGGTCATCGAGATCAGATATCTCGCTCTCCAACTGGTTCAGCGCTTCGTCAACGGAGAGTTCCTGCCGGTCGACCAGTTTCTGTGCCACGGTATCGCCTTCATGGAACATGCCTTCCATGCGAATGAGCACGGAGGCGTCGAGAATGCCGTCCGCTGCGGCCAGCTGCCGAAGTGCGGTCCAGCGATCGGGTCCGGTAGCGGGATAAACCCTAGTGTCGCCCTGAGCGTCGAGATATTCGCAGACCACATTCGACTGATAGAGCGCAGGACCATCATCGCGGAGCAGGGCCGGGACCTTGCCGACCGGGTTAACGTCGCGATACCCGTTCGGGTCGGCCCAGGGGTTGATTTCTTCCATTTCGATCCTGTCCGCCAGACCGGTTTCGATGACTGTTGCACGTGCCTTGCGGGCATAGGGAGAGGCGCCGGAATAAATCAGTTTCATCAGAAGTCCTTTCGGTCGTTTGGCTGCGACCTGAGCTTGGGTTGCGGTGAGTATATGGTGCCGTATCGTCCTTCGTCACCTGTGGTAACGTCCACAGATGTCGCTCGATGTTGTCGATATTCGCGATTTTTACGCGACCAGTCTGGGGATCGCCGCGCGCCGTATGGTCCGCCGTCAGTTGCGTGCCTTGTGGCCGGATGTGTCCGGGATGACTGTCCTCGGTTTTGGCTATGCCACACCCTATTTGCACACCTTCATGAATGAAGCAGACCGGGTCTGCGCCGTCATGCCGAACCGGATGGGGGTGTTGCCATGGCCCGACCGGACAGCCGGCGAACAAAACCTCGTCATGGTTGCGCGCGAGGATGAAATCCCCCTGCCGGACCTCTCGGTCAACCGTATACTGATGGTACATGGTCTCGAATCCACGGAGAATGCCCGACAATTGTTGCGCGAAATGTGGCGGGTGCTGTCGGATGGTGGTCGTCTGATTGTCGTGGTCCCCAATCGGCGTTCGATCTGGGCGCGTGGGGATCACACGCCCTATGGGCATGGGCATCCGTATTCGATGGAGCAGCTCAACCGCATTCTACGCCAATCCATGTTCACGCCGGTGCATGAGCATCGCGCATTGTTTTTCCCGCCCTCCCGGCGACGGTTTTGGCTGACAGCTGCGCCTGCATGGGAACGACTGGGCGAACGGTGGTTCAGCCCGTTGGGTGGGGTCGCGATCGTGGAGGCTACGAAGCAAATCTACGGCGGCGAAGTGGCAGGTCAGAAACAGCGCCGGCACGCCTATGCGCAGGCACCGGCCGGGCAGGTCGTGCGCGAATCTATTTCCGGGTGATCACGAAGACGGCCTGCTCGGTCAGCAGGTTCGACCAATGGCCGATCCGGCCCCGCGTGTTCGCCTTGCCGTTCCCATCGATGGTCACGATCCGTTCGGTCTTCAGGCCCAATTCGGCCAGAAGGTCGGTGAAGTCGGTAAGCGTGAAGAACCGGATGTTCGGGGATTCGTACCATGTATAGGGCAGGCTTTCGGAGTTCGGGCTGCGGCCCTGAAAGGCCAGACCGGCGCGGATGCGCCAATAGCCGAAATTCGGAAAGCTGACCACGGCGCAGCGGCCGATGCGCAGCATCTCATGCAGCACGCCTTTCACGTCGAAGATGGCGGGCAGGGTCTGGGACAGGATCACATAGTCGAATGCATTGTCAGGGTAGTTGTGCAAATCCGTCTGGGCATCGCCCTGGACCACCGCCAGACCGCGCGACACGCAGCCATTCACGCCTTCCTGACCCAGCTCGATTCCGCGCCCATCCACCTGCCGGTCGTGTACCAGCAGGTCGAGCAGAATGCCGTCGCCGCAGCCGACATCGAGCACGCGGCTGCCCGGTGTGATCATCTCGGCAATGAGTTGCTGATCGACACGAATGCGCGCGGCATTGTTGGTTTCGCTCGGCGTCATGACGGGCCTGCCAGCTTGCGTTGGTCGGCGGCACCACGCAGGAACCCGGCGAGAATTCGAAAGAACTCCGGCTCGTTCAGAAGGAACGCGTCGTGACCGGATTCGGTTTCGATTTCCACGAAACTGACAGAGGCCGCGACGGCGTTCAGGGCGTGCACAATCCGACGGGACTCGCTTGTCGGGAACAGCCAGTCCGAGGTGAAGCTGATCAGACAGAATCGCACCGGCGAATTCTCGAAGGCGGGGGGGAGGCTGTCATTGTATTCGGCCGCCAGATCGAAGTAGTCCATGGCGCGGGTGATATACAGATAGGAGTTCGCATCGAACCGCTCTACGAACGAGCGGCCCTGATGGCGCAGATAACTCTCAATCTGGAAATCCGCATCGAAGCCGAATGTGATCGCCTGACGATCCTGCAGGTTCCGTCCAAATTTGGTGTGCAGCGCGGAACCCGAAAGATAGGTGATATGGGCAGCCATACGCGCCACCGCGAGCCCGCGCTCGGGTGCATCATTGTCATTGTAGTAGTCGCCGCCAGCCCATTTGGGGTCTGCCATGATGGCCTGGCGCCCCACCTCGTGAAAGGCGATGTTCTGTGCTGAATGACGGGCCGCGCCCGCGATGGGGATCGCGCAATAGACCATTTCGGGATAGCGGGAGGCCCATTCCAGCGTCTGCATGGCGCCCATCGAGCCGCCGATCACGGCGAAGAGCTGGGTAATTCCCAGATGTTCGACTACGAGCCTCTGGGCGGCCACCATGTCGGTGATGGTAATCAGGGGGAAATTCAGTCCGAACTGCGCGCCGGTGCGCGGATCAATGTCCTTTGGTCCGGCCGAGCCCATGCAGCCGGCCAGCACGTTGACGCAGATGACAAAGTAGTCATCGGTGTTGATGGTCAGGCCCGGGCCGACAAGGCGTTCCCACCATCCCGGGCGTCCGGTCACCGGGTGGGATTCAGCGACATACTGATCACCGGTCAGGGCATGGCACACCAGAATGGCATTCGACTTGTCTGCGTTGAGCTCTCCATAGGTCTGATAGGCCACCGTGAAGGGCCCAAGCAGCTGGCTGGAGACGAGACGCATGGGGTCTTCTGCGCCCAGCACGAGGCGGTGCCCGGGCAGATCCGTGACTGCAGGTTCCACTGCGATGCTTTCGCCGGTGTTACCGACACCGTCATGTGTGTTTGTTGTCATATTCGTGAGTGCTGTTGGGCTCGTGCCGCATCGTCAAGGGCTGATGCAACTTTGCCATAGCTAGGTGGCGTGCGTGAGGGGTGTCAACGTTTTCTTTGCCAAAATTCCGCCTTAGGGATACAAGCTTAGCCGGTTTTTCCCCGGATGAGTATGACGATGGCCAATGCGTCCGACAGCTTGGCGCTCCTGCGCCGCGAGATCGATTCCATCGATGAAAATTTGCACGATTTGCTGATGCGTCGTGCAGAGATCGTTGGAGAGGTTGGACGGCTAAAAGCGTCCGATGGCGGTCCCACATTCCGCCCTGCCCGCGAAGCCCAGCTTTTGCGGCGTCTTCTGGCACGCCATGAAGGAGCCCTGCCCAGGGGCGCCTTGGTGCGTCTTTGGCGTGAAATTGTCGCCTCGTCCACACGGCTGCAGGGGGCGTTCTCCGTCGGATATTGCCCGATAGACGGGAATGGCGATGCACTGCATCTGGCCAATTCGCAGTTCGGAATGGATGCCGATGTCCTGCGATTTGCCTCGGCAGCGCAGGTGGTCTCGGCCGTGGCGCGCGGCGATGCCTCGGTCGGTCTGGTTCCCCTGCCTCATGATTCCGATACCCCGGAGTGGTGGGCCGAAATGGAGAATGTGCCCAAGGTTCAGATTGTGGCGCGCCTGCCCTGGTATGTGGCTTCACCGAATGCCGAGGACGTGACCGGGGCTCTCGTTGTTTCCACGGGCACGCCGGAAGAATCCGGCAATGATCGAAGCGTCCTGACCTTCGCCTGCGATGACGGTGTCAGCCGTGCGCGGTTTGCCGAACTGGCACGTGAGAACAAGCTGGATGCCGAAACCCAGGCCGTGGCGGCACGGCCTGACGGGGCAGGCGGTCGCACACATCTGGCTGATGTGGCGGGTTTCGTGGCCGCCGATGACCCGCGTGTGCTGGGCCTGGCTGGCTTGCTTGGCGACGCCGAGGTGCGTCTGCTGGGAGCCTATGCCGCAACATTCATCGATTCACCTGACACCTGATACGGAGTAGAGCCAGTGGCCCCACCGAAAGCAAAGCCGGGTGTTCTTGCGATAACCCCCTATGCCGGCAGCGCAGCCGGACTGGGTGGAAGCGATCGCATTGTCATCAGCTCGAATGAAAGCGCATTCGGAGCATCCTGGCGCGCCATGGAAGCCTATTCCGGTGCCAGCGAGGATGTTCGTCGCTATCCGGAGATCGACGCCCGTTCGTTGCGGCAGGCGCTCGCCGATCATCATGGGCTGGATGTGGACCGCATCATCTGTGGGTGCGGGTCGGATCAGATCATCGACCTCCTGACGCTCTGTTTTGCCGGACCGGGTGACGAAACCCTCTACACCGAGCACGGTTTCACGATGTACCCGATCGCCACGCTGGGGGTCGGTGCCACACCTGTCGCCGTGCCGGAGACAAATCTGACCACGGATGTGGATGCCATTCTGGCGCGAGTGAATGAACGCACGCGCATCGTGTTTCTGGCCAATCCGAACAATCCGACCGGAACCTATTTGCCGGAAGACGAACTGCGGCGCCTGCATGCCGGTCTGCCCGAGGATGTCCTTCTGGTGCTCGATGGGGCTTACGCGGAGTTCGTTGTCGAAGAGGATTACGTGGCGGGTGAAGCGCTGGTGCGCGAGGCCTCCAATGTCGTGATGACGCGAACCTTTTCCAAAATTTACGCTCTGGCCAGTTTGCGGGTCGGCTGGGCCTATGCGCCGGTCGAGATTATCGATGTACTCGATCGTGTGCGCCCGCCCTTCAATGTCTCCGCGCCGGCCATCGCCGCGGCCAAAGTGGCGCTGGAGGATTGTGAACACACAGAGCGCTCACGGGCACACAATGCGGAGATGCTGCCCTGGTTCTCAAAGCAGGTCGAAGCGCTGGGGCTGCAGGTCAATCCGTCGGTCGCAAATTTTGTTATCGTTCGGTTCGATCCCGACAGTGCCCACACTGCGGAGGCCGCGTATCGCTTCTTGTTTGAACGGGGAGTCGTCACCCGCCGTGTTGCCGGTTACGGCTTGCCGGACTGGGTGCGCATGTCCATCGGGACCCGCGCGGAAATGGAAGAAGTTGTGGTGACGCTGAAGGCGTTTCTGGAGACGTCATGAATGAAGAGGTTCGATTTCAACGCATCGCGATCATCGGCTTGGGTCTGATCGGATCTTCCCTCGCGCATGCCACACGTGCACAGGGGCTTGCCGCCCATATTGCCGGACATGACGCGGATGCGGATATTCGCGTCCGCGCGGAGGCTATTGATCTGGTCGACAGCATGCATGCCGAGATCGGCGAGGCTGTTGCGGGTGCCGATCTGGTGATTGCCGCCACGCCGGTTGGCGCCTGTGAGGCTGTGGCGATGGCGATAAAGGATCATCTCGCACCGGGTACGATCGTGACGGATGTCGGCTCGGTAAAAGGTGCGGTCATCACGGCCATGGCACCGCATATACCCGAGGATGTTCATCTGGTGCCGGGGCATCCGGTTGCCGGAACCGAACATTCCGGTCCCGAGGCCGGGTTTGCCGAATTGTTTCGCGACCGGTTTTCGATTCTCACACCGCCGGTCGGCGCAGCGGGTTCTGCTGTCGATCGTCTGGCTGCATTCTGGCGTGCGTTGGGAAGCGACGTGGAAATTATGGATTCCGAGCATCACGACCGGGTTCTGGCCATCACCAGTCATTTGCCGCATCTGATCGCCTACACGATTGTGGAAACCGCGGCCGATCTGGAAACCGAGCTTGAGGCTCAGTCCCGGGAAGACGACGTGGTCACCACGCGGGAAGTGATCAAGTATTCGGCGGGGGGGTTTCGCGATTTCACCCGGATCGCGGCATCGGACCCCACCATGTGGCGGGATGTCTTTCTGCTCAACAAGGACGCGGTTCTTGAAATGCTGGGCCGGTTCACCGAAGACCTGACTGCGCTTCAGGATGCGATTCACGATGACGATGGAGACACGCTGTTCGAGCTGTTCACGCGCACGCGTGCCATTCGTCGCGGCGTTATCGAGGCCGGGCAGGCTGGGCGCTTCCAGTACACCGAAAATGGTGACAGCGAGGACTGACCGGTCCGGATCAGTTCCAGATGATCGGGTCCAGCGTCAGCAGGGGAATGGGGCCAATCGACAGAACGCGATCCTGAAGGGTGACCGGCAGGCGCGCTTCCGCAGGCCCGCCATTTGCGGGCGTACGCAGGAGGACTGCCAGGCCGATCCGGGCGAGCGCAGCCTGTTGCCTTGGGATCTGGCCGCGTGCTTCGAGCAGATCGAGTAATCTGTCGAGCCCGGCAATGCGGGCGGAGAATGCGCCGACCGGCTGTAACGTCGGATCGACGCTCAGTGTGCCGTCTCCTGCTATTCGCAGCGGTCCCCAGATCAGATTGAAGCTTTCCAACTCCAGGGTTCCCCCGCTGTCCCGCCAGCGGGTCAGGCTGGCCGCATCGAGGGCCGCCGGATCGAGCGGGCCGCGCAGGGTGGCGCGGACTGACACGGTCTGAATGGTTTGGCCGAATGTGGTTGCCACGGTCTCGTCCACGGGGATGGCTGTCAGATCGATCTGTTTTAGAACGACCGACAGGCTTTCCCCGGCGGATGGATCGGTGTGCATCTCCCAGTCGAACGCCGTTTCTGCAATGGTGATCTCCGGACCATCTTCGAGGCGGGCGGTGAGTGGCGCGGCGCGTCCGCGCAGGCCACGGGGCTGCCCGAAGGTGTCGAAGGCCAGACGCCCCTGCAATGAGTCTGCGTTTGTATCGATCGAGATGTCAGTATCACGGTTTCGTATATGAAACTGGTGCCGTCCCGGGGCATCGAAAGAGACGATGCCGGGACCTTCGATGAAAGGCCGAATAGCGGTGGTTGCACCAGCCCAGGAAATACGGGTGTCTGCCGTTGTCCGCGTAGCTTGCGGGTTTTCGAAGGTTGTATCGAACCGGATCGGGAAACCCGAAATGCGCATGTCGGACCAATCAAGAACGATCCCGTTGTCCCGCTGCGCGTTTACAAAGCTGGCGATGTCACTGCGCAGTTTGTCCGCAAGCCAGAACCAGCCGCCGGACCATGCGAGAGCGACTGCGCTCAGAACAGCCAGAAAAATCAGATACTTTCGCTGGAACATGCGGCCTTGTTTGCACTAGAAGCGGAGCCAGCAGCCTAGCGATGTCCCGTTACCGGGTCGAGTTATCGCGACCCGTTGAATCCGGAGTTCCATGTCACAGAAATCCCAGCAACCCGATCTGCGCCATCTGACCGATCAGTATGAACTGACCGAGGATGAACTGGACACAACCCTCGCTGCGGTGATGGCGTCTCATCCCGATGGAGAGGATCTCTGGGTTTTCGGCTACGGGTCACTGATGTGGCAGCCGGAATTCCCGTTTGAAGAACGCACATTGGCAACAATTCACGGCTATCACCGCTCGTTTTGCGTTTACTCCCATATCTGGCGCGGTACCCGTGAAAAGCCGGGTCTTGTGCTCGGGTTGGACAATGGCGGCAGCTGTCGTGGCGTGGCTTACAGGGTGCGGGCGGATCAGGCTGCCACGACCGTCGAGTATCTCATTCGCCGGGAAATGGTGACGCGGGTTTATATTCCACGGTGGGTTACCGCGCGCATTGGCACACGTGTGGTGCGCGCCCACACCTACACGGCTGCCCGTAATCATGTGCAATATGCCGGCAAATTGTCCGATGGAACCGCCCTGCGTCATATCCTGCAGGGACACGGTCGTGGTGGTGCCAATACCGAGTATCTGAAGAACACGGTTGGACGTCTGGAAGCTTTGGGAATTGTTGATGGGCCGCTGGCGCGATTGCATCGAATAGTGGAACGACAGGCGGACGACTCAGCCTGCTGAGTAGTCCGATACCATCGGGTTTTCGCCTGACAAAACCCTGCAGCAGAATTGAAAGTTATCCACATGAGGTTGCGCGACGGACAAAATCACCCGCCAACAGAGTAATTTACGCGTGCACACAAGTGTCAGAATGAAAACAGCTGTCCGTTCGTGCGTCAGGAATGCCGGAAATCAGTTCTGCACAAGCAAAGTGAGCCTGAAATTTGCGGGCACTGAAAATAGACACCAAGTAAAACGATAGACCGACTGGGTTTCCACGTCACGACATATGGTCTCTCCCAAGATTTATTACGCTCCTATTACAGGGGAATGTCCTGGCTCAGATGTCGCGTTGTTCCACAACTTTATCCACAGGCAATCCACCAGCTTCCGCGATCAGTCGATCGGTTACTGTTTCGATTGCTATTTCAAGGCTTTGAACGAATTCCCGGCGCGTCAGATTGCGGGGCAATGGGGGCAGAATCTGGACGATGATTGTTCCGGGTCGCAATGCGAGCGAGCGCCGCGGCCAGAAAAGTCCTGAATTCAGTGCGACAGGCACGACTGGAACATTCAAGGCCGAATTCAGAGCTGCGATACCGGCATGATAGGGGTTTTTGAGCCCTGGGGTGACGCGGGTTCCTTCGGGAAAAATGACGATGGAACGTCCTTCGGCGATACGTTGCTGGGCGACCGTGATCATGCCCCGCAGCGCAGACAAGCCACCACTCCGGTCGATGGGCAGGTGTTTGACGCGCAACAGGCACCACCCAAAGATCGGTATCCAGGTAAGCTCCCGTTTCAGAACGATGGCGGCATCCTGAACGATCAGATTGATCGCCAGAGTATCCCAGGCTGACTGATGCTTTACTGCAAACAGCACCGGTTTGGCAGGCAGATTTTCGAGGCCGCGCACGTCATGGGTCACGCCGGCCGTGACCTTCAGCAACCACAGCGACGTGCGAACCCAAAACCGGCTGAAGGCGAGCACCAGATCGCGCGGGCCGAGAAGAAGAGGCAGGACGATGACGGCAGCAAGTGTGCTCCAGCTGTAGAACAGTATCGTGAAAATGACAGGGCGCATCCGAGCTAGTCCCTGCTGATGAGTTGCATCAGGAAAACCTGCATGCGCGCGGCCAGATATTTGGAGTATTCGCCCGCGAGCAACCATGCGGTCCCGCCTCGCATCCACCAATGTTGCAAGCTGATGTTTCTGGAACTGACAGGTTCCGGCACGATCCGGATATGCGGCAGCCGGCGATTGAATTCGAGCATGCTGCGCGGCATATGGAAGTCGGAGGTTACCAGCCGGATGCTGGAAATGTTGTGACTGGCGGCCCACCCGGCTGATTCAATGGCGTTTTCGCGTGTGTCTCTGGCTGCCCGCCCAAGAGTGACGCAGCAATCGATCATCTGTTGCGACAAATCCTGTGCCGAGATCAAGTCGTGTACAGGCACATCGGCACCAACGCCCGATACCAGCATGACTCGCGCCTTCTTGGCCGCCAGCAATTCATTGCCTCTGTTGATGCGCCCGGGCCCACCTGTGAGAACAACAACGGCATCCGTGATGTCCGTATTCGTGGCGCTTTGTGGAATTCTTTCGACGAAGACGAACAGGCCAATCAGCCAGCTTATCGCGAGGATTGGGGTGATGATGGCGATCAGGCGCCAGCGTCGGGGTTTGCGTCGGCGCATCAGGGCATCCGTGCAAGGGTACGCAGAACTGTCACCCGCGCGGTAAGCATGGCAATGGTGACCGCGCCTGCGGGAACCAGCAGCAGGAAAATCCAATCCAGCAGTGACAGACTCAAGGACGGGAGGAAGGCCGCATCGATGCCGCGACCAATCCAGCCGAAAAACAGTAAAACGATCACGGCGGCAGCCCCGCCGGCGACTCCGCCGCGCAGGGAAAGCATGAGTGCCTGAAGCTGGAACTGGCTGGCGATATAGCTATCGCGTGCACCCATCTGGTGGAGCAGTTCGATAATCGCGGCGTGCACAGCCAGCCCGCTTTGGGTTGTGAAAATCACCGCGACCACGGCTGCGGAAGCAATCAGCGCAAGTATGGCAAAGGCCAGAATTTCTGCCGTCCGGGCAAGATCGATCAGGGCGGAAAGCCATGCGCGATGATCGTTCACAGCCACATTCGGAGCAATCTCCGCGAGACGTGCTTGGAGCAATACCGGATCAATGCGGCTGCCCGCGTCGATTTCGACGTCGATCAGAGACGGGATCGGAAGACCGGATTCCACCACACCTTCGCCAAGCCAGGGAATCAGCAATGCGCGTGCTTCCGCGTCGGGGACGATCCGGACGGAGGTGATGTCCTTTACGGTTTGGAGGGCTTCGGTCAGTTTCGGGATGGTGTCGCCGGGCGTCTCGTTTTCGGGAATCTGGATGGTCATGCGCCCGGTCAGGGAACTGTCCCAGGTGTCGACCGCATCGGAAACGACCAGCGCGGCCGCGAACATCAGGGCCCCCAGGAACACCATCAGAGCGACAATCCAGGGCAGAAAGCGCGTCGATTGATCGCGTTCGAATGGCAGATCGCTGTGTCGACTGAACACTAGCTCGTTTCCTTGGTATCGAGCTTGCGCCGGACCGACAATTCCCCGTCATCGAGCCGTAGAATGGGGTGTCCGAACTTTTCCACCAGCGCATTGTTGTGAGTGGCAATCACAACGGTGGTACCGGTCTTGTTCAGTTCTTCGAACAGATACATCAGCCGGACCGCGATCCGGTCATCCACGTTTCCGGTGGGTTCATCCGCCAGGAGAAGCCGTGGGCGGTTGATGACGGCACGAGCGATCGCGACACGCTGTTGCTGTCCGCCCGAAAGTGTCGATGGCCGTGCATCGAGCCGTTCCCCCAGACCGACCCAGCTCAGCAATTCACGCACATGGCTGTCAATTTCCACGTGTTTTGCTCCACCCACGCGCAATGGCAAGGCAACATTCTCGACGGCCGTCAGGTGATTGATCAGGCGAAAGTCCTGAAACACGACACCGATGTTCTGGCGCAGATCGGGCAATTCTGTCCGGGGTGTCATCGACACATCCTGACCAAAGACATGGACAAGTCCGCGGGTCGGTCGCAGAGCGAGATACATCAATTTCAGCAGGGTTGTTTTGCCAGCACCGCTCGATCCGGTCAGGAAATGGAATGAGCCGGGTGCAAGCGCAAAGCTGACATCACGCAGAACCTCAGGGCCAACGCCATATCGCATGCCGACGTTTTCGAAGCGCAGCAAGGGGTT
>Ga0055584_100004530_pt1 | contig 13622 bp, 11 predicted proteins | sample OSDHelmetaG_FD_58716 | JGI IMG/M metagenome (GOLD analysis project Ga0055584, IMG submission 58716) | Pelagic marine sediment microbial communities from the LTER site Helgoland, North Sea, for post-phytoplankton bloom and carbon turnover... | ecosystem: Environmental > Aquatic > Marine >... | reverse complement strand
AGTGGAAGATCGGAACCACCCGTAGCTCTGTCGGCGCCTAGTAACCGGCAACTCCGCCCCAGATGAAAAGCGAAGTATTTCGGTCGTAGGGTCAGACGGTGCGGATTCTTCTGTTGGCGCCATGGTTTTCGACACTCGCACGCCTGTGGAGCGTCGAATTCGAGGATGCGGGCCACCAAGTACTCCTCATCACCAAACCAACGCACTTTGAGTCTCAGGAACCCCTACCCAACGAAGTAGTGCTGCAGGAGCGGCCCGCATCCGCAGCGGGGCTCCCTGAATTCCTTCGGGTGCGAAGAATCGTGAGGGACTTCGATCCTGACGTGATCCTCACCGAGTCGACCCGGGACTACCGGCTGCTGGCGTTGGCTCGCGGCCGCCCCATGGTTCTCACCGTTCACGATGCGCGACCCCACGACGCGACTCATGTTGACCCGCTGCGAGCCCGAGCGCTGCGCAACTGGCAACGAAGCCATGCAGGCTCCATCGCGACCTTCAGCGAGTCGGTTGCTTCGTTGTTGTCTGAATCAGGGGCTACCCGGGTCCGAGTCGTCCCACTGATGAGCGAAATGCCTGATGCCTTGCGGCCAGCAACTGTTCCCGCGCAGGAGCGTCGGGACTTTCTTCTTGTCGGCCGCCTACGGCCATATAAGAACCTTGAAGTGGTGCTGGCCGGTTGGCGCAAGTTTCAACGGGAATCACCCCAATCGACCGATCGGCTGGTCGTGATGGGTCACGGCGAGGTAGATGAACCGATGCCCGCCAACGTCATTCACATTGATGGCTCCTACGCTTTCGCTGATGCGGCACCGCGGCTGGCCGCAGCCAAGGGCTCGGTCTGTCTCTACCGCAATGGATCTCAATCCGGTGCCCAGCTGTGGTCAATGCAGGTCGGCACCGCCGTGATCGCCAGCCGAGCCGGTGGGTTGCCGGAGTACCAACTACCCGATCTGCCGGTACTTGGTCCTGACGACGTAGCGGGGCTGCACCATCAGTTTCGATTATTGTCCGACCCAGAGGTAGCTGCCCGACTTGGTGAGAGAAGTTCCCGTTACTACCAGCAACACTTTAGTGCCCAGGCATCCGCTGCAGCTTTGACGGATGTCCTTGTCGAAGAAGCCCGGCGCTGGCGGCAGTAGTATTCAATGTGGCACCGAGGGTAGGTGAGGTGGGTGAGCAGTATTCTTGATCGACGCTTCCCTCCGGGGGCCGTAATCTCCGAAGTTGTCGCAGTGTTGGGCGCGGTGGCCGCTGTTACAGCCTTCGCGGCATTTCTGCTCCGCGGATCGATGCTGCCGCTGCTGGGTCTGCTCGGTCTTGTGTCGCTGGCGGTGGCGTGTTGGCGACCAGCATGGTTTGGTGCCGCGCTTCTCTTTGTGGGTTGTACCGTGCTGCCGGCCAAATGGGGCGCGGTGGCGGTGGGGCCGGTGAACGTGTCCGCTATGGAAGCGCTTTTGGGGATCGGTCTCGCGGCTGTTGTACTGCGGCATCTGACCCGTCACGGTGCGCCCGGTACCCCCGTTTTCGGTCGCCCAGTGGCCTTGTATGCCTACGCAGCGGTGGTTGGTGGTTTCGTAGGTATCAGCTTCGGTGAGGCGACCCAAGATGCGCTGACCGCAGTCAGAGCAGTACTGGTTATTACTGCTTTCTGGCTGTTCCGGGAGGGGTTTGTCGACCGACCTGAGGCATTTGGGCGCCTACTGGTGGCGGTCGCGGTGATAGGTGCGTCCCTGGCAGTGATGGGTGCAGTGTTGGGAATCAGTTGGGGAGATAGGGAACTCGACTACATCATCACCGGTGGACAACTGACCGAAACGACCCGGCTGGACCCTCCGGTCCTGAGGTTGGCCTCTTTGGTTATTCCCATGCTCGTAGTCGGTGTCGTCTTCGCTCGGCGGCTGCTGTGGCGTGCGGTGTTGTTTGTCCCGCTTATCGCGCTGGAGGTGTTGAGCTACACCCGCAGCGCGTGGGTGCCGTTGTTGATTGCCGTAATACTCGTGCCGGCTCTGGTTAGCACGAGGCCAAAATGGTTGGTGTTTAGTGAACGTTCGGTCTTGCTCGTCGCGGCGGGAGTGCTTCTGCTTCCCATGGCGCTATTTGGTGTTCTCGGGCAAAGTGCGCAATTGGCCGCTGAACGTTTGAGTACCACGGTTGAAGGCGAGACCCTGTCGGACGATAGTCTCGGCGATCGTCTCTACGAGCTTGAGAATGCTGTGCCGGCGATTATCGCGAGTCCGATTGTTGGTGTGGGGCTCAACAACCCCTATGGGGCAGTGAACGAGTCCTACAATCCCGAAACGAACACCACCACTAAAGAGCCCCGCCGCTGGATCCACAACACGTTCGTAGGGATCTGGCTGTGGTTGGGCCTGCTCGGCGTAGTCGCAACGGTGTGGCTCGCTGTCAGGATCTGGCGAACATGTCGACAGGCCTACGGGAAAGGACCGAGCGACCCTGACACGGCGCCCGACATGCGATTTGCTGTGGCAGCGGGTGCCGGCCTAGCGCTAATCGCTGTGCAGTCCACTTTCCAGACCAATCTGATGTATCCACCGGCTCTGCTTACCCTCGCGGCCGGATTGGCATATCTCGACGTCTGGCAAGGTGCTCGGGCCAGACGTAGCCCGAGCCGAGGCCAAGCGGTTACGCTAGCAGTGCCAGAACAACCCCCGCGGAGCAGGAGCGAGATCGGTGCAGCCTGAGGACTATTCGCGTGCGATCTATCGCAGCCGCTGGCTAATTCTGATCGTCACAGTGGCATTCGTCGCTGTCGGGGTCGCGGCTGGTGCGCTGAGGCAGGCCCAGTACACGTCCACGGCGCAGGTCCTGATCTCGGGTTCCACTGGCGGCAGCATCAACGACACCTACACCAACAACTTGGTAATCAGGCAGCAACTACCTTCCTACGTTGCGCTGGTGACTAGCAGTCAGGTGCTCGATCCAGCGAAGGCCGCCATTGGCGTCACTACTCCCAATTTGGACTTCATCGAGCAAATAGAAGCCGGTAATCCGTTGGAAACCAACTTGATCGACATCAGTTTCACAGCGGAAACTCCTGAAGAGGCACAGGCGGCGCTGCAGGCTATGACTGATCAGTTTGTGAAGATCATCGCCAGCAGTAGTGAGGACGGGGACAAAGAAGGACCAACAGTGGTCGCGACGATCACGGCCGAGCCAAATCTGCCGATCAGCCCATCCGGGCCTGGGTCGAGAGTCTTGATCCTGGGATCACTCTTGCTGGGTATCGTCGTTGGGTTGCTGCTTGCGCTACTGCGTGATCGCCTCGATTTGCGGCTCAGAAGCACTGCCGATCTAAGCGATCTTGATGTCGAAGTGTTGGGTCGCTCGCGGTCCTCCGGTGACGCGAAGGGCGAAAGCGCAGTCGACCCCGGAGTACAGCGGGCCGCGCTGACGGTCGCGCACAGTTGTTCCTCGGGCAGAAACCGAGTCGTGATTGCGGGACCGACGCAGCGGGACAGCTCGCCTGAACTGGTGGAGGGTTTAGCGCGGTCACTGGCGCAGTTGGGCTTCAGGACGCTACTTGTGGATCTTGTCGGAGCGAAGAACGGTGCTGAGGAGCCTAGTCGAACCGGTCAACCTGGAGCCGCTGGCGGCAGTTCCCAGTTGGCGACGGCCGTCCGCTCGCTGGCTAGCGGCGTTGATGTCATGGAGATTACCTGGAATGACAGTTCGTCTGCCACGAACTTCTTGAGCGGTCCTAGTCTCGGGCAGTTGTTGGAGCAGTCAGGAACGGACTACTCCCTGTTTTTGATTTGGGCTCATAGTGTTTTGGATGATGCAGATGCTTTGCTGCTCGGTGAATCTGCGGCTGGAGTGGTCCTGACCGTCGAGATTGGTCAGACGCTGCGCAGCGATCTCGCAGACGCCAAGCGAGCACTGGCTAGTACCGGAGTGGTAGTCCTCGGTGCGCTTGTCTCGGGGCAGTAGGTGTGTCTTGGTCACGGGTCGACGTGATGTCGCCTTCAGCTAGCTGCGACGGCGATAGCAACCCCGGGTCTAGTCACTAGACACTCAGATGAACTCATCATCGCTGATAGCTCGGGGATTCGTTGTACAGGCAACGGGTAAGGGAGCGTCGCTGCTCATCTCACTGGCGACGCTGACATTGACTACCCGGTATTTGGGTAGTTATGACTATGGACTACTCACCACCGCCGTGCTCTTTGCCGGACTGTTTGAGGCCTTCGCAGGCCTTGATGTGGCTACTGTTGTTGTTCGCCGAGTAACGCAGGGCCGCGGAAATCTGGAACGACTGGTCGGCCTTCAACTCGGTATCTCGCTGACACTGCTGTTGCCCATTTATGTGTGCATCTTGCTGGCGAGTTTGGTCGTGTATCCAGATGATCGCGAGATCCAAATCGGCGTAGCGATTTTGGCTGTCGGAGTCTTGCTCCGATTGGTGGCCCATTGCTATCGGCCGCCTTATCAGGTGGCAGTCAAGTTTGGTGGGATCACTGCTTCAGATTGGATTGGTCGGCTAGTCGCTCTGGGGCTCACTGCTGCTGTCGTGGTTTTTGACTGGGGTTTGACCGCCATCTTTGTCGTGCAGGTGTCCCCGTTTCTTGTTCAACTTGTCGTGCTCGTCTTCTACAGTCGGCGCTTTGGGCGATTCCGCCCAGCTTTCGCATGGCCGGAAGCCAAATCGCTGATCTGGGAGGCGTTGCCGCTGGCGGCGATCGCAGTGATTGGGATCGTCTACTACCGAATCGACGGCGTACTGCTATCAGTACTTACGTCACCAGACGAGGTCGGCGCCTACGGCTTGGCCTATCGTCTTGTCGCCAATGTTGGCATGGTTAGCACTCTGCTCGCTGTCACGGTTATGTCGACCCTCTCGCGCCGCTACTCGTCCGGACCCAAGGAGTTCGGAGCGGTAGTTGGTCGAACTCTTGACTTGGTGGTGGCGCTGGCGAGCCCGATCCTGCTAGGTGGCATAGTCTTCGCCGGTCCAGTCTTGGCGATCATTGCCCCGCAAGACCTTGCCGAGTCGGCTACTCGGCCAGCACAGTGGCTCTTGGCTGCAACCGCCATCAGTTTTGTCAACGAGATGGTGACCTATGTGTTGATCGTGGCTCACCGGCAACGGTCCTTGATCTACATCAGCGTGACCGTGCTGGCATTCAACATCGTGCTCAACCTGCTGTTGATCCCGGTACTTGCCGCCACCGGATCGGCTGTGGCACTGACCGTCACAGAGTTGGTGTCTGTGACGGTCGCTTTGGTCGTCACCAGCCGAGTCGCAGTATTCCGAAAACGTCGGCTGCTGTTTGTCGTTGTGCGAATTGCGATAGTCACGCTAGCTTCGCTCGCAGTCTGGATTGCAGCCGCATCGCTGGGCGCCTGGCCATCAGCCATCATCGCCGCTGGTGTCTTTACCGCACTGGCTTTGATCACGAGGGTCGTTTCTCCTAGGGAGTTGATCTCGGCGCTGCGCGGCTCGTCGGAAGACGAGAAAGATGACGCGGATCCAACCGTCCCCGACTCAGGCGAAAGCGATCACTGACGTGAGCGAAGCTTGGATCAGCCTCGCTCTGCCCGATTGACGGCCGAGATAATGGCCTTGAGTGACGAAGTCACTATCGACGGATCGATGCCTGCGCCCCACAGGACGCGCTCACCGATCGCGCACTCCAAATAGGATGCGGCGCTGGCGTCTCCGCCGGAGGACATGGCGTGTTCAGCGTAGTCGAGCACACGTACGTCTATCCCCAACGTACTCAGGCCGGCGCAGAAAGCGGCGATTGGTCCATTGCCTTCACCGGCAAGTTCTACCTCGATCCCACCGTCGGTAAGAATCGCATCAATAGAGGTATTCCCACCGACAGCAGACTCCTGTTGCACCGACAGTAGTTTGAAACGCCCCCAGGACTGCTCGCTGCCGGGCAGGTACTCATCGGAAAAGATGTTCCACATCTCGGCAGGGTCGATCTCTCCGCCCTCTTCGTCCGTATGTTGCTGGATGACTTGTGAGAATTCGATCTGAAGTCGCCGGGGTAGATCGAGGCGATGTTCGGTTCTCATGATGTAGGCAACGCCGCCCTTGCCGGACTGACTGTTGACTCGGATCACGGCCTCATAGGTCCGACCGACATCCTGCGGGTCGATGGGCAGGTATGGCACTTCCCAGCGAAACTCCTCTACCGCACTTCCAGCAGCGGCGGAATCCTCCTGCATCGCTTTCAAACCCTTGTTGATGGCGTCTTGATGGGAACCGCTGAAAGCGGTGTAGACCAAGTCGCCGCCGTAGGGATGGCGTTCAGCGACCGGAAGTTGATTGCAGTACTCCACGGTACGCCGGACACCGTCTATGTCAGAAAAGTCGATCTGGGGATCGATGCCTTGACTGAACAGATTCATGCCCAGTGTCACTAGGCAGACATTGCCGGTTCGCTCACCATTGCCGAAAAGGCAGCCTTCAATCCGATCTGCACCCGCCATGTACCCAAGTTCGGCGGCCGCCACTGCTGTGCCGCGATCATTGTGCGGGTGCAGGCTCAACACCAGTGAGTCCCGTCGAGACAAGTTACGGTGCATCCACTCAATGGAGTCAGCGTAGACATTGGGAGTAGCCATCTCGACCGTCGCCGGCAGATTGACGATCACGGGGCGGTCTGGTGTTGGTTGCCACACGTCGGTCACGGAATCGCAGATCTCTGCTGCAAAGTCCAACTCGGTGCCGGTGTAGGACTCCGGTGAGTATTCGAAGAAGATTTCACTGTCGTGATCCTCGGCGAACTTGGCGCACAACTGCGCCCCATGTACCGCCACATCGATGATTCCCGCTCGATCCAATCCAAAAACCACCCGCCGCTGGAGCGTGGAGGTTGAGTTATAGAGGTGGACGACCGCTTGCTTCGCGCCGCGGACAGATTCGAAGGTGCGCTCGATCAGATGTTCTCGAGACTGAGTGAGCACCTGAATCACCACGTCGTCGGGAATGAGATCTTCTTCAATTAGTTGGCGGACGAAATCGAAGTCGGTTTGGCTGGCGGACGGAAATCCGACCTCGATCTCCTTGTACCCCATCGATACCAGCAAATCGAACATGCGCCGTTTGCGGTCGGGTGTCATAGGGTCGATCAGCGCCTGATTGCCATCCCGCAGGTCGACTGCGCACCAGCGAGGCGCCTGCCGAATGGCGTTGCCGGGCCAGGTCCGGTCGGGGAGTTCGATGGGTCTAAACGCCCGGTATCGATCAAACGGCATGGGGGACGGTTGCTGTGGGTTCTGTTCGATCATGTGAAGTCCTTAGGGGAAAGCGGATAGGACCAGCAGCGAAAGCCACCGCGGTGGAGTGGCCAGTCTTATGAGGCTCCACCGCGGCTGCCAAGAAGCAGAACCGCGTCGAACATGTTCTCTAAGGTACCAGCGCGGGTGTACGGAGGTGAACCCCCAAGAAGGCATCGCTGCGCCGAGGTTTCTCATCTCGGCCTGGCGGGAAGTCCAGTGGTTGACGGCCTTCGGCGAAGTCCGGTCACTGCTAGGCGATTACTATATCTGTGTGCATTTTCAGGTGCTAGCAGGTGGCCCCGCGGAACTCGTAGTCATTCTTGACGAGGATCAGATCGTGGCGGCTGGTTTTGCTCCGGTCGAAAAACTCGCCGCCGCAGCGGGATTGCTGAGGCAGCCGCAGCGCGGTGAGGTGGCTGATGTAGCGAAGGCTTGGTCTGACTACCTTGCCGGAGATCTTGCCGCTCTCGCTCGGCCGCGAGTGCAGCAAAGCGGCTCTCCTGTTCAGGAACTCGTGTGGCAAGAGCTGCGGGAGATTCCTTCGGGGGAGGTTTGGGCGTACTCTGAGGTTGCCGCTCGGATCGGGCATCCTCGCGCGGCGCGCGCGGTGGGCGCGGCATGTGGGGCCAATCGAATTGCACCCTTCGTTCCCTGTCACCGTGTAGTTGCCGCAGACGGATCGTTGGGTGGCTACGGCTATGGAGTGCAGGTGAAGCAATGGTTGCTAGCGCACGAGGGTGCGGTGATGGCGAGCTGATGAAATCAGCATCACGAGCGTGACGTGACAACCACTGACTAAAAGGGGTTGAAGGTGGACGTAAATCCACCAGGCCAAGACGCCCCCCGGGGCAATCGGCAGGTCTGGATCGCTGCTGTTGCCTTCCTCGTCGCTGTGCTTGCGGGTGGGATGGCCGCCGCCTTGGCGCTCAACGGTTCGCCGGGTGCGAGTGCTCCCGTCGAACCCACTGCAGAGTCCAACGATCCGATCCTCTTCGCCGCCGACTTCGAGTCAGGCGACCTAGAGGCCTTGGGCGATACACCGTGGAACCACCGGCCAACGCCACCGACTATCGTGACCGGCGACGCTCGCCAAGGCCGCAGTTCGGCGGAGTATTACATTCCCGCCAATGGTGAGCGAAGCGAAAGTGCTCCACCCGGACTCCGGTTTCGGGAAGGGGACGTCGTTGTTTTTTCCTTCGCCACGCAACTTCGGAATATGTCGTTAGACACCGAGGATTGGCAGGTGCTCGTCCAATGGAAAGATGACGGGGATTCGTCGCCACCAGTGGCTCTGGTTGTTGAGAACGGTCGGTACGAGATCGGCGGGGGATGGGGCCGTTCAGGAACAGATCCACAATCTGCGGTCGAGTACGTTGATCTAGGTCCGGCGACCAACTACGAATGGGTCGACTGGGTCGTGCGAATCCAGTTTGCCAGTGATCCGCGACAAGGATCGCTTGATGTGTGGCGAGATGGCGTATCGGTCGTCACCGACTGGCATCCCGTCACCGGCACCCTCTATCCGGGTCTCGAGTCGTACCTCAAGTTTGGCTACTACCGCGATGCCGGCATTCAGACGCCAAGCAGCGTGCGTCACGACGACTGGGTGGTTTGGCGGCAGTAGTGGACCGCTAGTCGGTTCCGCTGCGCAGTCGCGCGGCCTCCGCCTGCAGGTAGGCGATTCGCTCCGTCACTGCTGGAACTTCGCTGAGTCCAACCTCGCCAAGTATTCGTTGCAGGCCATGGGCAAGGTCACACCGTTCAAGTCCCCGCAGTCGATGTTTGGTTCGCGCTGTCCGAATCGCCGCTGGATCATTGAGCAGTTCGGTGACTTGGGCAGGTACTTGACTTGAGTCGATATCGAAGTCCACCAACCCGGGCAGATCGGCGAAGTCTTTCTGGAAGAACTCAGCCTCTCGGGGGAGTCGGCCAAGCATCAGGCATCCGGCCGCAAGTGCCTCATAAGAGCGCAACCCAACTTCGATTGCTCCTTCGATACGTTTCGGGTCATCGATACGGGCTGGATTAGTGATCCAAAAGTTGGAGTTCAGCAAGGTGTTGCCCAACGCGCGTCGGTGTTCGGCGAAGTTGGTGACATCACGCGGTGGTGTGGCGTCGTAGTTGTAGAAACGTTGGGTGCTCGCCCAGTCCAGCAAACTCTCGTGTTGGTGCGAAAGTTTCCTCCCTAGCCAAGTGATGTCAATCGGCCGCGGATCTGCCGACCAAGGCACCAGCGACTTGAGGTCGATACTGCTGGGAACTGCCCGGACTGGTACTTCGGTGGTTGCAGCGAGGAGTGATGCCGCTGATGGCAGCGTGGTGAATATGTGGGTGAAGACACCAGCAGCCTGCTGGTAAGCCTTGGGGTTAGCCCGGATATCGCTGGACCAAGATTCGTCCAAATACAGGATCCGACGTTTCGCAACCTGTGGTATCCGGTTCAGCAGTTCCATGAATCCGTCTCTAAAGGTGAAGACATCGTTGCTGAAGGCAATCAAAGTCTCGTAGCTATCCGGATTCAACTGTGGCGGGCGGACAACGGGAGTCCGAGTGCGAGCAAGTCCACGGCGCACCCTACGTCGGCTGATCAGCCGGGATGCCAGTCGGCTCGGAACGGGTGCGGGCACAACATCTGCAGCTAGAGCCGCGGCCGTGAAATCCTCCAAGGCGTATAGCTGGGTGAGCCATGGGCCCCGAGCGACGCTGCGCAGCGACAGGATAACCGTGGCGCCAGGTTGATTCATTTTAGCGAGCCTAGTCAGTTGACCCGGTCAAGGCCTAGTGCGGTGGCGCAGTCGCGCGCCACCTACCCTGGTGAATATGGCTGAGTCCTTTAACATCGCAGTTGTCCCCGGAGACGGGATTGGCATCGAAGTAGTAGCAGAAGGCCGCAAAGTGCTCGATGCGGTTTCTGATCGGTTTGATGTCACATTTAGGAACGAGACCTACGATCTTGGTGCCGCGCGCTACAACTCGTCCGGTGAAGCGCTACCGGACTCGGTGTTGGCAGAGCTGCGCGACCTGGATGCCATTTTGCTTGGAGCCGTTGGTGATCCTTCTGTTCCGCCTGGAGTCCTCGAGCGCGGACTGTTGCTACGGCTTCGGTTCGAGCTGGACCACCATGTGAACCTGCGGCCGGTCAAGCTCTACCCCGGCGTCGCTACACCTTTGGCTGGCAAGGGCTCAGAAGATATCGACTTCGTGGTCTGTCGAGAAGGGACGGAAGGTCCCTATGCGGGATCGGGAGGAAATCTGCGGGTCGGGACACCCCATGAAGTGGCTACCGAGGAGAGCATCAACACGGCCTATGGGATCGAGCGGATCGTCCGCGAGGCATTTTCCCGGGCCGAAGGTCGGGATCGTCAAGTAACCCTGATTCACAAGACCAATGTTTTGGTTCATGCGGGCATGCTGTGGAATCGGGTTTTCGATACGGTCGCGGCCGAATATCCCGCGGTGAGCACCGACTACCTCCACGTCGATGCGGCGGCCATGTTCTTCCTTACGCAGCCTGAACGCTTTGATGTTGTCGTTACCGATAACCTATTCGGGGACATTCTTACCGACATTGGTGCCGCTATTGCAGGAGGCATTGGACTCGCAGCAAGCGGAAATCTCGACCCGAGCCGGAACAATCCCAGCATGTTCGAGCCGGTACACGGCTCGGCTCCTGACATTGCGGGGCAAGGCAAAGCCGACCCCACCGCAACTGTCCTCAGCGTTGCCATGATGCTCGATCATCTCGGTCTGTCAGATGCTGCAACTGCGGTGGAAAAGGCAGTGTCGGAGGATTTGGCCAGCCGCGGTGCAGGCACCAGGAGCACGGCAATGATCGGCGATACCCTGGCCGAACGGGTTCGGAGCTCGTGATCGTTCTTGTGGCTGGCTAGTCGCTGCGCCACGCCGACTCGATGGCCTGTTCGTAGCCGTCGATCATCTGATCGACGGAGTACTTCTGGCCGCATTTCCAGCCGCGTTGCCCGAGTTCGAGCAACTGCTCGGGATTGGTGATAGCTCTTCGTAACGCCTCGCGCCAAGCGGATACCGATTGGTCGGCCATGAGGACACCACAGCCGCCGGACAGTATTTCGGGCACTGCTCCTACTCCTACTGCCATGGTCGCGGTTCCTGCCGACATGGCCTCTAGCAATACCATGGGCTGCGCCTCCGCCCGGCTAGGAAGCAGGAGGAGATCGGCTTCCTTCATGACGGCGATCGGCGTTTGGGTGGATCCGCGCAAGACAATGCGATCCGACAAGTGGGGCGGGATGCAACTGGCGAGCTGGCTCTCAAAATCTCCTTGACCATAGATATCAAACTCCCAGGAAAGTTCTTCAAGTTCAGTGAGCGCAGCAATGGCGACCTGGACTCCCTTTTCTTCGACTAGGCGTCCCACGAAGACGAGGCGAACTGGTCGGCCCGGGACCATCTGGCGGGCAGGTTGTTGAACCGATTCTCGGGCCACGCCGTTGGGTACGATGAGTGGCGCAGTTGACGAGAGCTTCTGATGGGCTGTTAGTTCACGCCAGTGTCCCTGCGAAAGGGCGATGACCCGATCACTGCGCCGGATCATCCATCCCAACCTGTGGCCGTAGTTTGGTCCATCACTTCGCGATGAGTGGCAAGCCACTAGCCACCGGCATCGATCTCGAAGGTTCAGATAGCGCCAGCGCAGCCCAACGGCACACTCGGTGTGAGTGGTGCCGGTGATGACCGTGACAGAGTCCTGACCACTATCGGGGGCGCGTGCTGAGCGCCATCCTTGTACCTCGAGGTTGACGCCATCGGCAAGTGAGTCAGCGAACATGCCCGGGTCCTGGATGACCAACATAGTGACCGAGTGCCCTCGAGCTGCGAGCCCATTGGCGAGCGCGATTCTTTGCTGTTCAGCTCCACCTAGGTTGAGTTGATTGGTGGTGATCACAATCTGCGCGGTCACGGTCGCCTTTCTTGCCGCAGAGTCCCTGCCGCCGAAACAGGCCAGAAGCAATATGCCAGCCAGTAAGCGACCCACTAGCGTGCAATGCAAAAGACAGTACCGGGGTCGGTGCCGGTATCTTAGTAGGCCACACTAAGCGCACACCACCGGTTCGGAGCCTGCCATGTCGATGTCGCACAGTGACACGCAGTTCCCGCTGCGCGCCAACCCCTCGCCGTTGCCCGCCAACGAGCGCGAGATGATCCTGCAGGACCCCGGGTTCGGCAACGTCTTCACCGATCACATGGTGCAAGCGCGATGGATTGCGGAGAAGGGATGGCATGATGCCGCCGTCGTTCCCTACGGCCCATTGAGCCTGGATCCGGCGACCAACTCGATTCACTACGGTCAGTCGATCTTTGAAGGGCTCAAGGCCTACCGGCACGCTGACGGCGCGATCTACACCTTCCGGCCGGAAGCGAATGCGCAGCGCTTTCAGCGCTCCGCTCGCCGTCTTGCCATGGCGGAGTTACCCGAGGAGCTGTTCTTGGAATCCGTCCGGGCGCTGATCGCCCAGGATGGGGATTGGGTACCGCAGGATCAAGAGAAGTCGCTCTACCTTCGGCCCTTCATGTTCTCCACCGAAGTGGGCCTTGGCGTGCGCCCCGCCGATGAATACCTGTACCTGCTGATCGCTTCACCGGCTGGCGCCTACTTCAAAGGTGGCCTGCAGCCGGTGACGGTGTGGCTGTCGGAGGACTATGTGCGGGCAGCACCGGGTGGTACCGGTGAGGCCAAGTGCGCGGGAAACTATGCGGCTTCGTTGATCGCGCAGGCAGAAGCCGCAGAACACGGCTGCGATCAGGTGGTGTGGCTGGACGCCAACGAGCACCGCTGGGTCGAAGAGATGGGCGGTATGAACCTCTACTTCGTCTTCGGCAGCGGCGAAAATGCCCGGCTGATGACGCCCTCGCTGACCGGTTCCCTGCTGCCGGGCATCACGCGGGATTCGCTGTTGCGGCTGGGCGCTGACCTTGGCTACCAGGTGGAAGAAGGCCGGATCAGCGTCGAGGAATGGCAGCAGGCCAACGAATCTGGCGAACTGACCGAAGTGTTTGCCTGCGGTACTGCAGCAGTCATCACTCCGGTCGGTCACGTCAAGAGCCGGAACGGGAACTGGACGGTCGGAGACGGCAACGCTGGGCCGATCACGTCCCGGCTGCGGCAGTCACTGCTGGACATTCAGACGGGTGCGGCACCGGACCCGTACGGCTGGTTGGAACGAGTCGGATAAGGCGACTCGTGAGCTCAGCGACCAGGTCATCACTCCACGCCATCTGTGAGTGGCTACTGGCCGGTCCGCAACACGCGCGCAGTGACACCGTCCGGCTGCGAGTGTCTGACGCCGGCTTCGCCACCTCGCGGGAGCCCGCGATAGAACTCACCGGGGTGG
>Ga0055584_100004527_pt1 | contig 13630 bp, 14 predicted proteins | sample OSDHelmetaG_FD_58716 | JGI IMG/M metagenome (GOLD analysis project Ga0055584, IMG submission 58716) | Pelagic marine sediment microbial communities from the LTER site Helgoland, North Sea, for post-phytoplankton bloom and carbon turnover... | ecosystem: Environmental > Aquatic > Marine >... | reverse complement strand
ACCAATCGATGCCAAGCGCTGACAAGACGCGCCCTGGTCCCAGTGCTGATCCTGTTCGCGATCGCGGTAGCCTTAACCAGCGGCGGTCGTGACGTATTCGCGGATCACACAGCGAACATTCTGTCCGTGGACGGAAAGATCGACACGGAAAAATACCCCGATGGCGCCAGCTTCGACCGTGACGCGCTTTTTGCGCTCGGCCCGGAAAAGCTCGAAACCGAAACCCATTTCACCAAGGGCCTTCAACGCTTTGAAGGCGTTCGCCTTAGCGCCCTGCTCGACGCGGTCGGAGCGGATGGGACAATTTTGACCGCCTCGGGCCTCGACGGATACAGTGTCGATATCCCGATCGGGGACGCGACGCGGTTTGATGTCTTCCTAGCCTTGAAATGGAACGGCGCGGTCATGAAGGTTCGCAATAAGGGGCCCGTATGGATTGTCTATCCAATCAGCCACTTCCCCGAAGTCAACACCGAGATCTTTAGTGCTAGGTCGGTATGGCAGCTCAAGACTCTCACGGTAAGATAACGCTCGGCCAACCGCGTCGTGGCCCTCGGGTTGCGTTCGTGTTGCTGGTTATTCTTTTCGTTTCGCTCGCCACCAGCATCTTCTTTCTGATTGAAAACACCAAGGAACGGCTTCGCGAGTCGACCTATGATCGCGGCGGCCTGTCCGGGGTTCAGATTCAAACCCATTTCGAACGCCTGATGTCGAATTTGGTACGCTATGAGAATGGCGCGCCGGATGCGACATTGGATCAAGTCGCGTTGGAATTCGACATCGTCTACGAACGCGTCCACGCCCACCCGAACCGATCACCAAACGACCAGTTTACGTCCCCGGATTTCAGGGCGTTGAACCTCAAGCTTATGGCCGCGCTGGAGCAATGGGTCCCCACGATCGACCGCATCGCGGAAGGAGACGAGACCGCGTTCGCGGGACTAAGGCTTGGGCTAGAGCCGCTTCGTCCGGATGTCGACCGGCTCGCGGCGACAACCATTCAACTGGCCGCCGAACTGCGCGGTCGGATACGCGCGGACAACATCCAGGTCGCCGAGAAAGTCGGCTGGCTGATTATCGGGCTGGCCGGGCTCAGCCTGGTTTTCGTTTTGCTCGTCTGGCGCCAGTATATCGGCGCCGAGCGGCAGCGGATGGAGCTACTCGGTCTGACGGCCAATCTACGCGAGGCGAACGCGCGCGTGGAAGCCGCGAGCCGGGCCAAATCGGAATTCCTGGCACATATGAGCCATGAGCTCCGCACGCCGCTGAATTCCATACTCGGTTTCTCGGAAGTCATTCGTGACGGCGTGATGGGCAAGGCGCAACCGGCGAGCTATTCGGAATATGCCGGAGACATTCACACCTCCAGCCGGCATCTGTTGGGCTTGATCGATGGTCTCCTGGATCTGTCTCGCATCGACGCCGAACAGCTTGATCTGGACGAAAAGCGCCTGGACCTGTTCCCCGAGATCGAATGGGCTGTCTCGCTGCTTTCCGAGCCCAGCCAACGCGCCTCCGTCACCGTGATCTTGCAAGACAACGCACCGGGCGTTCAGGTCTTGGCCGACGGCCAGCGGGTGCGCCAAATGCTCCTGAACCTGATCGACAACGCGATCAAGTTCAGCAATCCCGGCGGCGAGGTTGTGATCCACACGGAGCTTACGGACCAGGGCGAGATATCGATCACCGTCCGGGACAATGGCCGCGGCATACCGCGCGAGCATCTCGGCAATGTGCTGGAGCCGTTTCATCGCGGAAACGCCGGGGCCTACCACGCAACCGAGGGCGCCGGGCTCGGCCTTTCCATCGTTCGATCCCTGATCGAGAGCCACGGTGGGACTTTGTCTCTCGAAAGCGACGGAACCTCGGGAACCACCGCTCGATTGGTCTTGCCCGCCCATCGTGTCCTCAATCCTCGACACTGACCCCCGTTTTGGAAAGCCCCTTGAAATGGAGAATTCGTAATGACGCCCAGCACCGAGGAACGAGACACATTGTTCAAGACCTTCGGGCGCGCCTTTTTCAAGCAGGACCTGGATCTGATGTATCAAGTCGTCGCCGAGGACTTCACCTGGACGGTCCAGGATGGCGAGGATGTGCGGGTTCTCGACAGCCGCGAGAAGATTCAGGCGTTTTTCGCCGAACGACGGGGCAAGTCGGAGAACGTCCGGTTCGAGGATGTGGTCTTTAATCACGCGCCCGAGGCGACCTTCATGACCTATCGGATGACCGGCACCGAGGTCGCGACCGGTGAGCGCTTCGCCAAGGTCGGGGTTGAACGCTATACGTTCCGCGACGGCAAGCTCACCGAAAAAGACGTTTACAGCCGGCCCGCCGAGCCATGAGCGTCCGCGCGAATACCGCGAGGTGAGCGCCCCACGCGCCAGGGCGCGCCAGATCAACGGCGCCTGGGCCTGGGTGGTGGCCGGCGCGGCCTTCATGCTGATGTTTATCGGCTACGGCGCGGCGTACAGTTTCGGCGTGTTCTTCAAGCCGCTGGCCACGACCTTCGCCGCCGACCGGGCGGAAACCTCGCTGGTTTTCTCGATCATCGGCGGTACCTATTCCACCATGGGCATCCTGAGCGGCCCGGCCGCGGATCGTTTTGGCACCCGACCGGTTTGTCTGTTCGGCATGCTGGGGCTAGGCGTCGGGTTGATCTACGCGAGCGGGGCCGAGGAGATTTGGCAAGTCTATATCGGGTTCGGGATCGGGGTATCGCTCGGTATCGGCTGTGTTTTCGCGCCGGCCAACGCGGGGTTGCAACGCTGGTTCACCCGCAATCGAGGGCTGGCCTCGGGGCTCGCCACCACGGGGGTTGGGATCAGTATCCTCGTGGTGCCACCAGCCGCGGCTGTCCTGATCGATTGGTGGGACTGGCGGGATACCATGTGGACTCTTGGCGCGACGGCCATTGTTGTTGGCGCGACGGCCGCCAGCTTCATGGCCGACCCACGCGCGGATGCACCACCCGAGACAACGGTCGCCGGCGCCGACCCACGTGGTTTTGACCTTCGAAAAGCACTGCTTAGCCGCGGTTTCACGATGCTTTGGTTGTCCTCGATGTTTTGCTGCGCCGGGATCTTCGTGCCCTTTGTCCACCTCGTCGCCTATTCCACCGACCATGGTCTCGGCGAAGGCACCGGCGTTTTTCTGATCACCGTGATCGGCGCGAGCAGTCTGTTTGGGCGCGTGGTGTTGACCGCCGCCGCCGACCGATTGGGCCGCCGCAATTCCATTGCCGCGATGTATCTCGCGATGGGGATCGGGTTCCTGATCTGGCGTTTTGCCCAAGATGACACAACGATCCTGACCGCTTTCGCGGTTCTCTTCGGCGTCGGTTACGGTGGCTATGTCGCGATGATCGCGCCGATTCTAGCGGAGTATTTCGGCGTCCGAAAAATCGGTAGCTTACTGGGTTGCTTCATGTCGAGCATCGCCATTGGCGGCGCGCTTGGACCGTGGCTCTCGGGATACGCTTTTGATGTTTCCGGGAGCTACGATCTGCCGCTCCTAGCGGTCGGTATCCTGGGCATATTGGGGGCGATTTCGGCCGCGGGCATGCCTGGGACAGCCTATCCCGCCGACGCGTTCGATCGAGCAACCCTCAAGGAAGAAACAACCTAAGCCGGGAGGAAGTTTTGGGATGAATGCGGCAATCGACGCGACGCCAATCGTCGGCAAGCAGGCGATCGTCATCGGCGCGGGCATGGCCGGCTTGATGGCGGCTTCCGTCCTTTCCAAGTGCTTTACCTCGGTCACCATCATTGAGCGCGACACACTGCCAAGCGAGCCGGTCCCGCGTCGAGGCGTTCCACAGGGCGCTCATGTTCATACCTTCCTTGGGTTCGGTGTCGAGGCCATGGACGGGCTAATGCCCGGGGTCATGGACGACATCTATGACGCTGGCGTGGTCAAGATCCGCCGGAACCTGGATATCTGGTTTCATGACTTGGTTGGCCCGACCGAGCTCCTTGATGTCGGCATCCTCACCCCCTCGGTAACACGTCCACTGGTCGAGCACGTGGTCCGACGAAAAGTTCTTGCCCTGCCAAATGTCAGCCTGCGCGACGCCACGCGCCTGCTGGGCTTCCCATCCCACCATCGACCCGGGCATCCTATCTGACGCCAGTCGACGGCGGCCTTTGGTTCGCTACGATGTATGGCCGCGCTGGTGACAACGCACCGAATGACCAAGAAGGTTTTATCGACTGGGCGCGGGGCCTTCCCCACCCGACCATCCATGACTGGCTATCGCGCGCGACCTTGGTCGGCAAACTACATTCCTACGGAATCCGCCATGCCATCTGGCATCGTTATGACCAGATGAAAGATTTCCCGGATGGCATCCTGGTGATGGGCGAGGCCTTCACCAGTTTTACCCGACATTTGGCCAAGGCATCAGCCTAGCGGCGAACCAGGCTTTCGCGTTGAAGGACGCCCTGGCGCGGCGGGTCGACGCGAGTTCGGAAAGCCAGAGCCTATCACGCGATTATTTCGATGGTTGCTTGGCCATGAATCTGACCGGCTGGACGGTGATGGAAACCGTGGATTTCCTCTACCCCAGCACAAAAGGAACGCGCCCCGATGATCTTGAGCAACGCTGGCGCGTCAACGGCGCGATCCGCGCGCTGGCCCAGAAGGACGCGGAAATTCTTAAGCTGACGGCGCGGGTCGCGCATCTGTTGGAGCCACCGAGCGCCCTTCGAACACCTGAAATACTGGCGCGTGCCCTGGGCGGGAACGCGCCGGGGTGATTCCATGGGCCAGAAACCACCGTCGCCTTATTTGGGCGCTGCCTCGGCGATGGCTATAAAGTCCTCCGCGACCAGGCTGGCACCGCCGACAAGCGCGCCGCCGACGTCCTTTACCGCCAGAATCTCCTTGGCATTGCCCGGCTTGACGGAGCCGCCATAGAGGATGCGAACCGCGTCCCCGTCTCCCATGATCTGGCCAAGCACGCCGCGGGCGTGGCCATGGATCTCGGCGATATCATCGGTCGTGGCGGTCTTGCCGGTGCCGATCGCCCATACCGGCTCATAGGCGACCACGGTGTTCGCCGCGGTCGCGCCTTCCGGAACCGAGCCCCGGATCTGCGCCTCGACAACCGCCGTCGCCCTGCCCGCGTCGCGTTCGGCCTCGGTCTCGCCGACGCAGATGATCGCTATCAGGCCCGCCGCTTGCGCCGCCTCCGCCTTGGCGCGGACCACCGCGTCGCTCTCACCGTGATCGGCCCGCCGCTCGGAATGGCCGACAATAACGTAGCCACAGCCGATATCGGCCAGCATCACCGCCGAGATATCGCCGGTATGCGCGCCCGAGACCTTGGCGTGGCAGTCTTGTCCGCCAAGACCAAGGGAAGAGCCCCCGAGGCACGCGGCCACGGGTCCCAGGAGTTGAGCCGGCGGACATATGGCCATGTCGACGCCCCGCTCGCCCTTCATGTGACCGGCGAGCGTTGTCGCCAGCGCCGCGCCATCGGCCTTCAACAGGTTCATTTTCCAATTGCCCGCGATAAGGGAACGCATAGCCATGACCTGCTCCTAGTGACATATCGAATGGGTCGAGAGTCGACCTTTTCGTCCTCTACCACGCGGCTTTCGCCTCTCCAAGCCACCACGACGGCTCGTTTGGTTCATTTTCGAGTGATTCCCTTGAAAAATGGGAAAAACCAAGTTGCCCCAGGCCATGCCTCGACCGTAGTATGCCGCGCTTCGCAGAGTGCCGGGTTCCGGCGCTGGACTTTGTCGCGACCCCTTTAAGGGAGCCGATTTCGGCCATGCTTCAATTCATTCGTTCCAAGGTCACCTCGATCTTCATCAAGGTGTTGTTCTGTGTCCTGATCCTGAGTTTCGCGGTTTGGGGTATCGGCGATATCTTCCTCGGCAGCCCGGGCGGTCGCGCGGCGGTGGAGGTCGGCGAGGTCAGCTATAACTCGGCCGAGGTCCTGGACCAATTCGATCGCGCGCGCCGCTCCATGCGTCTGCCGCCGGAATATGACGAAGCCTTGCGTCCGCAAATCCTCGACTCGGTCATCGACTCCTTGACCGAGAGCGGGTTGTACGAAGCCGAGAGCCGCGATCTGCGAATGGCCGTGGGAGAGGAATCCCTCAAACAATGGGTCGCCTCGGCCCCCGCGTTTCGCGATCAGTTGGGCCAGTTCAACCCGGATGTCTTTCGCCAAACCCTGTTCAACGCGGGCCTGAGCGAAGCCGAGTTCTTCCAAACCCTGCAAAGCGACATCAAGCGCGATCAGATCAATGCCGCCGTCGCCGGCGAAGCCACGCTTCCGAACACCCTTGCCGAAACCCTGTTCGCCTATCGGGCCGAACGCCGGGTCGCGGATGTCGTATGGATCTCCGTCGACTCCATCAACGAGATTCCGGAGCCGAGCGCCGAAGAGCTCAACGTGCATTTCAACGACAACACGGACGCCTATATGGCGCCCGAATACCGAGGCGCGACCTTTGTCGCCCTCACGCCGGAGGAGCTGGCCAAGGAAATCCTGATCCCCGAGGACGACCTCCGCGCGGAATATGATAACCGCCAAGCGGAGTTCGGCACCCCGGCGACCCGTGACCTTGTGCAGTACATCTTCGAGGATGAAGCCGCCGCCGCCGCGGCGATCGCCAAACTTACCGGCCCGCTGGACGTCGATGGCATGGCCGCGGTCCTGGAAGAGGCCGCCGGCGCCGATAGCGCGATCGCGCTTGGCAATGTCGCCGCCTTTGATCTGGCCGACGAAAGCGAGCGCCAAGCCGCCTTCGCCGCCGAAACAGGCACCGTTAGCGCCCCCGCCGAAACCCCGTTCGGCTGGAAGGTCTTTCTCGTCAAGTCCGCGACCGAGGCATCCGTGCGGCCCTTCGATGAGGTGAAAGAAGGCATTCGCTCGGAAATAGCCCGGGAGAAGGCCCTGGACGCGTTGTTCGAGCTCTCCAACGCCTTCCAGGACGCGCTGGCGGGTGGCTCAACCATCGCCGAGGCCGCGCGCGAGATCGATGTGGATGTCCGCAAGGTCGAGGCCGTCGACGCCGCCGGGCTCGGCTTGGACGGGACACCCGTGGACGGCATTCCGCCGGGCCGGCGTTTCCTGGCGACCCTGTTCGAGACCAGTAAGGACAGTCAAAGCGACCTCGTCGAATCCGAGGATGACGGATACTTCCTTCTCGAGGTCGACCGCATCACGCCGACCCGCCTGCGCGACTTCTCCGAAGTCCGCGACGCCGTGGTCACGAGTTGGAAGGCCGACCGTCGCGGCATCCTCGCCAATCAGGTCGCGGGCCGGATCGCCGAGCAATCCAAGGCCGGCGTCGGTCTCAAGGCCGCCGCCGAAGCCATGGGATATAGCGTCGTCTCCGTCGGGCCGTTCGACCGCTCTGGCGAGGGCTACGATGCCGCGCAATATCCGGCGGATCTGGCGCCCGTCGTCTTTGAACTGGCGACCGGAGATGTCGGCCTCGCGGATTCCTCTACCGGCACCGCCGTGGCGGCCCTTGTCGAGGTCAAGCCCGCGAACCGGGACGAGCAGAAGGAAATTTGGGAACAGGTGGTTCGCGAGCTATCAACCTCCGCGCGTCAGGATTATGAGGACACCTACCTCTCCAGCCTGCGCGGCCAGCATGGCGTCAGCATCGATCGCGGCTATATCGACGCGCTGATGGCGGAGTCCCAATGAACGTTCTGCCTACCGCCGACGCCTTCGCGAGCCTGCACGCCGAGAACCGTCCGCAAGTCGTATGGACCACCCTGGTCGCGGATCTGGAAACGCCGGTATCCGCGATGCTGAAACTGGCCGATGGCCGGGCCAATTCCTTCTTGTTGGAATCGGTGGAGGGCGGATCCGTGCGCGGGCGCTTCTCGATCATCGGCATGCGTCCGGATCTGATCTGGCGGTTCAAGAAACAACAGGCCGAGATCAACCGGAACGCGCGCATTGATCTCGACACCTTCGAGCCGTGCGCGCAGCCCCCGATGGACGCGTTGCGGGCCCTGGTCGAGGAATCGCGCATCGATCTACCCGAGGATCTGCCGCCGATGGCCTCCGGGCTTTTTGGCTATATGGGGTATGATTCAGTCCGCCTTACCGAGAATATCCCCGACAACAATCCCGACCATCTCCAGGTGCCGGACGGACTGTTCCTGCGGCCGACGCTTATCTGCATTTTCGATCGCCTGGAGGATATCGTCACCATCGTCACGCCTGTCTGGCCGGATGACGGGATGAGCGCGGAAGCGGCCTACGCCGCGGCCCGCGCCAGGCTCGCCGACGCGGTCGCGGACTTCCAACGCAGCCTGCCCTACCGGCGCGAGAGCGGCTCCGGCGACATGGAAATGCCGGAACCGTCATCGAACACGACGCGCGAGCGCTTTCACGAGATGGTCGAGCAATCGAAGGCTTATATCCAAGCAGGCGACGCTTTCCAGATCGTGCCGTCGCAGCGCTTCTCGGTCCCGTTCAATTTGCCGCCAATGGCGCTGTATCGCTCGCTCCGGCGGCTGAACCCCTCGCCCTATCTGTTCTTCTTTGATTTCGGCGACTTTTCCATCGTCGGCTCCAGCCCGGAGATCCTGGTTACCCTGCGCGATGGCCGCGTCACTTTGCGCCCGCTTGCCGGCACCCGACGACGCGGCGCCAATGCCGAAGAGGATCGCGCGCTCGCCGAGGAACTGCTGGGCGATCCCAAGGAACGCGCCGAACATCTCATGCTTCTGGATCTCGGGCGCAACGATGTCGGACGCGTGTCAAAGATCGGCAGCGTCGACGTGGTCGAGCAGTTCGTGATCGAATACTACTCCCATGTCATGCACATCGCCTCTCATGTCGAGGGGGATATCCAGGAAGGCCTCGACGCGCTTGATGCGCTGGCGGCTGGATTTCCCGCTGGGACCGTCTCCGGGGCGCCCAAGGTGCGGGCGATGGAGATCATCGACGAGCTGGAGCATTCCCGGCGCGGCGTCTATGCCGGCGCGGTCGGTTATTTCAGCGCCAACGGCACCATGGATACCTGCATCGCGCTACGCACGGCCCTGGTTAAGGACGGTGTCATGTATGTCCAGGCCGGTGGCGGCGTCGTTGCCGACAGCAATCCCGAGGACGAGTATCAAGAATCCGTCAACAAGGCGAAGGCCCTGTTCCGGGCCGCGCAAGAGGCCGTGCGTTACGCCGCGCGTACCGGCTGAGGAGCCGCTACTCCGCCGGTTGCGGGCGTTCCTTCTCCATAACCGCCGCGCCGCCATCACCCCGGCCAGGCAACAACGCCGCGGCCAGCGCCGCCGTTACGGCGAAGACCGCGAGCACCACGAACAACATCACGAAACCGCCGGTTTCCTTGTGGATCCACGCGATCAACGGCACCGCCGCCGCCGCGACGCCCAGGGTCAGCACGAATTTCACGCCAAACGCGGTCGAGCGCCATTTCGGTGGTGAGTACCGCGCGAACAGACTGTTCTCCGAGGGAGAGCCAATGGTGTTCGAGATCACCATCGCCGCCGCCACTGGCAAAAGCAGCGCGTTATCCAAGCTCGCGGCGATGAGCAACAGAGGCGCCTGTAGGATCCAGCAGGTCAGATAAACCCGCTTAAGCTCAAACCGATCGGCGAGCCAGCCGCCGAGCAATTGCGTCGCGCCGGAAATGAAATAGACCGCCGAAACCAAAGCCCCAATTCCCAGCAACCCTTCCCCGAGATACTCGGACAACCGGGTCTCGAACATCTTCGGCAGCGCAAAGGATGTCGCCTGGTAGATCAGTCCGGTACAGGACACGGTGATCAACAGGAGTAGCGCGCCGCGCTTCATGTCCCCCTTGCTCGCCTCGCTCGGCGCCGTCGCCATCTGTATTTTATCGTCAACCATCCGCCCCGTGGCGATCAACGCCCAGAGACCGAGGCCAACGGCGATACTCACGATGCCCGGCACGATGAACGCAACCCGCCAGGACCAGATATCCGTCAGGCCGCTGGCCAAGAGCGGCGCCAAGCCGACGCCGATGCTGCCGAACACGCCGTTCAATCCCAGCGCCTTGCCGCGATTGGCGACCTTGCGGACCACCCAGGCGATGCCGACGGGGTGGTAGATCGATCCGAACAAGCCGATCAGGGCAAGACCCGCCGCGATCTGGAACAGGTTCAAGGCCATGCCCGTCAGGATCGAGCCCACGCCTGTGCCGATGAAGAACAGCACCATCATCCGCGAGGCGCTCCACTTATCGCCGAGATATCCCGCCGGAAGCGCCGCCGCGCCGAACAGAATATTGCCGATCAGCATCAGGGCGATGAGTTCATGATAGGGCGCCGCGAACTCGCTCTCCAGGGCCAGAACCACCGTCGGGTAGATCAGCATGAAGAAATGCGAGAAGGCATGGCCGCCGCTGGAGAAGGCGAGCGTCAGCCGGCTATTCCGATCATCCATGGCACGGGGTATCCAAACGGAGGGGAAGCGGATGTTGTTATCGACGCGGACAATACCGTCAACCAGCGTAAAGGAACAGGTCCACCGACGATCACACTCTCGGGTTTGACAGCGACGCGCTTCTGGTTAGGATCGGCGCCATGCCACGCTCGAAAAATCCCACGCCTTCCAATGACGACGACGCCCCGAAGGGCGCGCCATCCACCGGCAAACCTAGAAACGGCGCGACAAAGGCGCAGCAGGCCTGGCTTCGCCGCGGGCTTGGACAGCCCGGCGGCAAACTCCCCCTGTTTGACAGAAACGGTCAGAGCGTCAGCCCACGCCTGGTACGAGCCTGCCTCGAAAAGGGCTGGGCGGAGCCCTGGTTCAGCAATCCGTTGAAGCCGGATTGGTTGGTCTGCAAGCTTACCGATACCGGGCGCGGCATTGTCGCGGGATAGCTCCCCGGCCTCGTCGTCACTTTCCGCAGATCATCTCGACAAGCAGTTCATTGTAGCGATCGGCGGCCTCGTATTGGGTCCAATGGCCGGCCCCCTCGATGATCTCGATCCGGGCGTCGGGCCTTTCGTCCTTCAACATATCGATGCGCATCTCGAGCGTGCCGGCGGTCGTGCGGTCCAAATCACCCCAAACCGCGTTCACCGGGCCCAGGATGTTCTCCAGCGCCTCCATCAGGCGCATGGTCATGGAGATCGGACGCGACAGGGTTCGGGCCCGCAGCGAATTACTCCGCTGAATATGGATCGCCAACTCACCGACATTCTCGGGATCGCCAAGCATCAGCCATCCCATGTTATTGGCCGCCGCGTCGCAAAGCTCATCCGCTTCCATGTCCGGATGTATCTTGATCATCTGGTCCGGCCCGCGCTCCCTCGGGCCAAACCCGGCGGCGCCGACGATATTGAAGCTGCCGAGGGACGGTCCGAGCAGTTCCGCGACCGCCGCGCCGACCACGGAGCCGAACGAGAACCCGCAGAGATGCACGGGCTCCTCGGCCGGGACCAACGTCTTGATCCCATAATGGACGATCTCGGCCAGACCATCCGCCGTATAGGGAGGGCCGGGATCAGCGCTGTCGCCCAGTCCCGGCAGATCCGCCACGATGACCCGGAATCCCGCCTCGGCGAGCGGTTCCACGTTACGGCACCAGTGGTTCCAGGCGCCATGGCCACCATGCAGCAACACAAGCGGCTCACCCTCGCCCCAGATATGCCAGACCATGCCACCATCGGCGCACAGGGTCTCGCGACGCTCCGCCCGGCTTGCGATATCGGCGAGCCAGGCCTCGGGATTGGCTTCGGCCTCGGGAATAAGCGCGTGCATCAACCCTCGCCCGGCTGCAATTTGCGGGTATAGGTCGGGCTGATCACCATTTCATTCAGCGTAACGCGCCCCGGTAGCTTCATGATGAAGACCACGATCTCCCCCATGTCCTCGGATTGAATAAGCTTCGCGCGCTCTTCGGCGGGAACCGGGATAGGACGGAAATCGAGGATCGGGGTTTCAACCTCGCCCGGGCACAGCACACAGGCGCGGATACCGTTATTACCCTCTTCCATGTTGATAAGCTGGTTCAACGCCATGACCGCGTGTTTCGAAGCACCATAGGCCACCCCGGCCCGGGGCGAGTAGTTCACGCCCGCCTTCGAGGATGTCGTGATGATCGTCCCCTCTTGCTGGCCGCGCATCACCCGCAGGGCCGCGTCGGCGCAGTTATAGGCGCCCTTGACGTTGACATCGATCACCTCGTCCCAGCCCTCGAGATTGCCACCCGCCCAGGAACGATCGGTGACATTGATGCCGTGATTGTTGAACAACACATCGAGTCGACCATGACGGGCATGGATATCCGCCGCCAAGGCCCGCATGCCTTCTCGATCCGTCGCGTCTCCTTGCGCGATCTCGGCATGGCCGCCAGCAGCCTTGATCTTCTCCGCTACCGCTTCCAAGGGGCCGGCGCGACGCCCGGTCAGCACGGTTTTCACCCCTTCGCGGGCAAGCGCGAGCGCCGCGCCTTCACCGATTCCCGTGCCCGCGCCGGTCACCCAGGCAACCATGCCATCGATATTTCTCATCCTCGCCACCCCAATCCATGTAAGACTTCTCGTCCCTTTACCATTCCCCGACCCTTCGGCCAAACGGCGATGCGGGACGTAACCAATGAGGCCGCCCAGTGAGCGACACGTGAACGACACTCGGCATCAACGGCTTATCGCAGCATGGGATGGCCTATCCGGCAATGCTCGCGGGTCGCTTTGGCTCCTCGCCGGAGGACTCTTCGCGACCGTGATGGTGACGGGCATCAAATTCGTCGGCCAGCGTTTACCCGTGCTGGAGATCCTGTTCTTCCGGCAGATGTTCGTTTTCATTCTGCTAACGCCGGTCCTGGTCAAGGAGTTCCCCGGCGCGTTTCGAACCAAGCGCGCGAAACTTCACCTCTCGCGCTGCGCGATCTCGATCGTTGCGATGACCACCGGCTTTACCGCGATCGTGCATCTGCCCTTGGCGGAAGCGACCGCGATCAGTTTCTCGCGGGCCATGTTCGCGACATTACTCGCTATAATCATCTTGAAGGAAGTCGTCGGGCTCAGGAGATGGAGCGCCACGATCGTCGGTTTCATCGGCGTCATTATCATCGTCCGACCAAGCGCGGATGGGATTAATGAATACGCGCTTCTTGCCCTATTTTCGGCGGCGCTCGTCGCGTGCAATCTCATCATGACGAAAAGTCTGAGCGCGACGGAACGGCCAAGCACGATCATGGCGTACCATGCCGGCGTTTTGACCGTGGCCTACGCGATCCCGGCCTGGTGGTTGTGGATCACGCCATCCTGGACCGAGATGGGCTTTATCGCCGGCATCGCGGTGCTTATGTCCATGGTCCAGTACTGCACGATACGCGGCTATAAAGAGGCTGAGGCCTCGGCGGCTCAGCCCCTGGAATATGTCCGCCTGATCTATGCAGCCGGCATTGGGTTTCTGGTGTTCGCGGAGGTTCCGACGGTTTGGACATGGGCCGGCGCGGCACTAATCATCGGCAGTTCGCTCTATACGATGCGACGAAACGTATTAAAGAAATAAAAAGCTGCTCACGGGATGATCGGGGACAAAGTCCGCGCATCTCGCGCCGACGCCATCTAGCGCCCCTTATCGGGCACGCGTCCCCCCGAAACGCGAAGTGGCGCCCCCGAGGGGGCGCCACTTGCTTAATCGTCTTGATCG
>Ga0055584_100004525_pt1 | contig 13632 bp, 15 predicted proteins | sample OSDHelmetaG_FD_58716 | JGI IMG/M metagenome (GOLD analysis project Ga0055584, IMG submission 58716) | Pelagic marine sediment microbial communities from the LTER site Helgoland, North Sea, for post-phytoplankton bloom and carbon turnover... | ecosystem: Environmental > Aquatic > Marine >... | reverse complement strand
TGCCCACAGGCGCCACGCAGCCCGCACCTGTTCGGGTGACGCAGCCGCGTCGATGCCAAGGTGACGGCGCGCCGCACCGGGAGTCAACCCAATACCTCACTCACCGCGTGTCATGACCCATGGCGCGCTAGACCTGCGGGGGCGTGAACTGTTCGTTGCGCACCATGCCTGCGGCCCGTCCCTTCGCCGCGATGACCAGTGCCATTTTTCGGCTTGCCTCATCAATCATCTCGTCGCCGAGCATCACTGCACCCTTGGCTCCACCGGCTGCGGAGGTGAAGAACTCATAACTATCCAGAATCAATTCAGCGTGGTCGTAGTCCTCTTGTCGCGGGCTGTACACCTCGTTGGCCGCATCCACCTGGCCGGGGTGCAGCACCCACTTGCCATCAAAGCCCAGGGCCGCACTGCGACCAGCCACTCGCCGGTATCCATCAACATCCTTAATTTGAAGGTAGGGGCCATCGATGGCGTGCAGGTCATAGGCACGAGCAGCCATCAGAATACGCATCAAGATGTAGTGGTAGGCGTCGCCGGTGTCATAGCCCGGTGGATTCTCCCCCACCACCAGCGACTTCATGTTGATGCTGGCCATGAAATCAGCCGGACCAAAAATGATCGTCTCTACCCGCGGGCTCGCAGCAGCAATCGCATCGACATTGATCAGCCCCATGGCATTTTCGATTTGTGCCTCGATACCAATTCGTCCCACCGGCAGGCCCATGGATTTCTCGATCTGGGTCATCAACAGGTCCAGCGCCACAACCTGATCCGCGGTTTGCACCTTGGGCAGCATGATGCAGTCAAGATTGTGACCGGCGCCTTCCATAATGGCCACGACATCGGCGTAGGTCCACTGCGTCGTCCAGTCGTTCACACGTACGGTGCGAACTTTGCCTTCATAACCGCCTTCATTCAGCGCGGCCACGATATTGACCCGGGCCTCTGGCTTGGCCAGGGGCGCCACAGCGTCTTCGATGTCCATAAAGACCTGGTCTGCAGGCAGACCTCGGGCTTTATCCAGCATCTTCGGGCTCGAGCCGGGAACAGCGAGGTTGGACCGACGTGAACGCTGACCACGAGGCACATCAGGATGCGTTGTCATATGGTGAGATTACCCATCGTTGGCCAAGCATGACCAACGAGGCCCGCTCCATCGGCTAGCCTCAGTACCTGTGAGCACCGCCGCCCGAGTCTTTGTCGCCCGCCTCGCCGGCGCGGGTGTCTTTGACCCTAAAGCCGACCAGGTGGGCCGTCTCCGCGACATCGTGGTGCTGCTGCGTACCGACCGCAAGCCACCTCGGGTGCTCGGCCTCGTCGTTGAAGTCGTCGGTCGCCGCCGCATCTTCATTCCGATGACCAAGGTCAGCGCCATCGATTCCCATCAGATTCTGGTCAACGGCGTCGTTAACCTTCGTCGCTTTGAGCAGCGGCCCGGCGAAACCCTGGTCATGGCTGATCTTCTCGACCGGCACGTCACGCTCGTCGAACCGGGCGAGCCTAAGTCGGATGCGGCTACCACCGACCGAAGTACGGTGACCGTAATGGATGTGGCCATTGACCGGCAGGCGTACAGCGACTGGGAAGTTTCCCAGATTTACGTACGCCTGAAAGGTCGACTGCGCCGGCGCGGAGAGAGCCGGATCGTAGACTTTAACGACGTCAACGGCTTAACGCTTCCCACCGCCGAGCAGGGTGCGGAGCATTTACTATCGACGATGGAAAACCTGAGACCAGCCGACCTAGCTCGCGCACTCATGGACCTCAGCCAAAAGCGACGCATCGAGGTTGCCCGGCAACTAGACGACGAACGCCTCGCCGATGTCCTCGAAGAACTACCCGAGGACGATCAGGTCGAGATCTTGCAGCGCCTAGAAGCTGAGCGAGCCGCCGATGTGCTCGAAGAAATGGACCCCGACGACGCGGCGGATCTTATTTCTGAGTTACCGCCCGAGCAGGCCGCTGACCTACTTGAACGCATGGAACCTGAAGAGGCAGCCGATATTCGCCGCCTGCTGCGCTACGACGACTACACCGCTGGCGGCATGATGACCACCGAACCCATCCTGCTGCCACCGGATGCCACGGTCGCTGATGCACTCGCTCACATTCGCAATCCTGATCTTTCCCCCGCACTGGCCGGCCAGGTGTACATCGTGCGCGCTCCCTTGGAAACTCCCACGGGGCGCTATATCGGCACATGCCATTTTCAACGCCTGCTTCGCGAACCGCCGGCCACGTTAGTAACGGCCCTGCTTGACGTTGCGCTAGAACCGATTAGGGCCGAAACACCGGTGGGTGAAGTCGCCCGTTACTTTGCGACCTACAACCTCGTTGCTCTTCCCGTTGTTGACGAGACCGATCACCTCATCGGCGTGGTCACCGTCGACGACCTCATCGACCACATGCTGCCCGCCGACTGGCGTGATCGCGTCAGTGACGTACGGGCTTCAGAAGTGGAGGTGCCGTGATGGCCCGTCCTCCTCTGCCGCGCCGACGACGCACCGAGATCCGACTCGATCAGCCACTTGAACGCGGGCGTCTGCGGGGGCCGAGTTATGACCCGGAGAACTTCGGCCGGATCTCTGAACGCATCGCCCGCTTCATTGGTTCGTGGAACTTCATCGCCTGGATGACCCTGGCGATCAGCCTGTGGTTGGCCTGGAACATTTTCGCCCCGGACAACCTCAAACCCGATGCCTATCCGTTCATCTTCCTCACCCTGCTGCTGTCTTTGCAGGCCTCCTACGCGGCACCTCTCATTTTGCTTGCCCAAAATCGGCAGTCTGATCGAGATCGTGTGCAGTATTTGGAAGACAGGGCGATGACCGAACGTGTCATGGCGGACGCGGAATACCTCGCCCGCGAGATTGCTGCCCTGCGACTAGCCCTCGGCGAAGTCGCCACCCGCGACTACCTGCGCGGTGAACTGCGCGACGCCGTGGAAGAAATCACGATGGCATGGACCAACTCCCTTGAGCGGGACGAGAACGATGGCGGTTCGGCACCCACCGCCTAGTGCCCATAGCATCGTGGGATGGCATCGATTAATCCCGAAGACATTCAGGCAGCCCTCGCCAAGGTAGAGGATCCAGAGATCCATCGACCGATCACCGATCTCGGCATGGTCAAGTCAGTCGACATTGACGGCGGCGTCGTTAAGGTCGCCATCTTTCTCACCGTCTCCGGCTGCCCGATGAAGGACACGATCACCCAGCGGATCACCATCGCGGTGGGCAGCGTGCGCGGGGTCAGCGAGGTCCAGGTTGAACTTGATGTGATGAATGATGAGCAGCGAAAGAAATTGCGATCCACGCTGCAGGGTGGACGCGAGGAGAAGGAAATCGTCTTCACCCAACCCGGTAATCGCACGCACGTGTATGCGATCACTTCAGGCAAGGGAGGGGTCGGGAAGTCTTCCGTCACCGTCAATTTGGCGGTGGCCATGGCTGCTGCTGGTCATACGGTTGGCATCGTTGACGCCGACATCTACGGCCACTCCATTCCGGGGCTCCTCGGTATCACCACAGCACCGACGGTCGTTGAAGGCATGATCATGCCGAGCGAAGCCTACGGCGTTCGCGCCATCTCGATGCTGCCATTTAAGCCCGGTGGCTCCAGCCAGCCGGTGGCGTTCCGTGGGCCCATGCTTCACCGTGCGCTGCAACAGTTTCTCTCCGACGTCTGGTGGGGCGACCTAGATGTGCTCCTGCTTGATCTGCCCCCCGGTACCGGCGACATTGCGATGTCCACCGCACAGCTTCTTCCCAGCGCCTCACTCGTGGTGGTGACTACGCCCCAGGCTGCGGCAGCCGACGTTGCGGTGCGGGCAGGCATGCTGGCTGAGCAGCTGAAGCAAAATGTAACCGGAGTTATTGAAAATATGAGCGGCTTCCCGTGCCCGCACTGTGGTGAACCGATCGACCTGTTCGGTGTGGGCGGTGGCGCGCGAGTGGCAGAACAGTTGAGCGCTGGTTTGGGCACGTCTGTCCCGCTGATGGGGCGGGTGCCTTTCGATCCTCGACTACGAATTGGCGGGGACGCAGGCCAGCCTCTCGTCCTTGCCGATCCGGATGCGCCCGCCGCGGCGATGCTGATCGACATGGCCGCCCGCCTGGCAGGGAAACCACGCGGACTCGTGGGCCAATCCCTTGGCCTCACCCCCGCCGTACGCTAGGTAGCGTCGGGGTCGAATCGAGGGGTCGGACTCGCGGAACGGCCGGGCCCTGCTTTCGGATCAGCGGGTGTGTCGTCGCCGAGTAGATCACTCATCAGGCGCTTAGGGTGATATTGACTAAATTCCTGCAGCGCCTTTTTCGTATCACCCACTTCAATTCCGGCAGAATCGACAAGATCTTGGCGAGCGTTCGTTGCCATCGCACGCAGATTGCGTAGCATCCGCGCCGCGTCGGCTGCGGCCTTCGGCAGTTTTTCGGGTCCGAAAATCAACAACCCGATGACCGCAAGAATCGCGATTTCGCCAATTCCGACATCAAACATGACCCCACCCTACGTCGGTGCTCCCGGTCATGTCGCCTAAGCCACAGTTTAATGTGTTATCCGCACATCAGACCTGCACCTAGTCGCGCTGATCCCCGGCCAGGATGACCGAGACCTGCTCCTGCTGACCCGCTCGGTTGACCGTGAGGACGATGGAATCACCCGGCGCATTCGAGCGAATCGCAATCACCAGGGTGCGCGCATCGGTAACCGGACGCCCATCGACAGCGGTGATGACATCTCCAGGCTGGATGCCCGCGTTCGCTGCTGGGCCGCCCGCGGTGACCTCCTCGATGAGCGCCCCGGTTCCGGCGAAGTTCACGTCCAAAACAACACCGATCACGGGGGTGGCCGATGTGCCGGTCTCGATGATCTCGTTGACGATGCGTTCGGCAGAATCGGCGGGGATTGCGAAGCCGAGACCGATGCTGCCCGAACCACCGGCGGCGGCCAATGTTGCGACCGCAGAGTTCACGCCCACAACGCGGCCTTCACTATTGAGCAGCGGCCCACCGGAGTTGCCCGGATTGATAGCGGCGTCGATCTGAATCGCATTGATAAATGCGGTCCGGTCGGCAGAGCCGGTGGTGACGGGCCGATCGAGCGAACTAACAATGCCGGCGGTGACGGTACCGGCCAAACCAAGTGGTGCCCCGATCGCGATCACCGAATCGCCAACAGCCAACGCTTCGCTTTCACCCCAGGCGACGATCGCCAGTTGGCCACCGAGGATTTCTGGATCGGTCACCTGAATCACGGCAACATCGGCAGAAACGTTTCGACCGATGATTAATGCTTCGGTTTGGTTTCCGTTGGAAAAGACCACCCGCACGGTGCCATCGACGCTTTCTGCTGCTGCCTCGATCACATGACTGTTGGTCACAATGTAACCACCGGCATCAATCACGAACCCAGATCCGGTGCCAGCACTGCCACCGCCCTCTACCGCGATAGACACCACAGCTGGCAGCGTCGCGGCAGCAACCGCAGCGATCGTGCCCGCAGCGGGGGGAAGTCGATCGGCATCCTGCTGGGGCAGCGATTGATTGATTCCCGTTGTACCGGGGCGTTGATCCGCAGCCTCGGCACCCACACCGATAGCGATTCCTAGGGCGGCTCCGATGAGGCCAATAAGCGCAACAACCAGACCTGCGATCAACCACCATGACGCTGGCGGGCGCACAGGTTGGTCGTCATCGCTCACGGCACGAGTGTGGCACCCCTGATTAATCATCGCGTCAGGTACCTGGTCGACCGGAAACCCGGCATCGGCCCACCTCCGTAGGTCGGGGGGCGTAGGGTGCGATTTTGTGAGTTCAACATCTGATTTACCGCCTAGCCCGGTCACCTGGGCCTACGTCAACTCCGCTGCACACGAACCATTGGCCCTCGTTGAAGCGAGGCAACATGGGCAAGAAAGAGATGTTCTGACGGTGGCCCCGGCGGTGGGCAGCCTGCTGCGGTGGATAGCCAGCCTGACCCAACCCGCCCAGGTCCTCGAACTAGGTACCGGGACCGGCGTTTCTACCGGCTGGTTGCTCGCGGGGCTGCCCGCCGCATCGGTGGTGACCTCCGTTGACGCAGATCCGGCCCTGCATTCAATCGCCCGACGAACGGTGGCCGCCATGGACCACGCCGCTCACCGGTGCCGATTCATCGCTGGCGACGCAACCGACGTGATCACGCGACTCACCGAGGGTTCCTACGCGCTGGTGGTGCTCACGCCCAGTGCACCGGCGCTGGGCGATCCCGAGATCATGCTCGCGGAGATTTCTTCGGTGATGCGCCCGGGCGGGGTCTTAGCGATGTGCATTGATGCCGAACATCTTGACCGCGAACTCATCGCGGCACTACACGCGCATGAGGCGTGGACCACGACGCTGGCGACGGTAGGCAGTGGAATGTGTCTGGCAGTGTGGCGTCCAACGAGTAGCGATGATGGGCTTTAAACGACCGCTTCAATAAGTTTATCGCCGAGTTCGGTCGCTTCTGTGGCATTCAACTCCACCACGAGTCGACCGCCGCCTTCGAGGGGGACCCGCATGACATAACCACGGCCCTCCTTCGTAACCTCCATCGGGCCGTCGCCCGTCCGTGGCTTCATGGCGGCCATGGTCGATCCCTTCGTTTGCGCATATGCCCGGTGCGATGACCGGTTGAGCATCGGCGCGGGTGCGCCTGAACTAAAGGTCATTATCTCCTATGCGGCTTCACCCTGCGCTTTGGGTCTGGTCAGCAGGTGGTGTGCAGCAAATGGGCTACTGCAGGGGCCGTTCGGGCAGATCCGACTCCTCAGGCGCTTGCACCTGTGCCAACTGCGCATCACGGGCAGCAATTTCTTCGGTCAGCCTCGTGAGAACCGCGTCTACATCCGCCATGCGATAACCGCGGGTGGCTTGGTCAAGCTGGAGTTCTTCGATGTCTGAGGCGTGCAGCCGGCCCAGGGGCACGTCCACCAAGGATGGTGGAAGGCGGTCGCCCGGGTCCTCAACGAGGCCAGGATCGGGCCATCGGTTGGTCGCGAGCAGGAAGGTAGCGGTAATCACGACTATCCCAACGAGCACAAAGAGCAGCGCCATAGACATCATGGTGCCATGGACGTCCCCTTCACCGCAGCGCCTAGCCCAATCGGTCGTCGTGATCCTCACGTGCCACCACGGTCCCTTGTTCTCAATGGCCAGACATTTGGCATTTATGACCGCCTGGTGATGGCCATCATCAACCGCACACCGGACTCCTTTTATGACGCTGGCGCCACATTCGCCGACGAACCAGCGTTGCTGGCCGCCGATGCTGCGGTTGCCGCTGGTGCGCATATCCTCGATGTTGGCGGCGTGAAAGCTGGGCCGGGGAAGGCGGTATCCACTCGCGAGGAGATCTCCCGCACCGCCGAGTTCATTGCCGCCCTTCACGAGCGTCATCCGAAGCTCATTATTAGCGTTGACACCTGGCGGGCCGAGGTTGCCGATGTGGCCTGCACAGCCGGCGCATCCTTAATCAACGACGCATGGGGCGGCGTCGAACCTGATATTTTTGCTGTCGCTGCCAGCCACTCCGTCGGCATCGTCTGTACCCATGCGGGCGGGCAACAGCCACGAACACGTCCGCATCGGGTGGCCTATCCTGACGTAATGGCAGATGTATTGCAGCGCACTCTTGCCCTGGCTGAGCAGGCTGAACACAGTGGGGTGAATCCACAAAGCATCATCATTGACCCCGGACACGATTTCGGGCTCAACACACGACAGTCTCTAGAGGTCACGCGAAGGCTTGATGAGATGGTAGACACCGGCTGGCCGGTGCTGGTGTCCCTGTCTCGCAAGGACTTTGTTGGCGAAACACTCGACATACCAGTGCCGATAGACCGCCTCACCGGCACCTTGGCCGCCACGTCTATCGCCACCTGGTTGGGTGCTCGGGTGTTTCGCGTCCATGACGTACCCGCTACCCGGCAAACCGTCGACATGGTCGATGCAATTCGTGGCCTGCGACAACCCAGCGTAAACCGCCGCGGCCTGGCCTAGTTGTTGATCTTTACCTAACGCGAACATTCGCCGAATACGGTCCATACACTTCCCTGTGAGGCTCTCTTTACTTGGCGATAACACGATCGCCGAAATAGTGAGGGAGCGCACCATGGGACACCGACGAACCGTTACCGCTATCGCCGCAGGAGCACTCGCGGTGACCGGGCTTGCCGGTTTTGCCGCGGCAGCACAAGCTGACGACGAAACCAATAACTCAACAACTCCAGAGTCTTCCACCGGCGCTACGTCTGAGACTGATGACCAGTCAGGCGAAGGCGAGCAGAACCATGAGCGCAAAGGTCGCGGCCCCGGTGGGCACAGTGCGATTGGGAAGGACATGCTTCACGGTGAGATCGTGGTCGAGACTCAAGATGGCGCCGTGCAGACACAGTTGATTCAACGCGGCGAGGTCACCAACGTGAGTGCAACCGCCATCACGGTGGAAAGCTCTGATGGCTTTAGCCAGACGTACACCATCGACGCCGACACCACCCAGCAGCGGGATCGTGCCGAGGGCACCGCGCAGGTCGGTGACACCGTACATGTCCTCGCCCTCGATTCCGGCTCAGCCGTAATCGCGGAGAACATCAAGGCGATGAGCGCGCAAGCCCAAGCCGAGTTCGAGCAGCGCCGTGCGGACATGGAGCAGTGGATGGCCGACCGCCCCGAGGGTGCAGGCAAGCCCGGCAAGCCCGGCCAGCGCGGTGGCCCGGGTCAGGGTCAACCATCTGCAGACGCCGCCTAGAACATCCATCGTTAAGTCCAGCGCAGGTCGGGTCGCCAATGTCGGTGGCCCGACCTGCGCTAGCGTCGGACCGTGAATGCAGCCAGTGGCCTCGGCCTAGCGACCTACCGTGACGGCGCAGTCTTGGATGTCTGGTACCCCCAGCCTGTCCTGAACAAGCAGCCGTTACCGGTGCCCGCTATCGATGCGGCCATCCGCACCGACGACGTCCGCCAGGTTGACGTCCGCCCGCTGCGATGTGTTGTCGAAGATCTCACAGCGCCGCCGCGTGATGCCGCAGATGCATACCTCCGGTTGCACCTCATCTCCCACCGGCTGGTCCTCCCCCGCAGCATCAACCTGGATGGAATCTTCACCCTCCTGCCACTGAATGCCTGGACATCGCTGGGTCCGGTAGCAACTGATGACCTAGCCGACACAGTGTTGCGCGCACGCAGTCACGGACATCACGTGACAGTGTTCGGCGTCGACCGATTTCCTCGCATGGTCGACTACGTCGTGCCCTCCGGTGTCCGCATTGCCGACGCTGATCGCGTGCGACTGGGCGCCTACGTAGGCGTCGGCACTGTGGTGATGCATGAAGGATTCATCAATTTCAACGCCGGCACCCTGGGCACCTCAATGGTTGAGGGCCGCATCTCAGCCGGTGTCGTGGTGGGCGATGGCTCAGACATCGGAGGCGGGGCATCCATCATGGGCACTCTATCCGGGGGTGGACAAGAAATCATCACCGTCGGACAGGGCTGCCTGATCGGGGCTAACGCAGGCATCGGCATCCCACTCGGCGATCGATGTATCGTGGAGGCGGGCACCTACGTGACCGCCGGAGCCCAAATTTCTACGCCTGATGGCCAGGTCGTGAAAGCACGAGAACTCGCAGGTGTGCCTGATCTGCTCTTCCGACGACATTCACAAACTGGTGCGCTGCAGGTGCTTCCACGCGAAGGAGACTGGGGCGGGCTTAACGCCGCCCTGCACTCCTTCGACTAGTGAAAACGACCCGGCTTAATCAGCGTGAGGTCAACGGCGCGTAGTCGCGCAGTGGTTCGCCTACATACACCTGACGCGGGCGCCCAATTTTCGTTGCGGGGTCGTCGATCATTTCGCGCCACTGCGCGATCCAGCCGGGCAGACGCCCAAGAGCGAACAGCACTGTGAACATGCGGGGCGGGAAACCCATGGCCTTGTAGATCAGGCCGGTATAGAAGTCAACATTCGGGTACAACCGCCGCGATACGAAGAAGTCATCGGCAAGGGCAACCTCTTCGAGTCGAAGAGCAATATCTAGCAGCGGGTCCTTGACCTGCAACGCTTCGAACGTTTCGTAGGCGGCCTTCTTCACGATCGCTGCACGAGGGTCGTAGTTCTTATACACGCGATGGCCAAAGCCCATGAGCTTTACACCGTCTTCGCGGTTCTTTACCTGACGGATGAAGTGATTCACGCCGCCACCGGAAGCGTGAATGCCTTCGAGCATTTCCAACACGGCCTGGTTAGCTCCACCATGCAACGGCCCAAAGAGTGCATTCACGCCGGCAGACACCGATGCGAACAGGTTGGCGTGCGAGGAACCAACGAGTCGGACTGTGGACGTTGAACAGTTCTGTTCATGATCAGCGTGCAGCAGCAGCAGCATGTTGAGTGTCCTGGACACCACCGGATCAATCTGGTAATCCTCCGCCGGAACACCAAAGGTCATGCGCAAGAAGTTGTCGACGAAGCCCAGTGAGTTGTCCGGGTAAAGGAAGGGCTGACCCACCGACTTCTTATAGGCATAGGCCGCGATCGTGGGGAGCTTGGCGAGCAGACGAATGGTGGAAATCTCCACCTGTTCGGGATCGAAGGGATCAAGGGAATCCTGGTAGAACGTTGACAGCGCCGACACAGCCGAAGACAGCACCGGCATCGGGTGAGCATCGGGTGGGAAGCCGTCAAAAAAGCGACGCAGGTCTTCGTGCAACATGGTGTGTCGCTTGATGTTCGACTTGAAGTCGTTGAGCGCTTCCGGGCTCGGCAGGTCGCCATAGATGAGCAGGTAAGCGGTCTCTAGAAAGGTGGACTGCTCCGCTAACTGCTCAATCGGATATCCGCGATAGCGCAGGATCCCCTGGTCGCCGTCAATGTAGGTGACGGCCGACGAACACGACGCTGTGTTCACAAAACCGTGGTCGAGGGTGACGTGACCCGTTGTCGACAGGAGCGGGGCAATGTCGTAGCCAGACTCACCAATCGTGGCTGGGACTTCGGGGAACGAGAGTTCGCCGTCCGGGTAATGCAGCACGGCCTCGGTCACGTGGGACGACCTCCTTGGAGTGGCGCCCCGATCGGGGTGCCGACGAATGCCCGGGTCTGGGCGGTCAATAAGGGAACAGCGTTACCGTACCGAGATGTTGTCTCGGCCCCCGCTGAGACCCTACCTGCTGCGCGCTCGGACGGGACCGCCGGTGCGGCTTGCCTACCGGCCGCTAAAACTGGCGAGGCGGGCCTTAGTCCGACCGATCACATCGTCGGTTGCTGTTAACGCCACCCGCACATGCTCCACACCGGCATCGCCATAAAAATCCCCCGGGGTCACCAGCACGCCATGCTCAGCGAGTGCTCGTGCGGTGTCCCAGCAATTTTCCCCGCGCGTCGCCCAGAGGTAGAGGCCACCTTGGCTGTGGTCAATGCGAAAGCCTGCATCGGTGAGCGCTGGTGCCAGCACGCTACGGCGGCGCAAATAAATCTCGCGTTGCGCTTCGACATGAGCGTCATCGTCGAAAGCAACAGCCGCGGCAGCTTGGATCGGGATCGGCACCATCAAGCCGAGGTGCTTACGGACCTGCAGCACCCTGACGATTACCTCACCATCACCGGCGGTGAATCCATATCGATAACCGGCCATATTCGATCGCTTCGACAGCGAATGCAAACTCATGATGCCTCGATGGTCACCGCCGCTGACACTGTCGTGCAGCATCGATACAACCGCTGCATCCCAACCAAACTCCGCGTAGCACTCATCCGATGCGACGACAGCCCCGGCTTCCCGGGCCGCGGCCAAGAACTCCGCCTGCTCAGCAGCGCCGGCGATGTGCCCCGACGGGTTGCCAGGTGAGTTGTGCCAGACAAGGGCTGCCCCGGACAGATCCTCGGGCCGATCCGTGACCCGCACCTGGCAGCCGGCTATCCGGGCGCCTAGGTCGTAGGTCGGATAAGCCAACGTCGGAATCACCACCGTGTGCTCGGGGCCGAGCCCAAGCAGGGTGGGCAGCAGCGCCACCATCTCTTTCGACCCGATGCTGGGTATTACGTGGTCGTCCTTGGCCAGGGTCACATCACATCGGCGGCGCAACCACAAACGGGCAGCCTCTTCGACGCGAGCCGTGCCGGCGGTCGCCGGGTAGCCCGGTGCATCTGCTGCCGCCGCTAAGGCATCTTGAACGAGATCTGGCGTCGGATCCACTGGCGTGCCGATGGTCAGGTCGGCTATCCCGTCAGGATGCTGAGCGGCAAGTTGACTAATCGGTTCGAGTCGGTCCCAGGGGAAAACTGGGAGGGCAAATTTCAGTTTTCAGGTTCCTTACGCGCAACGGTCGCCACGATTGCCGCGTCGAAACCCTGAGGACCCAACTTCGCCGCGCCACCGGGTGAACCTAGCTCGCTGAAAAACTCGACATTCGCTGCGGTGTAGTCAGTCCACTCGTCAGGAACATCATCTTCATAGAAGATGGCCTCAACCGGACACACGGGCTCACAGGCACCGCAGTCAACACACTCATCTGGCTGTATGTAAAGCATGCGGTCGCCTTCGTAAATGCAGTCGACCGGGCATTCCTCAATGCAAGACTTGTCCTTGATATCAACACAGGGAAACGCGATGACGTAGGTCACCTTGACGAGTCCTTTCCACCGGGGTTACTCCGACGGACCGCCCGTCGCATGCCCAACGCTATAAGTACCACCTACGTGCGCACCGGTCAGGGCGTGAAAGGAAAACTAGCGACTGCGACCGGCAAGCACGGCAAGTACCTGCTCGACCTCGACCGCGACGTCGTCGGGACCGCCGTCGGGCTCGCTATCGCTGGTGGGTTCAGGCGTTGGGTCGGTGTCACCGCCCTCATCGGTGTTCTCGTCCTTCTCGTCCTTCTCGTCCTTCTCGTCCTTCTCGTCCTTCTCACTGGGCTTTTCACCGCAGATCACGCGAGGTGAGGGGTTGTAATCGGTCGTGAAGGTTTCCCGATTGACCTCCTCATCGCCCTGGTAGAACACGCGATCCACATCGATGGCAAACCCCTGCGCACCAGATTGGGCGGCGCAGCGATCAGAACTGTTATAGATCGTAGAAAAATCAGTGACCGCGTATCGAGAACCGACCTCCGCATCGATTTCGGTGTATTCCTTGGTGCCGTACATCGTGACGGTCATGGATGTAGGCGTCGTTGTGGCCACGATGAACACCCCGTAGGGCGTGTTGTTGGCGAACTTCATGTCGAAGTAGTCCCAGGCAACGGTGGCTTCAAGGCCGGGCACATAGCGAGAAATATAGATGGAGTGGGCCCGCACCTCAACGGCTTCGAGTCCGCCATAAAAGGCCGCAGACCACAGCGTGGTCGTTGCTGCGGAGATACCGCCACCGAGGGCCTTGGCAAACACGCCACCGGAACCGATAACGTAACCTTCCATGTAGCCGTCCACCGGATCGCGATTTTCGGTGGTGTCGTTCATCGAAAAAATATCACCCGGAAGTAGCAGTGTTCCGTTGATGTATTCCGCAGCGAGCGACAGGTTGTGCTCCATGTAAGGCGCATACGAAACCTGCTGGGTGAAACTGGAAATCTCTTCCACCACACCAAGTTTACGGGCATCAGCAGTGGTAAT
>Ga0055584_100004524_pt1 | contig 13633 bp, 11 predicted proteins | sample OSDHelmetaG_FD_58716 | JGI IMG/M metagenome (GOLD analysis project Ga0055584, IMG submission 58716) | Pelagic marine sediment microbial communities from the LTER site Helgoland, North Sea, for post-phytoplankton bloom and carbon turnover... | ecosystem: Environmental > Aquatic > Marine >... | reverse complement strand
CCGATGACCCGGTCATATACCTTTTTTGCCTCGGCCAGCATATCCCAGGCACGATTTTTATCTTTTTCACCAATCCAGGTGGAAAAGGTGCCGTAGACCCAACTGCCGGCAACGATCTCCTGCAGTGACTTCCTGTCAGAGTTCGACGCCAGGAATTCACTGTAAGTTGTTAGTTTAAGTGCCTTATTTTGAACGATTTTCTCATACAGAGTGCTAATAAAATGATAGCCGTTTTCAGGATAATACTCCCACGCATTTTCACCATCAAGGATGATAGAGATGACAGCATCGGGCTGATCTATGCAGTCATCTGCTATAGATTCAAGATGGTGTACAAGGTTGGCCACCGCATCATCGGCATGCCAGTCCGAGTACTTAAAACCAATCAGATCTGATAAGCCATCATCTCTGAAAAAACAGGCTGCCGTTGCATCACGATACTGGTAAGCACCATGCATGCAGTAATCAGGTTCTATAGATGATTTTTGCAGTGAATTTCGTAATACAGTTTCACCGCTGGCAAGCCATTGCATTCCCATCTCTGAAGCCAGTTCAACCATCTCTGTACTAATTCCACCTTCAGATGGCCAGCAACCCCGGGGTTCAAAACCAAAATAATGCTTGAACACTTCGATGCCTTTTTCCATATGCCAGCGGCTTCTTTGCAGGCCACCGGGATATTCATTTACTACTGGCATTTCTGCCTCCGGCATTGCCTGTCTTGCTGAATTAATATCGATTAACAAGGGCACAATCGGATGCGCATAAGGCGTCATAGTCAGCTCAATCCTGCCTGCTTCTGCCAGCTTCCTGTAGCGTCCTATTACACCACTGATAAGCTGATGAAAAATTTCTACCAGGATATGACGATCATGCAGGCTGAAATCTCTTGCCTTTTTCATTAAAGCGATAATTCTGTCGTCGGTCTTGCGTACTGTTTCGGCAGTCCATGCCAGGTGATACCAGACCAGAATATCTGCAAAAAATTGCTCTGAGTAATAGGTCAGCCTTTCCGGGTTCTGCAATGCAGTCTCTGCCATTTCCGTCAACGTTTTGAAGGCATCGAAGCGGTCGACTAGACGCTCTTTGTTCGCACGCAGGCAAGCCTTGATGATATGAATACGACTTTCTGAGTCATGCGGTAAAACCGGGTCTGCAAGCGCAGATAACAGCGGGTCTCTAAGTGCCTTGCCATGGTGCAAATAGCCTTCAAGCTGCTGCGCATAATCATCAATTTGCTCTAGCAATACCGGGGCAAAATTAACAACAACCCGTGTCTTCTCATTATTTTCAATGTGCGCAACCATGTCGACGTAGTCTTTGATGGTATGCAGGTATGTCCACGGTAAATGGTACTCTCCACTGCGTAGATCACGATACTCCGGCTGATGCATATGCCAGTAAATGACTACATTCAATGGATGCACTTGGGTAATTTCTTCTGACATTATTAACAGCTAGTCCAGCTAAACGTGTGAGTGGTGTTTCCAGATAAATATCTAATGCCAATAGTGACAAACTATCTGACGTGATGATATTCCTGACCGAGCATTTCTGGCGTCACCAGGACGACGCCCTTGGGAGAAACATAAAAACGCTCCTCATCGGCTTCATCATCATAGCCAATTATCGTCCCGTCAGGTATCTCACATCCCTTATCAATAATCGCATGATTGATCTTGCAGTTTTTCCCAATAGTCGCATCAGGTAAAACTACAGAGGATTCGATCGTGGTGTAACTTGCAACGGTGACATTCGAAAATAATAATGAGCTACGAACCAGTGCGCCTGAGATAATACAGCCCCCCGACACCATAGAATCGACAGCCATACCGCGTCTATCATCAGCATCAAAAATAAACTTGGCCGGTGGCAATTGCTCCTGGTAAGTCCAGATAGGCCATTCTTTATCGTACAGGTTCAGTTCAGGCGTCACGCCTATCAATTCTATGTTTGCCTCCCAAAACGCATCGATGGTTCCAACATCTCTCCAGTAAGATTGAATGCCAGTGCTGGCATCATTGAACGGATAGGCATAAACACGGTATTTTTCTATAGCATGAGGAATCACATCCTTGCCAAAATCGTGACTGGAATTAGGTGTATCCGCATCTCGAATCAATAACTCAAACAACAGGTCCTTGTTAAAAATATAAATACCCATCGAACACAGGGATTCATCCGTCTTTCCTGGCATCGGCGCAGGGTTTTCAGGTTTTTCACTGAAGCTGTTGATGCGAAAATCATCTTCTACTCCCATCACGCCAAATTCTGATGCCTGTTCTATCGGCACTTCAATACAGCCAACAGTGACATCAGCCTGATTCTCGACATGTTTTGCCAGCATCGCACCGTAATCCATTTTATAGATATGGTCGCCGGCAAGAATCAGCACAAATTCAGGCGAGTGCGCACGAATAATATCTACATTCTGGTAAATTGCGTCTGCCGTTCCGGAATACCAGGAAGCTTCTATGCGCTGCTGCGCCGGGTATAGTTCTACGAACTCACCGAATTCGCCACGAAAATGCCCCCAGCCTTTCTGGATATGTAGAATCAGTGAGTGTGCCTTATATTGCGTAAGAACGCCGATTCTGCGTATACCTGAATTGATGCAGTTTGAAAGTGGAAAATCGATAATACGAAACTTTCCGCCAAACGGTACAGCTGGCTTTGTCCGCCACGTGGTCAGATGTTTTAATCGCGACCCGCGCCCACCCGCCATAATTAATGCCAGGGTGTTTCTGGTCAAATTACTAATAAAACGTGGTGATTCTTCTTTATTCATTTCGAGTCAATCTCACTTTCAATCAGGAGTAGCTTACTAGCAGGATCCTCTAGATGGATCTGCACGCAAACTGAAAATACTGTATTCATTTTTTTATTACCGCAATAAACAGGCCACAAGCAAACATCTATTCTTAATACCGCTATATTACAAAGCGTGGGAGTAGTATGCCCTGCCATTGTGCAAAGAATAAATACCACGAATTAATTTGCCATATTTTAGTGCATATAATAATACGTTGTAAGGCATCATTTCGGTATAGATATAATGGATGTTGCCCATAAATAAAGCTTTTACAATAAACATACATAAAAAATATTGTGGTATGCAGAGAACTTGCTTGGAAGCATTGAGCGATAAGCACATAATACGTCTTATTCAATGCGTATAAATACAATACTGGAACAATCGGACAATGTCCCCAAAGAAACCTTCAGCAAAAGATAAGACCCGGCCAGAAAATGTGATTCTCGACATCATGCAGGATGACCTCGGCAGGATTGCCCGGGCCAGCCACCACGATCCATTTAATGTTTTGGGCAACCAGACGGGCCATCAAGACGATTTCATTCTTTTTTATTCGCCAGAGACTATGAAACTGAGCGTAACAGAGAATAACATCCCAGCAATGCGCATTAGCGGAAGTGATTTCTTTTTCTGCTCGGAGAATCTGCAACAGCTGGGTGAACATTATTTACTGACCCGAAAGGATAACAGCAATAATGTTACTTCATACTACGATCCTTACAGTTTCGCATCACAGCTTGATGACTTTGACCTTCATCTTTTTGCCGAAGGCAAACACCTGCATATTTATCGTATCCTCGGTGCACATAGCAAAACCATAGATGGAATTGAAGGCATATTATTTGCTACCTGGGCACCCAATGCCTCACGCGTGAGTGTTATAGGCGACTTTAACAACTGGGACGGTCGACGACACCCGATGCGAAGCCGTGGCGGCAGCGGCGTCTGGGAACTGTTTATCCCGGGACTGGCCGACGGAACCCTGTACAAATTTGAAATCTGCAGCCGCGAGTCAGGAGAAATTCTGTCCAAATCTGATCCCTATGCACAGCAACTTGAACTTCGCCCACGTACTGCATCAGTGACCAGGAGCGATTTGCCATACTCATGGCAGGATGATTCCTGGATAAATGCAAGAGAGAAAAAAGACTGGCTGCACGAGCCCCTGTCTATTTATGAATGTCACCTGGGCTCGTGGCAGCGTGATGAAAATGGCGAATTCCTGAATTACCGTGAACTGGCACATCGACTGGTAGACTATGTCCGGGAAACCGGCTTTACCCATATTGAGCTGTTGCCCATTACTGAGCATCCGCTTGATGCTTCCTGGGGATACCAGACTACCGGCTATTTTGCACCTACCCGCCGATTTGGCAACGCTGACGATTTTCGATATTTCGTCGATTACTGCCATCAGCATGATATCGGTGTCCTGCTCGACTGGGTACCTGCCCACTTCCCCAAAGATGAGCATGGCCTCGCACGTTATGATGGCACCACGCTGTATGAACATGAAGACCCACGGCGCGGCGAACACCGTGACTGGGGCACCCTGATATATAACTACGGCCGCAATGAAGTTAAGAACTTTCTGATTGCGAGTGCGGTGTTCTGGATTGAAGAATGCCACCTCGATGGATTACGTGTCGACGCGGTAGCGTCAATGCTATACCTTGATTATTCGCGTGAAGATAATGACTGGATACCCAATCTGCATGGCGGAAATGAAAACATTGAAGCTATTGAGTTCATGCGCGAGTTAAACATCGTCACCCATACGGACTTCCCTGGCACCATGATCATGGCAGAAGAGTCCACAGCCTGGCCGCAGGTAACTCGGCCTACCAACATCGGTGGTCTTGGCTTTAGCATGAAGTGGAACATGGGCTGGATGCATGACACTCTCAATTACTTTGCCTATGACCCCGTTTATCGCCACTACCACCATGACCAGTTAACTTTTGGCCTGCTCTACCTGTTTACTGAAAACTTCATTCTGCCTTTTTCGCATGATGAAGTTGTTCATGGTAAAGGCTCGATGCTGTATAAAATGCCAGGAGACGAATGGCAGCGATTTGCTAACCTGCGTTTGCTATACACCTATATGTTTACCTACCCCGGGAAAAAACTCCTGTTCATGGGCTGCGAATTTGCCCAGGGAGGAGAATGGAATCATGATTCAACGCTGGACTGGTATGTCATGCAATACCCGCATCACGCAGGCGTAAAACAGCTGGTAAGCGATCTCAACAGCCTGTATTCGCGGCAGGCAGCCCTGCATAAATACGATTTTGACCCGGCCGGTTTTGAATGGATAGACTGCAATGATACCGATCAATCTGTGCTCTCCTACCTGAGAAAAAGTGACAGCGAATCGGTCATAGTTGTACTTAATTTTACACCGATAGTTCGTCAAAACTATCGAATAGGCGTACCTGAAGAAGGAAACTATGAGGTCATTTTTAATTCTGACTCAAGTTATTATTCGGGCAGTGATGCCGGCAGTCATTCAATAATTCCTGCACAAGACACTGCATGGATGAGCCGACCGGCATCCTTGACTCTTGACCTCCCTCCGCTGGCGGGCCTGGTGCTTAAAAAAGCATCGTGAGTAAGGTTTTATACATCAGCAGCGAAGCTTTCCCGCTGATTAAAACTGGCGGACTGGGTGATGTTGCCGGCAGTCTGCCGGCTGCCTTGCTAAAAGAGTCGCAGGATGTGCGTCTGTTAATGCCGGCGTACTCACAGGTACTCGATAAAATTTCAAAAAGAAAAGTTATCGCGCAAAACTCTTATTACAACCTGCCAGTAGAGATTCTTGAAACACGACTGCCCGGTACCAATGTCATTGTCTGGCTAGTGGATTGCCCGGTACTGTACAATCGGCAAGGTGGACCATATGCCGACAGCAATGGACAGGAATGGTCTGACAATGCACTCCGCTTTGCTGTTTTCTGCCATGCCGCCGTTGACATTTCGCTGAACAAAACTGGCCTGGACTGGCAACCAGACATTGTTCATTGTAATGACTGGCAGTCGGGGCTGGTACCAGCCCTGCTAAGCCTGCAGCCACAACAGCCAGTGACTGTATTTACCATTCACAATATGGCTTACCAGGGGGTGTTTAACCAGCAGACCTTTGTTGATTTACACCTCCCAGATGAACTCTGGCATATTGATGGACTGGAATTTCATGGCTACTTTTCCTTTATCAAGGGCGGCCTTGCTTATGCTGATAAAATCACAACGGTAAGCCCCAGTTATGCCGCTGAGATCCTTCGACCCGAGTTCGGTTATGGTCTCGACGGATTATTGCAGCACCGGGTCGATCACCTTTCCGGGATATTAAATGGCATCGATGAAAAACACTGGAATCCAGGTACTGACATTCACCTGAAACAAAAGTATAGCCGCCGTACATTAAGCAAAAAGTCGCTGAATAAAACTGCATTACAGCAACAGCTGTCATTACCTGTAGATGCTGCTATACCAATGATAGGAATGGTAAGCCGACTGGTCGAGCAGAAAGGTCTTGAAATTATTTTGCAGAGCCTGCCAAGCCTGTTAACGATACCGCTTCAGCTAGTCATACTGGGCACAGGTGAAAGTCACTATGAGCAGAGTTTAATCGATTGGGCGCAGAGGCACTCTGACCGTTTCAGGGTCATCATCGGCTACGATGAATCACTTTCACATATGATCGAGGCCGCGAGCGACATTTACCTCATGCCTTCTACCTTTGAACCCTGTGGCCTTAACCAGATGTACAGCCTGCGTTATGGGAATTTACCGATTGTAACCCATGTAGGCGGGCTTGCTGATACAGTGGTCGACGCGAGTGAAGAAAACATTGAAAATGGTACCGCGAATGGATTTGTTCTTAAAGACCAATCTGCCGCAGCACTAATAGCTGCGGTACGAAATGCTCTCGCGCTATACCAGAACCCGCAAACATGGCGACAACTTCAGAACAATGCGATGAGCCAGGATTTTTCATGGGTATCCAGCGCTGACCACTATATAAGTTTGTATCAACAAGCCCTGGACGAACGAACAGATAGTTAAACTGTTTCGTTTGCCTGCCTAACTATCTAATTTCTGTGCCTTTTTCGCTGTAGCAAAACAGTCACTACGCCATATGCAATCCTGTTGATCACAGTCGCCGTCCAGTGCTGAAGCAAAACAGCTAAAATTGCCTTCAGACAACTGTATCGCCTTGATCAAGTTCACCTTGGTCATACGCGATGTTTTAATGCCTAATCCCTTAGCCATACCCCTTACTTCCTGCATATTCATTTCAATTCTCCTATTTTATAATGATCTATTTATACTTATTGAAAGGCGAAGCAAAAATCGCGCCAATAAATAAGCGGCTTTATTATAACTTAACAATAGTGCCGCATGGCTGACATTCAGAGAAGAATATTTTTATGAGAGTAGTAACAGATGCACCATTAAGAAATGCTGGCGCACCATATCGGTTCATGAAGTAAATTTAATGATTCGATAGAAGCCATGTAACACACATGCCAATCTATAGTCGTTAATGCTTCTATTTCGAATTCTGCTTGCGGCTTCCTTTAAGACCCATCAGCAGCATTTTACGTCGCAGGAACGCAATCTGTGTCTGCAGCGGCAGGTCCTTCGGACAGAGGTCATTACATCCCAGCAATGACATGCAGCCAAAGATGCCGTCATCGTCACCGATGAGTTCGTAATAGTCCGCATCTTCGCGTTGATCACGCGGATCAAGGCGGAATCGGCCAATTTTGTTCAGTCCCACTGCGCCGACAAAACCTTCATTCATCTGTGCAGTGCCGCAGGCTGCCACACAGCAACCACACTCAATGCAACGATCAAGCTCGTAGATTTGCTCTGCCAGTTCAGGTTCCATACGCTGCTCAAGCCGATCCAGATCAATGCTTTCATTGCTATGCAGCCACGTTTCGAGACGCTCGCTCATCGCGCGCATCCACTTGCCGGTGTTGACCGAGAGGTCGGCAATTAGCTCAAAGGTTGGCAACGGTGCAAGAGTAATCTGTTCTTGCAGATTTTTTGTCAGCGTGCGACAAGCCAGTCCTGGCCGTCCATTAATAAGCATGCTGCAGCTGCCACAGATTCCAGCCCGGCAGACAAAATCAAATTGCAGCGACGGGTCCTGCTGCTCGCGAATCTCAGTGAGCACCAGAAACAGCGTCATATTATCAGCTTCCTCGATCTCATAGACCTGCATACGAGGCAAGCTATCGGGCTGTTGCGGGTTGTAACGAAGAATATTAATCTTCAATAATCGATTATCAGGCTGCTTATTCATTCGTCATCATCTCCGAGACGCTGGTTGCGACCGCGGTAGCGCTCCGGCAACAGCTCTTCGTACTGCATCAGCGCATGCTGGATTTCATAACGATCTGCATCTGGCATTTTTCGTTTAAGCTGCTCTATCTCGGCTTGCCTGCTGGCTGTGTCGGGGTGTTCGATATAATCTTTTGCGCCATAACCACGCCAGCCTGGCGGAAGCTCCATCGACATGACATTCAGCTCCTCGTAGACCAGGGTGGGCAACAGCTGGTCGCTATCAGGCCAGCTTGCCAGAGTACGCCTGAGCCAGTCACGGTCATTTCGTTCAGGGAAGTCCTCGCGAAAATGTGCACCACGGCTCTCGGTACGTTGCAATGCGCCATGAGTTACACATAATGCCAGTTTGAGCATGCGCCGCAGACGGTAGGCGGTCACCAGTTCGGGATTCACCGCAGCAGAATGACTACTGAGACCAATATTATTACTGCGTGCATGCAATACCTGTAATTGCTCTACCGCAGCTTGCAGTTGCTCATGGGTACGGAATATTCCGACTTTATCAGTCATCAGTGTCTGCATCTCGCGCAGGATATCGGGAGCACATTCTGTTCCCTTTGATGCCAGTAAAGAATCAATAGATTGCTGTTCACGTTTGATAAAGCCAGCAACCTGAGATGTGGAGATATCAATATCACTTTCTGCGCTGTCACAAAAGTCAGCCATGTACTCGCCTACGATCATACCGGCAACAACCGTTTCGGCAACCGAGTTGCCGCCGAGACGGTTAAATCCGTGCATGTCCCAGCACGCAGCTTCTCCGCAGGAGAATAATCCTTTAAGGTTTGCGCTTTCGCCATTTGGCCTAGTACGTATGCCGCCCATAGAATAATGCTGTGCCGGGCGCACCGGAACCAGTTCGCTAACCGGATCGATACCAAGAAAATATTGACAGATCTCGCGCACTTCACGAAGATTCTTGTCAATATGATCACTGCCGAGCATAGTAATGTCTAGCCAGAGGTGCTCACCGTATCGAGTTTGGACGCCGGAACCGTTTTTAATATGTTGTTCCATCCGACGTGCAACCACGTCGCGCGATGCCAGCTCCTTCTTTTCCGGTTCATAGTCAGGCATGAAGCGATGACGATCTGCATCCAGTAATAGCCCTCCATCGCCACGGCATCCTTCGGTAACAAGAATTCCAGCGGGAAATATCGCTGTCGGGTGAAACTGAATCGCTTCCATATTTCCCAGCGTGGCAACACCGGTTTCAAGGGCAATTGCTGCACCCATTCCCTGGTTGATGACGGCGTTAGTGCTGACGCGATAGATACGACCAAATCCACCGGTTGCAATACAGCTAGCCCGGGCGACCCATGCCGTCAGCTCACCAGTAATAAGGTCACGCACAATAGCCCCATAACAACGCTCGCCATCATGTATCAGGCTCATCGCCTCAACACGCTCAGTTACAGGTATACTATTCGCAATCACCTGGTCACTAACGGTGTACAGCATAGAATGACCTGTGCCGTCTGAAACAAAGCTGGTACGCCATTTTCGGGTGCCACCAAAGTCACGTGCCGTGATCAGGCCATGGGCACTCTCACTTTCAGTCAGCATTGCACTCTTGCCGCCAATAAACACCTCGCGCTCACCCTCACGTATGCGGTTCCACGGTACACCCCAGGCGGCCAGCTCACGCACCGCTTTAGGACTGGTATTGACAAACATGCGCACCACTTCCTGGTCAGCCCCCCAATCGCTGCCTCGCACAGTGTCTTCGAAATGGATGTCTTCGTTATCACCTTCTCCCTTAATGCTATTGCCCAGGCTCGCCTGCATACCACCCTGGGCTGCGACCGAATGTGAACGCTTAGACGGCACCAGGCTAAGTATGTGCACATCATGTCCTCGTCGTTTCGCAGCGATGGCTGCTCGCAGCCCGGCCAGACCACCACCAATAACCAGCACGTCTGTATAAACAATATTCATTCCTGCTCACCCTGGTTTATCGGTTGTTGCAAAACCGTTGGGCTGTAATGTTCTCCAACCTGTCCAGCGTGCGCTTTGCCGATCTTCATGTAGGCCGTTAATGACATCATTCCCAGTATCAGCAGAAAACCGATCAGGCCCCACATTACTCGCTTCAGACGAATACGATTTCTTTGTGGATTGCTGCCATCGAACCAGCCCCATTTGACTGCCAGGCGGTAAAGTCCGATGGTGCCATGAAACTCGACGGCCAGCAGAAGTAAAAGATCGAGTACCCAGCTGCCGCCACTCCAGACCCTGTCTGCCGAGGCAAATGGTCCGATATCTGCGGAATGCGTCAACATGGTGTATAGATGTGCGGTACCGAGAAAAAACATGGCAAAACCGGTGATGACCTGTACCAGCCAGAGGCTAGTATCGCTGTGCTTTAACCGCTTTCGGTGCTGCAGAAAGACCCTGTACTGTTGATAGCTGGATGGAAACTTGCGCATCGCCAGCCCGGCATGCGCGATAAATATCAAAAAAATCAGGGCGACAATGAAGCTAACGATGGCAGGATATGGCTTACCGAAAAAATACTCACCCTCGAAAAAACGCGTTACCGTATACATGGCATTATTGCTGATTAGAATGCTGGAGACGAACGCCATGTGCCCCCACATAAACAGCGCCAGCAACAGGCCGGTTGCCGATTGCAGAAAATCCAGCCATGCAGGCATGCGCTGAATATCTGTTTGCGAGATACCTGCGGTAAAGTCATCTATCTTGTTCATAGTGAATATTCTGCTGTTATTGATAGAGTTTTAGCGGTGAAATTTGCTAACAGCGCAGTTAAATATCATAGCAAATGTGTTAATTCTTTGATCCAGGTCATAATTTGAATAAATCGACACATTAACCCTAATTATTTGTTGGAATTATCGCATTTTAGCAGTCCAGCCAGTCTTTCAGCGGCTTTTTTCTCGCCGTACGTTATCATTTCCTGTGCACGGTCAAATTCAAGGCTGCGGCAAAGGTTCCTTGGTATTTCAATGACAAAATCCGGCGCGTAGGCCGCCAGTTTCATACGTGCAATTGTCCCCTGCATAGTCTCAAAGGAGAGGCTTGCGGAATCAAACAGATCCCAGTCCTTCTGCTGCGGCGTGTCGTTGGATACCTGGAAGCCGGAAAGAAAACTGCGAATCATTTCATGATACTTCTCAAACTCATTAAACTCGATATGATGATCAAATTTCTGCTTCTCGAGTTTGAGGTCCGGTTCACCGCCGAGATTGACTGCGATGGTGATATCCGGTTTGTCGATGAATGTTGGCGCAATAGGTACCGGATTCAGCAATCCGCCATCAAGCAACATCTTTCCACCAAGTTCAACAGGCGTAAAAAACATCGGGATAGCGATTGATGCGCGAATAGCATCAAATAGCGGGCCTTTGTTTAGCCAGACCTCTTTTCCTGTTTCGACATCGGTCGCGACTGCCGTAAATGATACAGGCAGGTCTTCAATCATGTGGTTGCCAATTAACTCCCGCATTGCATCAATTACACGATCACCCTTGAACAGGCCGCTGCGAGCAAAAGAAAAATCCAGCAGCTTTAAAATATCACTGCGTGTAAGAGCCTTTAGCCAGCTTGAATACTCCTGCAGTTTACCAGCAGCATATATGCCTCCGACGAGCGCGCCCATTGAAGCCCCTGACACTGTACTGATGTTAAAACCGTTGTCTTCCAGCCAGTTAATAACACCAATGTGTGCCATCCCTCTCGCACCTCCACTACCGAGTACGAGGGCAATTTTTTTATCTACCATGAACGCCCAGCCTCAAATATCAGTTTGCCTGATTACCCTGTAACCCTGGTTACTCTGCAAATACTCTGTAAATAAGGATTGTGCCGTATCGCTTCATCACTTAACCGTTGCATCTGCCACCTGAGCTGTCGCTGGATTGATGTTTCCTGCAGACAGATGAGGTCATTCTCCGCCTAATATGACCTCTTTGCCAGAAGAATACCGTAAGCACTATAGTTGTAATTTCCAGTAATACCCGTATCTTTGTCCTATGCAAAATAAAATTATCCCTGTCGATGTCATTCTGCATAAACGATCACGCTCGCTTGAAGTCCAGTTCAATAATGGTGATCAATATGATTTACCATGGGAGTATCTGCGCGTCTATTCTCCTTCCAGTGAAGTGCGTGGCCGTCGTGGTATAGACAGCATCCTCGTCAGAGGAAAAAAAAATGTCTCAGTTGTCGATATAAAACCCGTTGGCAATTATGCCCTGAAACTGTTCTTTGATGACGGCCATCACTCAGGTCTGTATGACTGGAAATACCTGCATGAACTCGGAACCAATTACAGACAATACTGGCAGCAATATCGTATGCGCATTGCAACGGAATCTACAGGCGAATCAGGCAGCTAGTGTTACAATAGGGGGCAGCAATGATCGCACTTATAGCACTGGCGGGATAAACACTCACTGGAACTGGGCATGCAGCAAGCGAAATTAAATATTGGTCAACTGGTACAGCATAAACTGTTTGGTTATCGCGGGGTGATTTATGATGTTGATCCGCAGTTCATGCTGACAGATGAATGGTATGTAAATGTGGCCCGCAGTCGTCCGCCGAAAAATGAACCCTGGTACCGGGTGCTTGTCGATAACGAACTGCAGGAAACCTATGTGGCACAACAGAACCTGGAAGCGGCTACAGACCTGAGCCCGATAAAGCATCCTTTTCTGAAGGACTGTTTCACTTCATTTGAAGACGGGCACTATGTCAGGATGACAAATAGCTGAGCATAACGAAACCCGGCCCTCAATCTGTGCCGTCACAAACTCTGCCTCTGCATAATTCTGCTCACAATTTCTGTAGGTATATATTTTTTCGGCCAGCCTCGGATAAATCACCTAATCGCCATACAACTGCCATAAATACACCATCTCTATGCATTAGACTGTCAGCATAAACAACAAAAATGGAGGAGGCCTATGTGTGGCATCATCAGTGATGAATTAATCAATTTTCTCACCGGCCAGTTCAAGCTCGACATCAATGGCATACATGGCATCACACACTGGCGTAGAGTAAGACGTAACGCACACTGGATTGCAGAAGAACTTCGAGAAATCCCCGACCTGGAAGTGTGTGACCTGTTCGCTTTTATCCATGATAGCTGCCGACAAAATGAGAATGCCGATAGCGGTCATGCTGCGCGTGCCGCTAACCTGGCATTCGACCTTCACGGTTCATATTTTGATATTGGCGAGGATCGCCTGGCCTTACTTACCGAAGCAATAATCATTCATGATGAGCAAATGCATCACCCTGAGCTAACAATCAAGGTCTGCCTGGATGCCGACCGGCTTGACCTCGGTCGCATCGGTGTCACACCAGACAGGCGTTTCCTGAACACTACCGCCGCAAGAAACCTGATCTGGAAGTGTGTACCGAAGCTGATGTACAAGACAGCATAATTCCACCCATACCAGGCCTGTCGCTGTACGCAGCGAATTATAAAGT
>Ga0055584_100004522_pt1 | contig 13635 bp, 9 predicted proteins | sample OSDHelmetaG_FD_58716 | JGI IMG/M metagenome (GOLD analysis project Ga0055584, IMG submission 58716) | Pelagic marine sediment microbial communities from the LTER site Helgoland, North Sea, for post-phytoplankton bloom and carbon turnover... | ecosystem: Environmental > Aquatic > Marine >... | reverse complement strand
GCCAATATGCCGGCGACAGGCGGCAGAAGCGGGTGAATCGAGTCGAGTTCTTCGAGCATTCGTCTGTGGTCCGGAGTTAGTGCGCGGAGATGGTATCACCCAACCGTCATCCTCAACCGATTAGGCAATGAATTTACCGTTTCGGAAACGCATTGCCCCCCCCCGGAAGCACCGTCTTTAGCCAGCGGACATGCCTTTTAACAAGCTAAGGAACGCCCTTCCTGAGCACCCGAGAGGGTCACGCAACAGGCCAATGACAGCGCTGTCGTAATTGGAAGAGAATCTGATTATAATTGGGAGCTTCGACGAGTTCTAAAAACCGGTCGCAGCAGCGCCTATGAAGAAATCTACAATTGACGACGTTGCCGCCCTTGCCGGCGTATCGATCAAGACCGTTTCCCGCGTAATAAACAATGAGGCTAATGTGCGGGAGAGCACTCGGGAAATTGTACAGAAGGCGGTACGTAAATTAAGTTATCGACCCAATCCATCGGCAAGGAGCCTGGCCGGCAAGCGCTCGTATCTGATTGGCCTCCTGTACGACGATCCCGATCTCTATGACAATCCAAGTTCAAATTATATTGTCAATATTCAACAAGGTGCCCTGCGGGTCTGCAAAACCCAAAACCATGGCCTCGTGATTTACCCCTGCAATTACAAAGACAAGAATCTGAACGGTGAAATAAGATCACTGATCAATCACTCTGAGGTTGATGGGCTTATTCTGACTCCGCCACTAGCGGACAAGAAATCGCTGCTTGCGACGATAAAGAAAGCCGGAACTCCGGTCGTATCTATTGCGCCGGGTAAGTCAGCGAATTTTCCACTGTCGGTCTCCACCAATGATCGCGAAGTATCCGCTCAAATGACCGAGTATCTCGCTTCACTCGGTCACAAGAGAATTGCGTTTATCACAGGAAACAGGGATCACGAGGCGCTTGAAAACCGTTTCCTTGGGTATCAGGATGGCTTGAAGAACTCCGGGCTGAGTTTTGTGCAGAACCTGGTCCAGGAGGGTGATAATTCTTTCGGCTCCGGCGAGGAATGCACAAGAAAACTGCTAAAAGTTAAGAGCCCGCCAACGGCGATCTTTGCCTGCAATGACGACATGGCCACTGGAGTTTTGCGTGTTTGTCATCAGATGGGAATTAAAGTGCCGGATAAACTATCTGTCACCGGTTTCGACGACATACCGCTGGCACAGCAGATATACCCGGCTCTGACAACCATAAGGCAACCGGTTCGGCGAATGTCTGAATTAGCGACCGAAATTCTGATGGATCAGTTGCGATCGAAACCACAACCGAATCAGCCATTAACGGTGGATTCGGAACTCAGAATAAGAGATTCCACCGGGCCGTTGAAACCCGGGTCGAACTAAAGGATGCCGGCACTTTCATGAAGTATCGCCACCTAGGCAATGCGGGCATCCAGGTGAGCGAACTTTCGTTCGGATCGTGGGTTACCTTTAGTAGCCAATCCGGACTTGATTCCGCAATGGATATGATGTCGGCGGCCTATGATGCCGGGGTAAACTTCTTCGACAACGCGGAAGCATACGCGGACGGAAAATCCGAGGAATTAATGGGCGCCGCGCTCAGGAAACTGGCCTGGCGACGCGGTAGTTACCTGATTTCGACGAAATTGTTTTGGGGACTGCACGACAGTCCAAACGAAAGCAATACCTTAAATCGCAAGTACCTGATAGAGGGCATCGAGGGCTCGCTAAAACGACTCAATCTCGACTACGTCGACCTGCTCTTTTGCCACCGCGCTGACCCATCGACACCGATCGAGGAAACTGTCTGGGCAATGCATAACATCATTGAGCAAGGCAAGGCCCTCTACTGGGGCACCTCCGAATGGGAGGCAACGGATATTTTGCAGGCGATTGAAACTGCCGAGCGTCATCACTTGCACAAGCCGGTCGTGGAACAGCCCGTCTACAACCTTTTCGAACGGCATCGGTTCGGCCTCGACTACAAGCCCGTGTACCAGGACAATGGCTATGGATCTACAACCTGGAGCCCACTGGCGTCCGGTCTGCTGACAGGAAAGTACAATGCGGGCATTCCCGATAACAGTCGTGGCGCCCTGCAAGAACTCGATTGGCTGCAGGACCAGCTGACTGATACGGAACGCCTGGCCAAAGTGTCCGCGCTAAAGCCACTTGCAGATCAAATGGGCGCGAGTCTCGCCCAATTCTCTTTGGCCTGGTGCCTGCAAAACCCAAACGTAAGCACTGTCATTACTGGCGCCAGCCGAGTTGAGCAAGTGCAGGAAAACATGAAGGCCATCCAATTCGCTGACAAATTTACGCCTGACCTTATGAAAGAGATCGACCGACTATTTGGCTTGGCGTGAGTCGATAAGAGGATTTCAATTGTTGACATCGACGAACATTGTCGTTCTGATTCCGAGCACTCACTAAGTGGATAGCAGCAATGCATAGCATCGTCGAGTGGGAACATGTTGATTACGATATGTTTCACAACGAGATCGTTCCTGCCAACAAGCCCGCCCTGATACGATCTCTCGTTGCGGACTGGCCTGCGGTGGTCGACGGTCAAAACACCGCTGAGGACGCGTGCAAATACCTGATAGGACTGGATCGAGGTACTCCTGTTTATACGATAGCTGCACCACCGGATGCCGGCGGTCGTTTCTTCTACACCGATGACCTCAAGCGCGTGAATTTTCAGCGTGGGCAAATCCCGCTGGCCCAGGTACTTACTCAACTCCTTGCGAATGTCGACGAATCCGCGGCACACTCCATCGCCGTCCAGGCACTTGATATCAGGAAGGCACTGCCGGGCTTTGAATCCGAGAATCCCGCACGCCTCCTTGACGCTTCGATAGCCCCAACTATGTGGATCGGCAACCAGGGGCAGGTTGCGCCACACTTTGATGTACACAGGAACCTGGCCTGCGTGGTAGCCGGGAGGCGTCGATTCGTTCTATTTCCGCCTGAGCAGATTGATAATCTTTATGTTGGGCCGGTTCTGGACACGCCGAGCGGAGTGCCGATTAGCCTTGTAGATGAGACGAATCCGGATTTTGACCGTTTCCCCAGGTACAAATATGCTCTGGACGCGGCACAAGAGGCGGTTTTGAACCCTGGCGATGCACTTTATATTCCCAGCCTGTGGTGGCACGGCGTTACATCACTCGAGCCATTCAACGTGCTTGTTAACTATTGGTGGGGAGGCATCAGCGCGAGCGGAGTATCGCCGAATGACAGCCTGTTGCATGGGATGCTGGCTATTGCAGCACTTGATGAATCGCAGCGGCAAGCGTGGCGCGACTATTTCGACTACTTCGTTTTTCGGAAAGGCGAAGATCCGGCCGCCCATTTGCCGGGCGAGCTCGAAGACTTGGTTACTTCGCTCGGTGAAGAAAAAACCAGGAGACTCAGGAAAGTCCTGTCACAGAGCCTGGACAGAAATTCGTAAATTAGTCCGTAGACCAACTGTCCGGGTAACTGACCAATATTCGTTGATTCGCCACAATGTTGTCGCGACTGGACTCGCTACCGTCGGGCCATACGACCCGTACCCTATCGATCAAGCTAACATCGTTAAGCCCAAAATGCTGTTCAGTCGGATTTTGTGACACAAAATTATTGCCGTTATGGATCTCCCTGAGCTGCGTCATACCGCCACTGCTGACATAGATTCGCGCGCCAATGGACCGGGTGTTCGGCCCGTCTGCACGGAGCCGCAAATTCAGATAATTGAGCTGATTGCCTCCGTCGTTCCGAAAAAGGCGAGCTGACGCCCGATTATTTGCAATGAGAATATCAACGTCGCCATCCTGATCACCGTCAAAACAGGTCACACCGCGCCCTGATTCCTCGTCTACAAGGCCCAACGGCTCTGAGTATTCAGTAAAACTGCCATCGGCGTTGTTAATAAAGAGACGGGAAGGGTCTTTAAGATATGCGTTGGTGCTGGGCTCGTCCATTCCATTGACATGGAATATATCCAGGAATCCATCATTGTTGAAGTCGGCGGCGCAACTTCCCCAACCCCAGTAACCCTTGCGCACGCCCGCCGATTCTGTCTGGTCCGAAAATACGCCTGCGCCGTCATTTCGATAGAACCGGTTTCCCGACAGAGGGAAACCGGAATTATTTGTTTCTGTTTCACGACCATCCGGCGGATCACCCAATGAGATGCTGGTTACGAACCAGTCCAGATCACCATCGTTATCGAAATCGGCAACGCTGGAGCCCATGCCATTATCATCGGTAATTACATTGCGGTCGGTAGCGTAACTAAAAGTATAAAGACCGCCCCCAAGGTCACCGTTGTTGATTAAAACCTGCGAAGTGCCACTGTCGGCCACAATTAGCAGATCCAAATCTGCATCACCGTCGATATCTGCAAATGTCGGGGCAAAAGTGTAGTCGAAATCTGCCTCGACAATCGTTTCACTTATGAGCGACTGATCACTGACGTCAGAGAAAGTACCGTCACCATTATTACGCCAAAGATGCAGAGTGGTACCTGTCGGAAGCTCATTCGCGGTAAACGTCCAGTGAGCAATGAACAGATCCAGATCTGCGTCCTGGTCGTAGTCGCCAAAGGCCATCCCGATGTTGTTCTCCCTGGCAATATCACTAAGCCCGGTATCCGCTGTCACCTCTTCGAATTTTCCACCGCCAAGATTGCCGAAAACCCTGAACTGCGTGCTCTCAACGCTGCCAACGAACAGATCCATATCGCCGTCGCCGTCGTAATCCGCAAAGGCCGGGCCGGACGCTTTATCCGCAATCTCGCCGGAAACTCCGGCATCGACCGCAACGTCAGTGAAGGCATAGTCACCACCCTGACTGCGATTCTCGAATAGATGGTTGAACCCCGTATCCCCCTGCGCGAGATAGATGTCCAGCCAGCCGTCATTGTCGTAGTCTCCTACCGCGACGCCTGCAACAACACGCCCTGCCGTAGTCTGAACATTGATCTCGTGCGTGAAGAAAAGCCCCGCGGCGAACGTCGCATCGACGAACTGGACATGAGCTACCGGCGTCCTGGGCGCCTCTTGTTCAACCGGCGGCTCGACTTCAACAGGCGGATCGACCGGCGCAGGTTGGGGCCCTGCAGATGCACTCGCAGCCGCGCTGTCGCCGCCACCGCCTCCCCCACAAGCTGAAAGAGCTGATAACATTATTATTATCAATAGATTACGATGTGATAATCGAGTTGACATTAGGTTATTCAATTGCAGCTCTCTAAGCCACATCGGCCCGGCAATAATGATCAATGAACGCCTGGTGCGCTGGCAATTTGTCAACGAGTTTAGTCACCGAGGTTTCTGCGCCACGCAGGAATCTGCGCAATTCTTCATCAGTCATCTCGTCAACAATTGGATGATATTGCTCTGGTAAGAGCCCCTGCCCTAACATCACCTGAATCCAGGAGTTTTCCCCGAACAATTCGTTCGGCACCTTGAAGACGCGACCCGTCTGTCTGAAAAGATCAATTCGATGCTGGAGGGTCTCCGGTATTTTCATGTTCTTGCAGTGACGCCAGAACCGACTGTCCTCCCTTTTAGTGACGTGATAATGGAGAACAATAAAGTCCCGGATATTTTGAATTTCGAAATCCATTTGCGTATTGAATTCGTTAATCTCCGGTTCACGGACTCCCGCATATGGAAACATCTGTATCAGCCGTGTAATCGCTCGCTGAATCAGGTGAATACTGGTTGACTCAAGCGGCTCGATAAATCCGCTGGCGAGCCCCATCGCAACACAGTTTTTATTCCAGTGCTTGCGCCGCTGTCCCGTACGGAACTTGATGACCCTGGGTTCGTTAATCGTCTCACCTTCGACGTTGTCCAGGACCGTCTGGATCGCTTCGTCGTCTGAGAGATAACGACTACAAAAGACCAACCCGTTGCCGACCCGCGACTGTAGCGGGATTCGCCACTGCCAGCCGGCGTCTCTTGCTATCGCGCGCGTATAAGGAATTGGTGGACCAACCGACTTTGTCTGCACGGCGACTGCGCTGTCACAAGGCAGCCAATGCGACCAGTCGTCGTAGCCGGTGTGCAATGTCTGCTCGATCAGCAAACCGCGGAACCCGGTGCAATCGATGAACAGATCGCCGTCAATTACCTGACCTGAGTTCAGCTTGACGTGTTCGATGAAACCGGTTTGTTCATTAGTGCCTACCTCAACAATCTTTCCTTCGACGCGTTTAACATTGTTCTCTTCAGCCATACCCCTCAAGAAACCCGCATATAAGCCGGCGTCCATGTGATACGCATAATTAATCGCAAGATTCGGTAAGACGGCAAATTTATTCTGCTGGGCAGCTACCAACTCCGCGCAATATTGGCCGAAATCTTTACTGATTCCCTCCTGCTTACCTTTGAGCCAAAAATGTTGAAATCCCGCCGCCCAACAGTCTTTGCCAGTGAAGCCGAAAGAATGAATATAATTTTCGTTGACGTCCCGCCAGTTCTCAAAAGAGATACCCAGTTTGAAAGTACCCTGTACCGCAGCGACAAAGTCCTGCTCCTTTATCTGTAGTAATTGATGGAGAATCAGCAGAGACGGTATCGTCGCCTCACCGACACCGACGGTCGGGATCTCATCGGACTCAATCAGTGAAATATCCAGGTTTCTGCCGATGAGTTTCGACAATGATGCCGCGGCCATCCAGCCCGCAGTACCACCACCCGCTATGACCACTTTTGTTATCGTTTTCATATTTTGTACCAATTAATTTTTGTATCACTTAGTTCGTATGTTTGGGAGTCACTCGCACAATCAGCACACCCGACTTTTCGGCTATCACCGATTCAATCGATTCAGCAAGTCTGCTCGTAGCTTCCTGGCGGTTACATCATTCATAGGACCAAGAATCCCGCGGCTTTGCTCCGGAATATGTGCAGTAGCCGCCTCCTGTGGATCAAAAACATAATGCTCAAAAATATGCTGCCAGGCTCGCCGTTGTTCCGGTGGCAATTCGCGCAGGCCTAACAACGCGTGTCTCAGAACGCTATCCGGCGCACCCATAAATTTCGGCGTTGTCCGCCACCAGTAATTGACAAGCACATTAAGGCCTTCCAAACCTTCAACGTGATGCCACCACATACTTGGCAGGAATAGCGCATCGCCCGGCTCCAAGGTTACAACGTAGGCCGATTCCAGTGCGTCTCGGAATTTTGGGTGCTTTTCGAAATCAGGTGCCTGAAAATCGACCAGGCTGATCGCCGGACCTGCCGGAGTCATATCCCATGGACCGATGTAAAGATTCTCGAGCTGATCGGGCGGAAACAATGTGAATTTTCGACGCCCAACTACAGAGCAGGCAATATTGTCGGTAACGTCAAAGTGTGCGGAAACGTTGATTTGGTTACCGATCCAGAGGCTCGTCAGCGGCTCTATGTCCTTCAGTACCAGGCGATTGGCGTCAGTAAAACCGGGAAACCAGCGGTCTGCCACAGACGAACCGATATAATACGCGGGCGGCTCAGGATCATCGACGTGTTGCAGCAGGCGCACCAGGAACTCGTCCACGCTTACCGTGGCCCGCTCAAAATTGAATCCTGTCAATTCGTCGTTATAGCCTACTCTGCCCTTGATCGACGATGGCCCAAACGATGCGGTCACCGGTTCACCAGAATAAAACTGAAGAATGTAATCGGCGGCGGCTTGCGGCGATTGCTTACCGGCCCTGACGATCGGCCACTCACCGACAAGTGACCTCAGCACGAGCGGCTCGGTGGACAATAATACGGTTTCCTCAACCGTCTGCGGCCGGTCACAGGTCACCTCAGAGACTGTTTTCATTCCAGCCATCCAAAAACCTGATCATGTTCGGAAAATCCTCTGATCACGACGTCTATTTCTCAACGAGGCGTTCGTTTCGTTTGTCGATCAACTTCCTGAAGGACGAATAGGACGCAAGAATCATGTAAATCGGCAAAAGAAACTGGCGCTTGTTTAGTTCACCCAAAGTCTCAGCATCAATTTCCTCGAGCCGGTCCTCATTGATGGTGTAAAGACCGAGTAGTTGACGCTTTGACCCGTCGTTCAGTTCAACTTCCATGGCAACTGACTCGATCAGGTCCGACTCAAGGAGAGCATCGACGAATTTGGCATTCATTTCGTGCCCCACCTTTATGTCTTCAAGCGTCTCGATCATTGATGCAAGATATTCGGACGTTCCGCCGTGCGGCAAAAACAGGGCCTCGCCCTCGGTTTCACTTATGCGAGAATGCTCCAGGTCGATCGATACCACCGAACGCTTCGCATCAGGCTCGTCCTGGGCTTCCTGAAATCCTATCAGGAAAGGATGACGCTGGATCATGAGCGGAACGTAGCTCGCATCCCAGCCATCATCGCCGAGGAACAAATTTTCATTTGGTTCGAAACCAAACAAGGCGATCGGATAAAATTTTCCGGTGTTGGCGTCCTTCTGAAAGAATATTGGATAGCTGGACTGAACTCGTCGAAATTCGGTGGGAAATGTCATAACGAAATGAACATTGTCGCCATACTGTGCCGATCTTTCTGTAATGACCTTGACGTTCTGGTGTTCGACATTATTCAAGATTACGTAGTTGGTCATGCCGACTCCTTCCGATTGTGTCATTAGATTTTCTGAAACCCGAACTCATTGACTTTTCCTATCAATTCTCTATTTGTTGGTAGCCCATTGAGAAGCTGCTTTCTACGCCTGTTATTCTCGCTGAAGAGCCCGTCTGCGATAACCACGTTGGGTTTGTCCGAGGTATGAGCAAATCTTGGACCTTCGGTAATATATTTCATGCCGTAAAGTACGTACTGGTAACTTGCGGACGAGAAAAGTTCGTCGACATGAGGCAAATCCTGGTACCACGGGCATTGGTACCGCCACAGCTCGAGAGACTCTGTCAGGTCAGCCGGAATAGTCTCCGCTCGGCAATTATCTCGCCAGTAGTCCGAGTCTTTGCGTTCGCTCAACGCGTAGTGAAGCTTCAGAAATTCAATGATCCGGTGCCAGTGATATAAAAACTTGTCATTGAAACGCTTGGCGACAATATCCATGACCGCCCGGTTGGCCGGCAGCTGTTCACTCAGCATTTTCGCAGAAAGTTCGATCATGACCAGTGCCGATGCCTCCAGCGGTTCGACGAAACCACCGGATAGACCAATTGCGACGCAGTTGCGGTGCCACAATACTTCACGATGACCTGGATCGAATTTTATCTGGCGAAAATTATCAGTCTCGCGGTCTGGTGCGGTGCCGGAATCAGACAGGTAACTGCGCAGATCTGCCTCGGCCTGCTCATCACTCGTATGAGCACTCGAATAGGCATAGCCAACACCACGCCGCGACGGTAATGAGATATCCCAGATCCAACCGGCCCGTTGTGCCGTAGAAAGTGTCGCAGAGGCGATGGGTTCGTCTGCCGAGGCCCACGGAACCTGCGCCGCCAGCGCTCTGTCGTTAAACAAGAAGTTTTGTTTGCTGCAAAACGGGATGTCATAGTGCCCGCCAATCAGAAGTGCAGCAAATCCCGTGCAGTCCACAAACAGGTCGCCCTGAATGGTGGTACCGGATTGAGTGCTAAGAGAATCGATGTCACCGTCTTCTTTCGCGTTGACTGCGACGACGTTGTCAAGAATGTGGGTCACTCCCAGTTTCTCGACACAGTGCGCCTCAAGAAACTTTGAAAACTTCCCGGCATCGAGGTGATAACCATAGTTGAGATTACTGGCGAACTCGGGCGTCGCTATCTGCTTTGGCGCCAGTCCCTGCTCGCACACCTGGCCTTGTGGACTGACGGCGTCAGCAAACGAAATTTTGTCTCGCAGCGGCTGCCAGTATCTTGCGAGGTTAATTTGATTGAAATTCTGCGGCGGCGTAAAGGGGTGGTAATAGAACTCGTCCTGGCCGTGCAGCCACCCGGCGAAACGCGTACCTTGCTTAAAGCTGGCGTCGCATTCACGAATAAATTCGGTCTCCGAGATACCGATCTTCTCAAGACTCAGGCGCATTGTGGGCCAGGTGCCTTCGCCAACGCCGATCGGCCCCACGTCGGGTGACTCAATCAGAATTATCTTGAGGGTTGACTCCTGGTATTCGGCTGCAAGGAGACCGGCAGTCAGCCACCCCGCCGTGCCCCCACCGACAATTACCACCGTATTTACCGGGTTGGACATGGACATCACGCTGAATTCTGAATTACACGGATTCCAGAATAACAGAGTCCACCACAACCTTTGTCATGGTGGACTCCAACAGCCGGTCTGGACCGTCGCTCGACGGCAAGGTCGCTGTTAAAACTTGGCGCGGAACCCAAACGCGTACCTGGCCCCGACCTGGGTTGCATTCAGCAGGTCAAGCGTGCTCCTGCCGTGCTCGCGGAAAGTCTCATCCGTGATATTTATGCCTTCTACGAACACCTGGTATTGATAATCGTCGCCAAAACTGTAGCTCGCGTTAATGTCCCACTGACCATATTCTTCAATGTAACGAGGTTGCGCGCCAAACGAGTCATGACCAATGCCGGTCAGGAATTCGTCGCGCCAGTTATAGGCTAGTCGCACCTCAATGCCGTTCTTGTCATAAAAGGCAACAAAGTTCGCCGAGTTGCTTAGACCCGTGAGGGCGAACTGCGCTTGAATAGCCTCGGGTGGCAGCCCTACAGGCTCAAATATTGGCCCGCCCAGGTTGTCGAAGCTAAGGTCGCCATCAACAAAAGTCGCATTCGCAATGACACCGAACCCGGTTTCACCGAAGGTGTGCTGCACAGCGATTTCCCAGCCGTCAATAGTTGCGTCGCGCTGGTTGGTGGGTATCGCCCAGGTGAATGTCGCGGGATCGTTGTCAGGGCCGCCAGAAATGGTTTCGATCCCGTTAAGTGGGTCGTAATTTACCGTGGGATCGTTCGGGAAGTTCGTAAATATGTAATTACGAATCTCATCCGCAGTCTGGGCACCATTGGCCTCCGCTATCGCCGCCAAACCGCCCGTTGCCGGGTTTGTGAGTTCTGGGAACAGCGCAATACCCTGCACAAATCGGGTACCAATAAAGTTCGTAACATCCTTGTGGAAATATCCTACGGCAGCGTAACTGCCTTCCTTGTAGTACCACTCGAACGAGAAGTCGATGTTCGACGATTCCAGCGGCTTGAGAGCCGGATCGCCGGAACTCGCCTGGCAACCGCTGATCCGGCATTCACCGACCGTCAGCCCACCCTGGATGTCCTGATAATTCGGCCTGGCAATCGTCTCACTGTATGAAGCCCTTAACAGTACGTTATCGACAACCTCAATATTGAAATCCACATTCGGCAGGACGTAGTCATATTTGCCGGTCAGCGACGTAAAATCCTGGATAGTTTGGCCGTTGCCATCGACAGACGTTATCGCCGGGAATTCATTCGCCGTAATCCAGTCAATTCGGTCGATGACCGGAACCAGCGCCTGGGACGCCACGTCAGTTTCCTCGTAGCGCAAACCGATATCAAGGTTGACAGGCATATCACCCCATGTCAGATCAAGATTCAACTGAGCATAAACTGCGAGCTGCTCTTCCTGCGTACGCTTGTCTGTTGTGTATTCACTCGAGGCACAAAAACCATCGCCACAATCTCCGGCGAAGGTCGCCGAGCCGTTAACATTGATGCCGCTGGCCGCAAATTCCCTCGCTCGCGCGATCATCGCGTTCGTATCCCAGGTAAACAGCTGGGTCCAACGACGGGGGTCGCCAGCGCCGCTGACTTCGTCGAACCATCCGGCCATTGAAGCAGGCGATAGCAAATCGGATATCGCTCCCGCCGGTCCGACACCACCCCAGGTGTCGCGCTGCACGACAGCAGACGCAAATCGGTTATCGACATCTGTTGACTGAACACCGAAGTCAATGCTGGCAATGTCATTCAGTTCAAAACTACCGGCGATCTTAGCCTGCGCAATATCCATATCGTTAATTGCATTTTCAAATACACTGCCGCCGATAAACATGTCGTCCGGGCTGACCGCGCCACCGCTTTGATGTTCTAACTGCATGATTGGCAGATCGTTACCGAAATAGCCGCTCGCTCGTGAACGTCCATCCGGATCGGTAATCGCAAGCGACATGCTGCTGCCAAACGGGCTGTTTGGCGTCGACTTGGAGTTTGAGTCATGATAATCGAGCATTAAGGCCAGTCTGTCCGTCACTTGCCAGTCGACGTTGAACCCGATGGACGACAACTCGTTTTTCACAGAGTCGATTCCGGCACCCATCGGCATGTCAGCACCTGCGGCACCGTAAAATTCGGTGTATTCGATCGGTCCTGCGACCGGTCCGTCCGACCACTCCGACTGTACCGCAGCATTCTGACTGGTGACGAACCAGGCTGAGAGATCCTGGAAAGTACGATCCAGTTCATGTTGTGCGTAAGTGTAGTCAAGCGTAGCCCTGACTCTGTCGGTCGGTTCCCACTGCAAGGTCAATTGGCCATTAGTACGCGTGCGACTGTACTCCTCATGAACGTACTGAAGCTGCTGGGGAAACGAGTACACCTCGTCCGGAGACGTTGTACGGTTTACCTGGTTGGCGTCATTAGGCACTGCTGACCAGACTGCAGGCCCTGAAGCACCTGACCAGTCACAACACTGGCCGTCGCCCTGCAGGGCGTTCCAGCCTCTCACGGTCGCATTGTCGACCCCGGTGTCGCGCTCCTGGTAGATAGCCGTTAGCGCAATACCAAATGTGTCGTCTGCAAATGTGTCACTGTAGATTCCGGAAAACTCAGGCGTGAAATTATCACCCGTATCGGTAGATGTATCATTAACAGCCTTGACGCCGAATGAGATAACTCTACCTGGTGCTTCGAGTGGCTTCGATGTCTTAATGTTGATCGTGGCACCCATACCACCCGTCGGCAGATCAGAACGACTCGTCTTGTAGACCTCCACCGCCGACACAGCCTCCGAGGCCAGGTTAGCGAAATCAAAAGACCGATCCTGCTGCGACCCAGGGCCGGCGCCATGCGTAGGCATCTGGCGACCATTTAGCGTCACCAGATTAAATTGGGGACCAAAACCACGAACGGTTACCTTCTGACCTTCTCCGCGAGCGCGATCAATCGATACACCGGTAATGCGCTGTAACGACTCGGCCAGGTTGGTATCTGGAAACTTTCCGATATCTACGGCGGAAATCGCATCAACCACGCCTGAGGAATTACGCTTTATGTCTGCCGAAGCTGCCAGACTTCTACGAATTCCGATTACGGTAATCTCTTCAATCACCGCATCACTGCCATCCTGAGCAACGACCGGCATTGACGCTGTAGCACCAAGCGCAACTGCAATACTTGCTGCTATAGGTGTTCTCTTAAAAGACGTATTTCGCATTCGGCAAGCCCCCCGGCTTTTTTCTTTAGTACGAATTAAGTGGCTGGTCATTTCCATTTATCGTTTGTGCATGTGCGCAAACGGCAGTTGAAGTCACCAATCATGACAAAACATTCCGCGCTTTATGACAACGCTGTCATATTATCCTTTATAGACCATGCTGACAGCGCTGTCAATTATTCATGGCAATAAGCAGAAGAACTTTGCATCACTATTCGGTTACTTCCTGTGGGCCGCCTGAAGCCCCAAATTCCGCCATACTGTGGCGCTCAACTGTTTGATATATA
>Ga0055584_100004521_pt1 | contig 13638 bp, 15 predicted proteins | sample OSDHelmetaG_FD_58716 | JGI IMG/M metagenome (GOLD analysis project Ga0055584, IMG submission 58716) | Pelagic marine sediment microbial communities from the LTER site Helgoland, North Sea, for post-phytoplankton bloom and carbon turnover... | ecosystem: Environmental > Aquatic > Marine >... | reverse complement strand
AAACATTGGACAAAATGGGAATTGTATTACGTCGTTCAACAACACTCTGTACGTGGTTCAGGGAGCGTAGGAGCGCTGCGCGTTCTATTGTCAGTTTCATTGCTTCTATATCGCCGTGGTTGATGCCTAATTGGTTTTCAAGGCCTTCAAATTCCTAGCATTTATAGGCGAAGGCCCTACCCTGGCGTCCAACCCTGAATCCATATGAAAAGCAGGGGTCTACCCGGTAGGAGAGCTTAGCAAACTTCCCCCCGGACTGCACCACTTTAAACGCACCTTAAAGGGGGGCTGCCTGTCCCACCCAGATAGCCTCTATCAAAGTATATTGAAGGTGTTTAGGGGGTGAGTTAGCTGCCCAAAACCCGGTTCAAATGTTGCAAGTCATCGTCGAGGGCGGAATCAATTTCGCGCAGCTCGTCGATGCGCTTCACCGCATGCATGACCGTCGTATGATCACGGCCACCGAACTTGCGGCCAATTTCAGGAAGGCTACGCGCGGTAAGCTGCTTGGACAGGTACATCGCCACCTGGCGTGGCCGGGCAACCGCCCTGGCACGGCGGGCAGACAGCAAGTCCGCCAGACGAACGTGGAAATAGTCTGCCACATGGCGTTGAATTTCATCGATGGTGACGCGGCGATCATTGGCCCGGATCAGGTCTTGTAGCACCTCTCTGGTCACATCCAGCGTCACAGGCCGGCCCATCAACGACGCATGGGCACTTACCCGGTTTAGGGCGCCCTCAAGTTCACGGACATTAGACGTTATTTTATGCGCCAGGAACTCAAGCACATCGTCGGCGACATCAACCCCGCCCATTTGTTCCAGCTTGGACTGCAAAATGCCGAGGCGCAGTTCGTAGTCTGTGGGGTGGATATCGGCAACAAGCCCCCAACCGAGCCGAGACCGAATGCGCTCTTCGATACCCTCTAGGTCGGATGGCGACCGATCTGCCGAAATGATAACCTGACGGTTATTGTCCACCAGCGCATTAAACGTGTGGAAGAATTCTTCCTGGGTCGCGTCTTTGTGGGCGATGAATTGAACATCGTCGACCATCAACACATCAACCGAGCGGAACTGCTCTTTAAAGGCCATCGTATCTTTGAACCGCAAGGCCCGCACAAACTGATACATGAACTTCTCAGCTGACAGATACAACACCTTGCGCTCTGGGTTCCGCATCCGGATTTCCCGCGCCAATGCGTGCATCAGATGGGTCTTGCCCAAGCCGACGCCGCTATAAAGGAACAGCGGGTTAAATTGAACGCTTTCACTTGAAGCGACACGGCGCGCTGCCGCATGAGCCAACTCATTGGATTTACCGACGACGAAGCTGTCGAAGGTATAGCGTTCATCAATGGGCGCATACAGGTCATCCGAAGATGAACTTGCGCGAGGAGAAACAGCAGGAGAGGCCGGTTTGCCATTGGCTGATGGATCCGCCGGTGTGGCTTGGGCATCAGCAGTCGCATCAACAGCGGTGGTTTTGGCCGCGATGGGGTTCACCATCACCTCAACACTAACGCTATGGCCAATTTCGGCCTGCCAATAGTCGGACAGGCGGCCCAGGTAATGCGATTGCACCCAATCGCTCATAAACCGAGTTGGCGCGCTGAGCACCACACGAGACGCATCCGCGGTCAGGGCATCCAACGGCTTCACCCAAGAATTATAGACAGAATCACCAAATTCTTTGCGCATGCTGTCAACAACGCGAGGCCATAGATGCACATAAGATTGTGGTGTGCCGGACCCACTTCCCTGGAGAGGCGTATTATCTGTTGTCATTGACGCCCTCCCTATTGCTGGGCCCACGGAAGACCGCGAACCTTCCAGCCACTAATGCTACCCCGGTGGCGATCGCCATCAGGGCCACCTTCAAAACCTTCAGTGACATTGTAGCAACGACTATAGCCATTGCCCGTCATTTCGGTTGCTGCAGCGATGGACCGAACACCGGACCGGCACAGGAACAAGACAGGCGCATCATGTTCGATATTGCTGCTTTCAAGTTGAGCGGAAAACTCTGGGTTGATTCGCCCGTCGGGATAGCTGACCCATTCGACAAACAGTGGATTTTTATTTAGCGAACTCAAATCGACGACGCCAACATAGGCCCACTCGGCCTGGGTGCGAACATCGACTAAAACCGTAGAAGGGTCTGATTCCAATAAAGACCACGCTTCTTGTGGTGAAAGATCCCCGGCATAATCTGACATGGCCATCCCAACTCTTACTTCAAACGTTCAGCCACCCTAAAGTCCTCAATCATGAGGTTTTAGAATAAAAACACACTACCGGGTTCGTCGGATGAGATAACAAGTAAAACTTATTTTATTTACTTAATTTTTACTTGGCTTCTTCTTGAGATGAAGCGTCGCCAACCCCCCACAGGCAAGTACAGCATTACGCGAAGAATCTGATGCTGGCAACACTACAAACGAAATAACAAAAAAATTTTCATGCGCCTAGGGGGTTGACCTCGACGCACCCACTATATGTGGACATGCCTGCTTCCAAATTGGCGAAATCAACTCCGGAAATTGCACGTCGAGACGGCAATAGCACGGCACCGTTTACCAACGAGTAACCACAGAGCCGATTCTCTCGAAATTAGTTACACACAAGAAGGCCAGAATCACAAAACCCGCCAAGTGACCAGCACCGGACGGGTTCGTAATTTTTACTCTGCCAGCGCTAGCTGGCAAAGGAATTAAGCGCTAAGCGCTTTGATCCGACGATTAAGACGGGAAATTTTGCGAGAGCCTGCATTCTTGGCAACAACACCCTTGGTGACGCCGCGCATGATCTCTGGCTGTGCTGCCTTAAGGGCTGCACGCGCTTCTTCAGCATTGCCGCCTTCAATCGCGGTTTCGACGTTCTTGACGAATGTCCGAATGCGACTACGGCGCGCTGTATTTACAGCGGTGCGGCGATCAGCCTGACGAATGCGTTTTCTAGCTTGGGGCGTGTTAGCCATTTCTGTCTCTATTCTGTTAAATCTGTTGTTGCGCGGGGCTTATAGACGCTCAATGAGGTGCCGTCAACAACAGGTTTTGCCTTTGTTCACAGGCGGCCAACGCCGGGTGTGGCCACAGGGCCAACCGGCATTGCACCGCAGAACTGCGCCTATTTATTGGTAAATTTAGGCGTCCGCTTTTCAACGAAGGCTTCCATGCCTTCTGTTTGGTCGTCAAAGGCAAACAGTGAATGGAAGACACGGCGTTCGAATCGCACACCTTCATCAAGCGGCACTTCGTATGCGCGATTAACCGATTCTTTCAAAACGTATAGCGCCGGGCGGGACAGCTCGGCAATTTTGGTCGCCACTGACAGGGCCTCTTCCACCAGGTCTTCTGTTGGAATGATGCGGCTAACAAGGCCAGAACGTTCAGCTTCAGCGGCATCCATCATGCGGCCGGTCATGCACATTTCCATCGACTTGGATTTGCCAACGAAACGCGTGAGGCGTTGTGAGCCACCCGCACCGGGGATAACACCCAGCTGAATCTCAGGTTGGCCAAAACGAGCATTTTCGCCGGCCAGAATAAAGTCGCACATCATGGCAAGTTCGCAACCGCCACCCAGTGCATAGCCTGCAACGGCAGCAATCATAGGCTTACGAGCGCGCGTTACTTCTTCCCAGTTGGCGGTGATGAAGTCTTCCATCATCACGTCGGCATAGGTCTTGGATTGCATTTCCTTGATGTCGGCACCCGCAGCAAAAGCCTTTTCGCTGCCCGTGATAACCGTACACCCAATGGCGTCATTGGCTTCAATGGCCTGAACGGCGTCGGTCAGCTCATCCATCAGCTGGCGGTTTAGTGCGTTGAGGGCTTTGGGCCGGTTCAGCGTAATCAGCGCAACAGCGCCACGTTCTTCAAGGACGATAGTTTCGTAGGACATATCTCTCTCCTGCCAATGGGCGGTTTTTAATTTCGGCAAGCTTTCTGGCAGAGCTTGGCCGAAGTTTCAAGGCTGAGTTAACTTGTTTTTACTGAGGGTCCAACGGCGCGAGCGACAAATGCACATCAACACCTTGGTCATGAACCATGATGAACAGCTGCAATATTTCACCATCTCGCCAAAAAACCGGCACCTTAGAGTCTGCAACAGAATCCACACGCCAGCCATTGGCCTCAAGCGCTATTTGGTACCAGGCCTGAACATCATCAGATGTAACATCTCCTTCAAGCCTGGCCTCCATGATCCGCCCGCCGGGCTTATCAAAAACGATGGTCTCATCCTCGGCCTCCTGCAGACCTGGCATGATGGGCACTCCGACAATACCTGCCACTTGGGGCAGGGCAATCCAGTCTGAATCTTCTGCGCGCAACGACGCATTCTGCGCTTGGGCCGCAGCAAGACATATGCTTGAGAGAGCAATCATCAATATCAGTCGGATCTTCATGAAAAGCAGACTAACACTATTTTCCCTATCGCTGACAGCTTGAGCAAAAAAAGGTCGATCGACCGCTTTGGGTGATTCGTTGCACCTGATGGTCGCAACCGGCGGTCACACAAGGCTCACCCTCGCGGCCATAGACCCTGAAATTGTGCTGGAAATAGCCCGATTCGCCGTCCAGATGCGCGTAATCCTTCAAGGTAGAGCCGCCAGCCCTGATCGCACGTTGCAACACATCCTTGATGGCAGGCACAAGCCGTTCAGCCCTTTTACCACCAACACTGCTCGCTTTGCGGCGCGGTGAAATACCGGAGTCAAACAAAGCTTCACAAACATATATATTACCCAGTCCCGCCACCACGCGCTGGTCCAGCAAAGCTGCCTTGATGGGCGAGCCCTTGCCCTTAAGCGCCGCCGAAAGCACCTCTGCGTTGAAACTGTTCCCTAATGGTTCAGGCCCCATGCCGTTGAAGTAGTCGTGATCTTCCAACTCAGCTTTGGTGCTGAGAGCGATGAAGCCGAAGCGGCGGGGATCGTTGAAGACCATGCGACTGCCATTATCGAGGCCGAATACCAAATGATCATGCTTGGCCGGAGGCTCATGATCGCCAGCTTCAGGTTGGGGCGCCAAATTCACTTTGCCTGACATGCCTAAATGCAAAATGACGACGGTGCCATCATCTTGCACAATCTGCAGATATTTAGCCCGCCGGTTTACACGAACGACCTGATGGCCTTCCAGGCGAGTCGCGAGATCAGCAGGAATGGGAAAGCGCAAATCAGGCCGACGCGCTTCAACATGGGCATAGCGCCTGCCAACGAGTGAGCGCTCTAACCCGGCGCGGACGGTTTCAACTTCGGGCAATTCAGGCATGGGGCATATTTTCTATCATAGGCAGGCGTCAACTTTTCTGGTGCGGCGTCAAGCCGTGGGGTATGGTGCCGCGCATGATAGAGCAAAACAACCAAAAGACATCTGATTCTCCTGAACACGGCGGCGACAACGCACACTCCTTTGGCTTTGAAGATGTATCCAGCCGCGAAAAGACGGAACGCGTCCGCGGTGTCTTTTCCTCCGTAGCCTCCAGTTACGACGTCATGAACGACGCCATGAGCATGGGCGTTCACCGGCTGTGGAAAGCCGCCATGATGGATTGGCTGAAGCCACGTCCTGGCATGCATGTACTTGATGTAGCCGGGGGTACTGGCGACATTGCCATGCGGATACTCGACCGCGCCAATGCAGAGCTGGCGCCCGGCCAAACACCTGCTTTTGTAACCGTATGCGATATTAACGAGGCCATGGTCGGCGAAGGCCGAGACCGCGCCCTGAACCAGGGCCGATTAGACGGTGTGAATTGGGTGTGCGGCAATGCCGAAGAACTGCCCGCCCCCGACAACAGCTTCGACGCCTATACCATTGCCTTTGGCATTCGTAACGTCACCCATATCGACAAAGCCCTGGCAGAGGCCCGGCGGGTGCTAAAGCCGGGCGGCCGCTTTTTGTGCCTGGAGTTTTCCATGCCAACACCAGCGCTGTTGAAGAAGTTCTACGATGTCTATTCGTTCGAAGTCATTCCCCGCTTGGGCGGCCTGATAGCTGGCGACAAGGATTCCTACCAATATCTCGTAGAAAGCATCCGTAAATTCCCCAATCCCGATGCCTTCGCCACCATGATCAGCGAAGCAGGTTTGGACCGTGTTGAGCACCGCGCCATGAGCGGCGGACTGGTCACCATGCACTCTGCCCGCCGGATATAGGAACAACCATGTTTACAGGCTTGCGGCATTTTCTTCGGCTTTTCGCCATCGCACGGGCATTAGCGCGCCACAATGCCATGTTCCCCCTCGACGTCATTGCCCCATCGCCTTTGCTGCACCGGGGCATTCGTCTGCTGACACTGTTCAGCCGTCGCAAGGGCGACTTGGATAAAACGCCAGGCCAACGACTGGCGCAGGCGCTGGAATCCCAAGGGCCTAGCTTCATCAAACTTGGCCAGATATTAGCCACGCGCCCAGACCTGGTCGGCGAAGAGGTCTCTAACGACCTAACCATGCTGCAAGACCGCTTGCCAGCGTTCCCCGCAGACCAAGCCCGTGACATTATTGAGGGCGAGTTTGGCAAACCCATTGAGGACCTGTTCGCCAGCTTCTCCAAAGAGGCTGTTGCTGCGGCCAGTATTGCCCAAGTCCACAAGGCCACCACTCTGGATGGCCAGGAAGTCGCCGTTAAAATTCTGCGGCCCAATGTTGAAGAAGCCTTTGCCGCCGATATAGAGACATTCCTGTGGGTCGCGCATATTTTGGAAAAGCGTGTGCCTGCCTTGCGTCGCCTGCGACCCGTCGATGTCGTTGACGCCTTCGCTGATATGGTTCGCCAGGAAATGAACCTACAAAATGAAGCCGCCGCAGGCAGTGAATTGCGCGAGAATACTGTAAATGACCCCGCGTTCCGGGTGCCCTTCGTGGTATGGAACCGTACCTCCATGCGGGTGCTAACCACCGAATGGATTGATGGCATCCCCATTAGTAACCGCGCTGCCCTAGAGGCCGCCGGGCATGACATGGCAGCGCTGGGCACAGGTATTGTGCGTAATTTGCTGTTGCAGGTCATGCGCGATGGCTTTTTCCATGCCGACTTGCACCAGGGCAATTTGTTCGTTGATGCCGACAGCAATATCGTCGCAATTGATTTTGGCATTATGGGACGGCTGGACAAACGGTCGCGCCGCTATTTAGCGGGCATCATGCGTGGCTTCCATACGGGAGACTATCGACGCATTGCCGAAATCCATTTCGAGGCAGGCTATGTACCGCGCCATAAAGATGTTGGCGAATTTGCGCAGGCCCTGCGCGCCATCGGCGAACCCATCGCGGGCCAGCCACTGCAAGACCTTTCCTTTGGGGCGATGTTGGCGCAGCTATTTGCCGTCACCAAAACCTTCGAGATGCAAGTCCAACCGCATCTACTACTGCTGCAGAAATCCATGGCCATGGTTGAAGGCCTCTCTGTTTCGCTAAGCCCGGATATCAATATGTGGGATGTCTCGCCGCCTATTATCAAAGACTGGATGGAAGCAAATATGGGACCAACAGCCCTTCTAAAAGAAGGCTTGGATTCCGCAGTAACCTTGTTCCGTTATTTGCCCCTGATTGCCGAAGAAGCAGAAAAACGGGGTAAATCTCTTACGCGGGAGGGCATTCGCCTACACCCTGAGACCACACGCGATCTGTCTCAAGGGCAGAGCCGATGGCAGAAAGCCCAGACCATCCTGATGGGCTTGATCGCTCTTCTGTTAGGCGTCTCGGTACTTTCCGACCTGCTATAACAAAGCGCTACAATAAGTTCGTAGAATAAAACTATCTACATTTTATATTTGTAAATTCAAATATAATCCGTAGATTAGGCAGCTCAGATGAGATTCTGCCCAACAGGCGCGTGAAGGACCACCTAAATGCTAAGCGACAAGCGCATTTTGATGATTATTGGCGGCGGCATTGCCGCCTATAAAAGCCTCGAGCTGATCCGGCGATTGCAGGATCAGGGCGCCAGCGTCCGCGCGATCCTCACCGAGGGAGGGTCACAATTCATTACACCACTCAGCGTATCCAGCCTGACCGGCGACAAGTGTTATAAAGACCTATTCTCGCTGACCGATGAAGCCGAGATGGGCCATATCCGCCTTTCGCGTGAAGCCGACTTGGTGCTGGTTGTGCCCGCCACTGCCGACCTGATGGCCAGCATGGCCCATGGTCACGCTCGCGACCTGGCCACCACGACACTATTGGCCACCGACAAACAAGTTATGATCTGCCCCTCGATGAATGTGCAGATGTGGCAGCATCCGGCAACCCAGCGCAATGTCGCGACACTGGCAGACGATGGTATTTTGCAAGTTGGCCCTGAAGATGGCGACTTGGCTTGTGGCGAAGTTGGAAGCGGCCGCCTGGCCGACGTGCCCACCATCGTTGACGCTGTTAAAGATTTTTTTTTGAGCCCAAAAGCTAGGCCCCTTGCAGGCCGCCACGCTTTGGTCACTGCTGGCCCAACCTGGGAAGCGATCGACCCTGTGCGCTATATCGCCAATCATTCCTCAGGCAAGCAGGGCTATGCTATCGCCAGCGCCTTGGCCCAACTTGGCGCGCGTACAACCCTGGTTTCCGGGCCCACCAATCTGGCAGCCCCAGCTGGGGTCGAGACCATCAATATTACCTCGGCGCGGGAAATGCAGGCCGCCTGCACTGAAAACTTGCCCGCAGACATTGCCGTGTGCGTTGCTGCCGTTGCCGATTGGCATATCGCCAACGAAGTGACCAAGAAGGTTAAGAAAAATGGCGGCGCGCCGCCCGCCTTGGAACTTGTAGAAAACCCCGACATTCTGGCAGGCCTATGTGCCCCCGGTAATTCGCGACCCGGCCTCGTTGTCGGTTTTGCTGCCGAAACAGACAATGTCGTTGAATACGCCCAGTCAAAGCGCACCCGGAAAGGCTGCGACTGGATCGTCGCCAATGATGTTTCACCGGATACGGGCATTATGGGCGGCGCCAATAACACCGTGCACCTGATTACCGAGAATGCCGTAGAAGATTGGGCCGAAGGGTCTAAAGAAGATGTCGGCCGGCAGCTGGCACAACGAATCGCAGACCACTTTACAGAACAGGCAGACGCATGAGCCAGGCTGTCGCAATAACCCGGCTAAAGCACGGCGCAGATTTACCCTTGCCGCGCTATGAGTCTGCACTCGCTGCAGGCATGGACCTGTTGGCCGCCGTCGATGCCCCAGTAACATTAGCCGCCGGAGCAAGGGAGATCTTTCCCACAGGCATTGCCATTGCCCTGCCCGCAGGGTTTGAAGCCCAAGTTCGGCCGCGGTCAGGCTTGGCTGCCAAGCAAGGCATTGGCGTTTTGAATGCCCCAGGCACCATTGATGCAGATTACCGCGGAGAAATTGGCGTTATTCTGATCAATATGGGGGCCGAGCCGGTCACGCTGAACCGTGGCGACCGAATCGCCCAAATGGTGGTGGCCCCTGTCGTACAAGCCGAATGGCATGAAGTAGACACCTTACCCAGTACAGAGCGCGGCAGTGGTGGCTTTGGGTCGACGGGCAGCAATAGTAGCGGGGAGGGCCAGGCATGTTGAAGTTATCGCGTAAATCGCTCTACGCCCTCGAGGCTGTCGTCGACATTGCCTATAATGCGCGGGCAGAACCTGTGCAATCGAAGGAAATAACCCTGCGCCAGGGTATTCCTCAACGATATTTGGAACAGGTAATGCAACAATTGGTGCGTGCCGGCATTCTAAAAGGCGTGCGCGGCCCACGGGGTGGCTATTTACTGGCGCGCGAACGGCGGCGTATTAGTGCTGGCGACATAGTGCGCGTGATCGGCGCACTGGAAACACCTGGCGAGCCCGGCCAATATGAGACCGAATCCAACATTGGCCAACAGGTGATACAGCCCATCTTGCAAGAGCTGCACAATACCATGATGGAAAAGCTCGACAGCATCACGGTTGACGACTTATGCACCGAAGCCAGGGTCAATGGTTTACGGCGCGCTGGCGACGATCGGCTCGATTTCACCATTTAGTGACCGAGATAAAGCCCTATCCGGGATTGTCAGACTGCGCTTTTGCTAATATCAGTATCTTTTACAGAGTCTTATTCAGGGGGAAATACCATGTCCGTCACCAAAACAGGCACGACAGGCCGAGGCAAAATCTACGAGAACATTACGGAGACCATCGGCAATACACCCCTGGTGAAAATCAACAAGATTGGTGCCGCCAACGGTAGCAAGGCCAACCTTTTAGCCAAGCTCGAATTTTTCAATCCCATCTCATCTGTCAAAGATCGTATTGGCGTTGCCATGATTGATTCCATGGAAGAAGCCGGTGTACTGGGTGCCAATACAACGGTAATCGAGCCAACCTCTGGCAATACGGGCATTGCCCTGGCCTTTGTTTGTGCCTCGCGCGGATACCGGCTGATCCTGGTCATGCCGGAAAGCATGTCGATTGAGCGCCGCAAGATGTTGTTGATCTTGGGTGCTGACCTGGAGCTGACCCCTGCCGCCAAAGGCATGCGCGGGGCTATCATGCGAGCGGAAGAATTGAAGGCAGAAATTGGTGATGCGGTCATCCCTCAACAGTTCGATAATTCCGCCAATCCGCAGATCCACAGCATCACTACTGCAGAAGAAATTTGGGGCGACACAGATGGACAGGTTGATGCCGTTGTCTCTGGCATTGGTACAGGCGGCACCATCACAGGCGTTGGCAGAGTACTAAAAGAACGCAACCCCAACCTGAAAATGGTTGCGGTAGAACCCGAAGACAGCCCCATTCTTTCTGGCGGTGAGCCAGGGCCTCATAAAATCCAGGGTATTGGCGCAGGCTTCGTGCCCAGCATTCTCGACACAGCCCTGATTGATGAAGTCCTGACCATCAGCAATGAAACAGCCTTCACCTTTGCCCGCGACCTTGCTCGGACGGAAGGTATTCCAGTTGGTATTTCCTCTGGGGCTGCTGTAGCTGCAGCCATTGAGCTGGGCTCGCGGCCTGAGATGGAAGGCAAGAATATTGTCATTATCATTCCATCCTTTGCCGAGCGTTACCTGACCACAGCCTTGTTCGACGGCATTTAGTGATAGCGGGCCTTAATGGACTTTTCTGACGATCAGATTGAACGTTACGCCCGCCATATTATCCTGCGTGATATTGGCGGGGCCGGACAACAGGCCCTGCTGAACGCCAAAGTACTGGTCATTGGGGCGGGCGGCCTGGGGTCGCCACTATTAATGTATCTGGCCGCGGCCGGTGTGGGGACCATTGGCATCATCGATGATGACGAAGTTTCCCTTTCCAACCTGCAACGGCAAATCCTGCATACAACGCCAGATATTGGCCGGCAGAAAGTAGATAGCAGCCGCAGCGCCATCGCCAAGCTGAATCCAGATGTCTCTGTCATTCCCTATGATGACCGACTGGATGCGTCGAATGCGTTGGAAATCATTAGCCAGTATGACGTGGTTGCCGATGGGTCCGACAATTTCGCCACCCGCTTTTTGGTGAATGATGCATGCCACCTGGCCCGTGTACCGCTGGTTTTTGCCGCGATTGGCCAATTCGAAGGCCAGCTATCAACCTTCAAAGCCTTCGAGAGCGACGCCGATGGCAACCCCTACCCCTGCTATCGCTGCCTGTTCCCTGCACCCCCCGCTGAAGGCCTTGTGCCCAGCTGTGCCGAGGCGGGTGTATTGGGCGCCTTGGCCGGCGTGATGGGTGCTCTGCAAGGTGTTGAAGTCATTAAAGAAATTATTGGCATTGGTGAGACCATGGCCGGCCGTCTGCTAATTTATGATGCGCTATCAACACGCATGCGCACCATTCGCCTGAAGCCCGATAACAGTTGCAGCCTGTGTGGACCCGACGCCACAATTTCGGATTTGTCGAGCCACATGGCCGAAGCAGCACAATGAGCTCTAAGCCCCAACGCACCCCTTTCTCATTAGTGCTACATGACGGCCAATATGAGCGCGTACACTATGGCCTGGTGATGGCAAGCGCCGCCGCCGCCATTGGCAGGGCTGTCACGGTCCTGTTCGCTGGGTCCGCTGTCGAGGTGTTGCAGAATTCCTATGTCCCCCCGGAACAAGACATGCAGTTTCAGGCACGCAAGGTTGCCGGGTTAGAAGAATTGCTCATCGCCTGCCACGAATTGGGCGCTCGGCTTATTGTTTGCGAAACAGCCCTGGCCATTGCCGACACAAGTGCCGCTGATCTACGCACAGACTTAGCCTTAAAAACAGGCGGGTTTGTGACCTATCTCAATGCTATTGGCGAGGGCGGTCACTCTCTATTCGTCTAGGCATGCCTCTTACAGCAAACCTTCAAGCACCCGATCAGGCGGATTGTGGCCGTCGGCATGGGCTTTGATATTGATCATCACCTTTTCACCCATATCCATCCGCCCTTCTTGTGTTGCCGAACCCATATGAGGCAACAAAACCACATTGTCCAAGGTCAGTAATTTAGGGTTCATGGCCGGCTCGCGCTCAAACACATCTAGCCCGACCCCAGCGATGTCGCTGTGTTCAAGCATTTGCACCAAAGCCAATTCATCGACAATTTCACCCCGCGCAGTGTTGACCAAGACGGCATGAGGCTGCATCAACCTTAACCGGCGGGCCGACAGCAAATGAAACGTCGCCGGCGTGTGTGGGCAATTCACTGAAATGACATCCATCCTTGCCAGCATTTGGTCGAGACTTTCCCAATAGGTTGCCTCCAAAGCTTCTTCGGTCTTGGCAAGAACACGGTTGCGATTGTGATAATGGATCGACATGCCAAAGGCACGCGCCCGCTGCGCAACGGCCTGGCCAATGCGTCCCATACCAACGATTCCCAAGCGTTTGCCTGCAACGCGCTGACCCAACATCGATGCAGGCGACCACCCAGCCCAGCCCCCACTGCGCAACAGCCTTGCCCCTTCTGACATACGCCGCAGCACACCCAGAATAAGCCCCATGGTAATATCTGCGGTATCTTCAGTGAGCACACCGGGGGTATTTGTGACCGTAATGCCTTTGCCTTGTGCGGCTTTGATATCGATATGGTCAAACCCCGTGCCAAAATTCGCGATCAATTTGAGGTTGGTTCCTGCACGGGAGAGAACATCTGCATCGAGCGTGTCGGTGAGTGTTGGCACCAGCACATCGGCATGGGCGACAGCCTCTATCAGCTGCTCCCGCGAAAACGGTTCATCCGATTCGTTCAGGGTTGTATCGAACAACTCCATCATTCGCAGTTCGATGGCGTCGGGCAGTTTGCGCGTAACGACCACTTTGGGTGTTTTAGGCGCCATTTGCTTCTCCAGCAGGTTTCTGCCCACCATAAATATTGGGGCCCCATTATTATATCCCGTCCACAGGCCCCATTACAATATCAGGTCTTTGCACCAGCGGTGTATGCACTTTTAACACCGAAACTGTTGACCACAGGGGGTGTGCACACCTACATCTACGACATGAATTTCATCAGGCACCCATATACCTTGTTCATTGTAGGGGCACTCACCAGTTGGTTGGGGTTAGCGCAACTTGTTGCCACGCCTGCGCACGCCCAGAATCCAGAATCTCGACAATCGTCAGACCCTGCGAAGCGCGAAACGGGAAGCAGCGGATTTTTGGTGCCGCGCTTTGTATCGCTTGCTGTTGGCCGCGCCAATA
>Ga0055584_100004520_pt1 | contig 13639 bp, 9 predicted proteins | sample OSDHelmetaG_FD_58716 | JGI IMG/M metagenome (GOLD analysis project Ga0055584, IMG submission 58716) | Pelagic marine sediment microbial communities from the LTER site Helgoland, North Sea, for post-phytoplankton bloom and carbon turnover... | ecosystem: Environmental > Aquatic > Marine >... | reverse complement strand
TTACCGATTCGGCCAATACCGCCCAGGATCACTGCGGCAACGATCACGGACGTGATCGCACCCATGACGACGGTCGGGATGCCGAACGCGCTGTTCATCTGGTCGGCAACGGTGTTGGCCTGCACTGCATTCCCGGTGAAGAACGCCGTGAACGCGAGCATGACAGCGAAGAAGACCGCCATCGGCTTCCACTTCGACCCAAGACCGCGCTCGATATAGTACATGGGGCCACCCGCGACATTCCCGAACTCGTCCGTGGTCCGGTACTTCTGAGCCAGCGTCACCTCCGAGAACTTGGTCGCCATACCCAGGAAGGCCGTGACCCACATCCAGAAGAGTGCACCCGGACCACCCCAGTGAATCGCCATCGCCACGCCGGCGATGTTCCCGATACCCACCGTGGCAGACAAGGCCGTCGTGAGTGCCTGGAAATGAGAGACGTCGCCCGGGTCGTCAGGGTCGTCGTACTTCCCCGTCGTTACTCCGAAGCCGTGTCCCAGTTTGGTGATCTGCACAAAGCCGGTTCGGATCGTCAGGTAGAGCCCGGTCCCCAGGAGCAGGATGACCATGATGGCGATCTGCTCGCCACCGATGGTCGGACCGATGTTGATGACCCAGTCGTTCGCGAAGTCCACGATCGGCTGAAGAACGTTGTTGAGGAAAGACTCCATGCGTGCGCCCGTTGGTGGGTGTCAAAAGACCGCGGAATGGGGCCGCGGCCGAGGATTCAAAGCTGGGTAGAATGCCCCGGGCCATCAGCCGGGGCAAGCGACCATCGAGAGCGATTGTGAGTCACCCGGTGGTTAGCGCCCGCTCACAGAGGTGTTCGGCAACGGCTCGTGCGAGCATCTCGTGGGCCCGGTTCACAATGGCGTCGAGTGACGGAGATTCATGGAACATCTCTTCTGCCTTCTCCCTCAGTTCAGGAACGGTCGGAAGGTGCGGAAGTGACAATTCCTCCAGCCGCTCCTCGACCTGGGCACGTGCACGCCGGGCGACGTCCGCCAGGTCATCGATCGGGTGTGCCTCATCCCATGCGTCACGCACAGCCGAGGAGATTCCTTCGACATTGAACGCCCCGACGAGCTCTTCGGCCACCTTCTCGACCACCTTTCGGCCGACCGGTCGCTCTCCGCGTAGGATCGCCTCAGGGGGTGCGCGAAGATCCCAGACCAAGCGGAACCAGGACATGACCTTTAATACGTAGTAGGAGATATCGATCTCCCACCACTGAAAGCCCTGCCGGGTCGAGCTCTGATAATGGTGATGGTTGTTGTGCCAACCCTCGCCGAGCGTGATCAAAGCGAGCCAGACGTTGTTCCGGGAGTCGTCACCGGTGAGATAACGCTGAGAGCCCGAAACGTGGGCTAGCGAGTTGATAAAGAACGTACAGTGGAACAGGAGCACCGTGCTCCAGAAGAAACCGACGACCAGCATGGCCCAGCCACCGAAAGCCCAGACCGCCAGCCCCAGAAGCATGGCCGGCAAATATGTGTTTCGATCCAGCCAGACAAGCTCAGGATAACGGGTCAGATCTTTCACTGTTCCGTAATCCGGTGTCGAGTTGACCGGATTGAAGATCCAACCGAGGTGCGCGTACCAGAAGCCGTGATGTCTGGGCGAGTGGACGTCGTGCTCCGTATCGGAGTGGAGGTGGTGATGACGATGAACCGCGGCCCACCAGAGAACACCACGCTGCGCCGATGACTGCCCAAGAACGGCGATCAGAAACTGAACGACGCGACTAGTCTTGTAAGACCGGTGGCTGAAATACCGGTGGTACCCCGCCGTGATCGCCCACATGCGCAAAAGGTAGAGGACGAGGGCGAGGACCAGGGCCTTCCCCGGCACACCGGTCCAGATCGCCGTCAGGCAGACGAGGTGCGTGAAAACGAAGGGAATAGCGGACGGGTAGACGACGTCGCTATGTGGAGGATGGTCGTGAGCCAAGCCGTGCTTCCTGCGGCGAGTCGGGGTTGTTCGGGGAGGACGAAAGCTACCACCCCACACCCCTTGAACAACCGACTCACAATCGTATCTTCATATCCGGATCTATGAATACATCTACCTCAGCCCCGATTCTCGAGTGCCTCAGTGTGCTCGGCGACCAGATGCGCACGCGCATCCTCGCGCTTCTCGACGGCAGCGAATTCACGGTCAGCGAGCTCTGCGCAGTGTTACAGGCGCCTCAGCCGACGATCAGCAGACACTTGAAGACCCTCGCAACAGAGGGATGGGTCGAAGCCAGAGCTGAAGGCCGAAACCGGCATTACCACCTCAGTCCACAGCTTGACGATGCGGCGCGTTCCTTGTGGAGGATCGTGCACCACGAAGTGGGGCGCACATCCCTGTGTCGTGCAGATGGAGAGCGGGCGCGTCCGGTCCTGGAAAAACGGCGTATGCGCGCGACTGCCTTCTTCGCAGAGTCAGCAGCGGAATGGGACCGAACCAGAGCAGAGCTATTCGGTTCGGCGACAGGGCTGGCCCCTCTCCTCGCGCTGGTCGAGCCCTCATGGGTCGTCGGGGACCTCGGGTGCGGAACCGGAGCGCTCACAGCTCGTCTCGCGCCGTTCGCCCGCCGCTCAATCGGCGTAGATCGGTCCGAGGCTATGTTGGGCACCGCCAAAGCGCGGCTGGAAGACGTCGAGAACGCGGACCTGCGCTGTGGCGAACTGGAGTCGCTACCCATAGCCGACGGTGAACTGGACCTGGCGATCCTCGCACTCGTGCTGCATTACGTCGTCGATCCGCGGGCCGTGCTCGCGGAGGTGCGACGCACACTAGCGCCGGGTGGCCGCCTCCTGGTGCTGGATATGCGCCGCCACGACCGCGGCGCCGGCTTTTCCGACGCCATGGGCCATGTCTGGCCCGGATTCGAACTCGAGCGAATGGAGGCGTGGCTGGCTGACGCCCGCTTCGGCTCCATCCGCCTTCAGCCCCTCGCGCCCGACCCGGACGCGACGGGCCCCCTGCTCTTCCTTGCCTCGGCCCGTGTCTGAGGCGCCCAGTCTGTTTCACCAGCGTGACCCACTCGGCAACGACGCCGATCACCGAAAGAGGACTCATGACCAGCACTGCAGTGATGCCTGAAAAGACTACCGCGAAGACGGCAGCGATGCCGGAGAAAACCGTGACGGATAAGAAAGACGGCCTCCAGTTCAAGGTCGCTGACCTCTCCCTCGCGGAGTGGGGTCGTAATGAGATTCGCCTGGCCGAGCAGGAGATGCCCGGCCTTATGGCCGCACGTGAGGAGTACGGACCACAACAGCCTCTCGCGGGCCTGAAGGTGGCTGGTTCGCTGCACATGACCGTTCAGACGGCTGTACTCATCGAAACCCTGGTGGATCTGGGTGCCGACGTGCGCTGGGTATCCTGCAACATCTTCTCCACTCAGGATCACGCAGCCGCCGCAGTGGTCGTGGGTCGTGGAGGGACACTCGAGAATCTCAAGGGCTCGGCAGTCTTCGCCTGGAAGGGTGAGACCTTGGAAGAATACTGGTGGTGCACGGACCAGATGCTCGAGTGGCCTGACGGGACCGGACCAGACCTGCTCGTCGATGACGGTGGGGACGCCACGCTGCTGCTCCACAAGGGTGCTGAGTACGGAACTATCGACAACGTTCCAGCGTTCGATGCCGACAAGGAGCCTGAGGAGTGGGGCGTCATCCTCGACCTACTCCGCCGCACGCTGACAAACGATCCGGGCCGTTTCGAGCGGCTCGTGAAAGACGTTCGCGGCGTCAGCGAAGAGACGACGACCGGGGTGCATCGTCTATACGAGATGGAGCAGGACGGCACGCTCCTCTTCCCGGCGATCAACGTCAACGACTCCGTTACCAAGTCCAAGTTCGACAACCTGTATGGCTGCCGGCACTCGGTGATTGACGGTTTGAATCGCGCGACAGATGTCATGATCTCCGGCAAGAGCGCGGTCGTCCTCGGATACGGGGACGTCGGGAAGGGGTGCGCGCAGGCCCTCAAGGCTCAGGGCGCCCGTGTCTCCATCACCGAGATCGATCCGATCTGCGCTCTTCAGGCATGCATGGAGGGGTTCACGGTGGTACGGATGGAAGACGTGCTCGGCACGGCTGACCTCTTCATCACGGCGACCGGTAACAAGGACATCATCACTGCGGAGCACATGGCCGCGATGAAGGACAAAGCGATCGTCGCGAACATCGGTCACTTCGACAACGAGATCGACATGGCTGGTCTCGAACAGGTCGACGGCATCGTGAAGACGGAGATCAAGCCGCAGTACCATGAGTGGACGTTCGAGGACGGGCACTCAGTTCTGATCCTCGCCGAGGGTCGCCTGATGAATCTGGGCTGCGCGACGGGTCATCCGAGCTTCGTGATGTCCGCGTCGTTCACTAACCAGGTGATCGCGCAGATTGAGCTTGCGCAGAACACGGACGGGTATGGCAAGAAGGTCTACGTGCTCCCGAAGCATTTGGACGAGAAGGTCGCACGCCTCCACCTCGACAAGCTGGGAGCGCGACTCACAGAGCTGTCGGACGACCAGTCGTCGTACATCAACGTGCCCAAGTACGGGCCGTACAAGCCGGAGCACTACCGGTACTAGGATCACGTGGCGGCATGATGAAGTAAGGCGTCAACGCCTGAATGTTGGAGGGGGTCGGTCGGAATCAGTCCGGCCGACCCCTTTGCGTTATGGGAGCACCAACCCGAGCACCAACCGAAGTGCGAACAGGATAATGGCCACGGTCAACACGTTCCGGATCCATGCCTGCCCCTTCAGCACCTGAAGATGCACGCCGAGCTTCGCGCCAAAAAATTGCCCGCCGGCAAGCGATAGACCCGCGGCCCAGTTGAGGTTTCCGCCTAGGGCGAAGAGCGGAATCGCGAGCCCGGTGAAGGCGAGGATGAGCGGGATCTTTACCGCGTTGCCTCGTACGAGATCGAGTCCATTCGCCGAAAGCAGCGCGAGGAAGAGGAAGCCAACCCCCGCCTGAATGAAGCCACTGTAGAACCCCAGAAGCAAGAACGCCCCTCTGAGGAACCAGCGTTTCGAGAGGTCCGGTTCCAGGATCTCGCTGTGCTCAGGCGGCGTGACCGGATGCCAGATCATCCAGGAGGCGGCGAGCACCAGGATGACCGCCAACACACCCTCGAACACTACGTCACCCACCTCCATCGCAGCCCAGGCACCAAGAGCGACACCGATCACAGCCGGGGGAAGCCCGAATTTCACCCATGCGAACGGGATCAGTTTGCGGCGATGAAAGCTCGTCGTGGCCCCAATACCACCCACGAAAATTGCAATCCGGTTGGTGCCATTCGCGACCGTCGCAGGCAATCCGATGAAGATCAGGAGGGGCAAGGTCAGCAGTGACCCGCCGCCCGCGATCGAGTTGATGGTCCCGGCGACGAAGCCCGCTCCGATGAGCATCAGCGCGGTCGGCATGTCTATCGGCACAGGCACTCCAGAGCATTCAAACGGGACGCAACATCCTGACCTCTGCACCCTCGAGCGTCTACCCCCAACAGCTGCAACTTCGCAAGCCAATGGCTCGTGCTGACCTCTAACTGAATGCTCGGACCATCACCTTTCGATCCACCGAACTCCAATGTCACCGCGAAAGACAATTCTGAAAGAGCTCGACAGCGCTGGAAGCCAAACCCGCGCGTCGAAACTCCGTGGCTTCGCCACCGCTCCCGGCAAGTAACAGAAGACGGCGAACCAGCTCCTGCAGGACAGGTTGCTAGAAGAGCGAAAAGATGAGAGCGGTCACATGACCATCGTCATCAACGAGCACCGTCATGCCGACGTCCGTAAGACATTGCGGCGGATCTGGGCACACCAAGGTATCTGGGCCACCCTGGCGCTGATCGCCATTACAGTCGAAGCCGGATCCACGAACTGACGTGGGCCTTCGCACAGCCCTTCGCGTGTGAACGTGAGGGCGCTGCCCTGGCGCCGCGCGCCACAAACCAAAAAGCCAAGGACCTCTGAGGTCTATGGCTTCCTGAGTCAGACGGATTGAACCTTCACTGGGGCTTACTGCACCGCGTTCATCATGTCGAAGATCGGCAGGTACATGGCAACGATCATCCCACCGACGACAACACCGAGCACGACGATCATGATCGGCTCCAGGGCGGACAGCAGTGCGTCGACCGCCGCGTCAACCTCTTCGTCGTAGAAGTCCGCGATCTTCGTCAGCATCTCGTCCAGGCCGCCGGTCTGCTCGCCGACATTGATCATCTGAACCACCATCGGCGGAAACACGCCGGACTCCTTCAACGGAGCGGCAATCGTCTCACCACCCGCGATCGAGGCCCGCGACCCCATCACGGCATCATGAATGACGCGGTTGCCCGCAGTCTTCGCCGTGATTTCGAGTCCTTCGAGGATCGACACACCCGAGGAGACCAGCGTACCCAACGTGCGGGTGAATCGGGCCACCGCTGATTTGCGCTGGAGATCGCCCAGGACAGGCATCCCTAGTAACAGCCTATCGAGCACCAGCTGTCCATTGTCCGTCTGGTAGTACTGTCGTAAACCCACGACGAATGCGATCGCTCCGACACCGCATGCCCACCAGTACGCCTGGAGGAATTCGGACATGTTGATGACGATCTGTGTCGGGAGAGGAAGGGGGATCCCCGCCGACGCGAACATCTGCTGAAACGTCGGGATGACGAACAGCAGCAAGATCACCACGGCTCCACCAGCGACAGAGAAGATCACGCCGGGATAGATCATGGCGCCTTTGATCTTCCGAATGAGCGCATCGTTCTTTTCAAGAAACGTGGCCAAACGGAGCAGGATCGTGTCGAGGATACCGCCGGCCTCACCAGCAGCGACCATGTTCACGTACAGTTCTGTGAACACTTTCTCGTGCTTGCCCATGGCATCGGACAGCGTATGGCCTGATTCGACGTCATAAAGCACGTCGGCAATCGTCTTGCGAAGTGCCAGATTTTCCGTTTGTTCTGCGAGGATGTCCAAGCTCTGCACCAGCGGCAGACCCGAGTTGATCATCGTCGCGAACTGTCGCGTGAAGATCACGACGTCACGCGTGGAGACCCCACTCCCAAAATTGAACGAGATCTCTTTCGGCTTCTCCCGGACCGAGACCGGGATCAGCCTCTCCCGATGCAGATGAGCGAAGACCTCATTCTTACTCGAGACGTCGAGTTCACCGGTTTGTATCTCCCCGCCTGAAGCGGGCCGTGCACTGTACGAAAAGACTGGCATGAAGCGTCCTTACCTATGTCTCGTTCGGGTTACTCGCCTGGAACCGGCTCGCCAACGGCTCGCAGGAGTTCGTTGCGGTCGCCCGACCGTTTCAACGCTTCTTCAAGGGTTACCTCATTGTTCATGTAAAGCATCTGAAGCGCGTCGTTCATTGTCTGCATCCCGTGTTTCTTACCGGCCTGCATAAGCGAGTAGATCTGGTGGACCTTCTCGTCCCGGATGACGGCGCGGATCGCCGGCGTGCAGATCATGACCTCGGCTGCAGCGACCCGCCCCTTCCCCTTGGCCTTTGGCAGCAGCGTCTGCGTGATGACGCCTTCGAGAACGAACGCGAGCTGCGTTCTTATCTGACCCTGCTGATGTGCGGGGAAGGCGTCGATGATGCGGTTGATCGATTCTGCTGCGGAATTCGTGTGGAGTGTAGCGAAGACCAGGTGACCGGTCTCGGCGATCGTGAGGGCCGCAGAGATCGTCTCGAGATCGCGCATCTCACCAACGAGGATTACGTCCGGATCCTGTCGCAACGCATACTTCAGGGCGGCCCGAAAGCTCTGCGTGTCCGCCCCAACCTCGCGCTGGTTGATCATGCACCCCTGGTGGCGGTGAATGAACTCAATTGGATCTTCGATCGTGATGATGTGACCACGTCGCTCGCGATTCACCTTGTCGATCATCGCGGCAAGCGTTGTCGATTTACCCGAGCCAGTCGGACCGGTCACGAGAACGAGACCGCGAGGTCGATCCGCTAACTGGTTCGCGATCGGTGGCAATCCGAGCTTGTCGAGCGAGACGATCTCGTAGGGGATCTGCCGGATCGCCATCGCGACACAGCCCCGCTGCTTGTACACGTTACCACGAAAGCGGGAGAGGTTTTTAACCCCGAACGAGAAGTCCAGCTCGTCCTCCATCTCGAAGCGTTTCTTCTGGTTTTCCGTCAGGATCGAATACGCCAACGAGAGCGTATCCTTCGGTGCCAGCACCTGTTTGATGAGCGAATCAGTGAGATCCCCGTCTATCCGGATCTTCACTGGGTTCCCAACAGTGAGGTGAAGGTCGGAGGCACCTCGCTGGATCATCTCCTGAAGGAGGATCCGGAGGTTGAGATCCTGCGGCGGGGCCTGACCGGCCGGCTGGGTCATGTACGTCCCTTCTTGAGGTTGGCTGGTCGCATCAGTCGGCGACCGCGGTCTCCTTGATGACTTCCTCGAGAGTGGTCACACCCTGTTCGACCTTCTTGAGCCCATCCTCCCGAAGGGTGAGCATACCCTCGGAGCGGGCGAGTTCGCGAAGTTCGTCAGTGCCCATCTCGTTCATGATCGCCATACGCAGCGGCTTAGACATGATCATGACTTCGTAAAAGCCGCAGCGGCCTTTGTAGCCGACCCCTCCACACTCGTCGCATCCTTCGCCCCTGTAGAGCGTAGTCTCGGCAACCCAATCCAGATCGACCCGTGCCGAGGTCAGGTACTCATCCTGGTAAGTCGCTTCGACTTTGCACTTCTCGCAAATCCGTCGGGCGAGGCGCTGGGCAGACACAAGGTTCAGTGCCGACGCCACGTTGAACGGTTCGAGACCCATGTCGAGCAAACGAGTGATGGTGCCTGGACAATCGTTCGTGTGCAGAGTGGACAACACGAGGTGACCGGTCAACGCCGCCTTGATCGCGATACCACCGGTGGACATATCTCGAATCTCACCGACCATGATGATGTTCGGGTCCTGCCGCAGGAACGCTTTGAGAGCAGCCGGGAAATCCATCCCGATTTCAGTCCGAACCAGAACCTGGTTGATGCCGTGCAGGTTGTACTCGACCGGGTCCTCGGCCGTCATGATGTTCGTGTCGATCGTGTTGATCTGTGACAAGGCGGAATAGAGCGTCGTCGTCTTTCCGGATCCAGTCGGACCGGTAACGAGCACCATTCCGTACGGGCGAGAGATCGACCACATGAAGTCCTTCTCGGCCTTCGGCTCGAAACCAAACTTCGTCAGATCGAAGGTCAAGTTCCCCTTGTCGAGGATACGCAGCACGATCTTTTCGCCGAAGATCACCGGCAGCGTCGACACACGGAAATCGACCACCTTGTTCCGCATCTTCAGCTTGATGCGACCATCCTGAGGGACCCGTCGCTCCGCAATGTTCAAGTCCGCGAGGATCTTGATGCGTGACGTGAGCGCGGCCTTCATCTTCATCGGTGGCTTCATGATTTCCTGAAGGGCACCATCGATCCGGTATCGAATCCGGATCTCCTTCTCATACGGCTCGATGTGGATGTCGGAGACACCCTTCTGGACGGCGTCCGTCAGGAGGCCGTTGATGAACTTCACGACCGGAGCAGAGTCCACTTCGGCGGCGAGCGCTGAATAATCATCGTCTTCGTCGTCTTCGATGATCTCTACGTCGTCGAAGTCACCCCAGCCCTCGAGCATGGAGCTCATCTCGGTTTCGTCAGGCCCTCCGAAATAATTGTCGAGATGTTTGCGCAGTGTGTACTCGCCAACGATGACCGGCTCGATATCGAGTTTCGAAATGAACTTCAGGTCATCGATCGCGGAGAAATCCGTCGGGTTGGACATCGCGACGGTGAGCATCCGGCCCACTCGGCGCAGTGGCAGAACCATGTGCTTACGCGCCACGAGTGCCGGGATCAACTTCAGGACCTTGGGGTCCACCTTGACCTTCTCCAGGTCGACCGCCGGGACTCGATACTGCTTGGCGAGCATACGGGTCAGCTCTTCTTCCGCGACGAAGCCGAGGTGCACCAAAGCGTAGCCAATCCGCGAACCTGACGTCTTGGCTTCGACAAGCCCTTCCTGGAGCTGCCTTTCGGTGATCAGCCCCTCTTTGACGAAGAGGTCGCCAAGTCGGATTTCCTGCGCCACCTTCACTGCCATCAGCTGCGGTCCCGTCAGGGAGGAAAAGCACGCGGTGAACCACCGAGCCTAGAAGGTAGAATACGGACGCAGTGCGCCCCCATACAAGCTTCCTCTGAAGTTCGCTGAACGCGCTCATCTGTCAGGCTCTTCAACGAATTCCGCGTGCCACTACCCGACCACGCAGCCTCTCCACGGTCGCAGTGCCGATCCCGTGCACCCGAACGAGGTCCTCGATGCCCTTGAAGAGCCCCTCACGACGCTCCTCGAGAATGCGCGCGGCGAGGGCTGGACCGACCCCCGGAAGCCGCTCCAGTGCGGCTACGTCGGCAGAGTTCAGATCAACGGGTGCGGCACCCAGCTGGGGCAAGGAGACTCGCCTTCGTACTCGCCCGGAGGGATTATGAAGCGCTCCTTCGAAGGCAAGATGCTCTACCAGCCGCTCTAACGTAGCCGGGCCGATACCTCGGACGGCGAGCAGGTCGTCCGGTCGCCGGAATACGAGCCCCGCAGCTCGAGCCGATACGATCTCCGAGGCCGTGGCGGGCCCCACACCAGGGAGGCGGTCGAGTTCGGTCGCGTCCGCCATGTTCGGGTCGATCATCTCCCCGCGTTCCAGCGACCGAGTCCGGCGAGCTTCCTCGCTGATGGCGGCGCGGGTCTGGACCCGGAGAGAGTCCAGAATCGTGATGTGGGTGCCCGCATCTCGAGCAGAGAATCCAGTGAATACGTCACCACCGTAGCGGGCCAGACTGATCACGAGGAGCACGAGGGCGCCTCGCGTGAGAGAACGCGCTTCGTCGTGAGAGGATGACATGCCCGATGATCTCTGAAGACTCGGGGTACGACCATGTCTGTTCGGGACGAACCTGGCAGAGGCGCCCTCCGGCTCTCGTCTCAGCGGGCCGTGAAGTCTGCCGTGCCGAAGTCGAGTTGCCCGAAGAGGCCGACCTGGAATTGGGTCGACCCGGTGCGCTGACCCACGAAGGACTGACGATCGTCGTAGCTGAACTGCAGACCAAACGAGAATCCTTGGACACTCGTGTCGGCCTGGAGGCTCGCGGTTCGCAGGACCTGGTCGATGAACGGCACGCACTCTTCACCGGCAACGGTGATCCGGCAGCTCCGCTCGCTTCGGAACGTCCCGATCATCGAGAGTGAGACAGGACGATCGAGACGTGATGCGAGCCCTCCCGCCGGGAGCAGTTGCGTGCTCACCGAGATCCGGTGGTTTCGCTCCTTACGCTCCGTATCGCCAGTGGGGTCGGCACCTGTTCCGTCCCGCCACGCCCCTCGATAGGTCGTCACGAGTGTCCGAAGCCACTGAATCGATACGTCGAGCGGCACTTGGAGGTCGGAGTCGAAGCGCCGCTGCAGCGCTCTTCCGCCGAATGTGATCTCCCGCTCGGAGCGCACGATACCCGAGGCAAGGTTGATACTTCGTATCCCCGTGAACGACGGCAGACGAATCGGAGGAAGCGTGGCCTGCACATCCGGCCACGTCTGTTGACGAGTGTTCCGGTCACTCCTGATGTCGAGCGTCTCCGAGTCGCTCCACAGGTAGCCGACCTGGACGCCTGCGCCACCGGGCAGGGCCACCCCGGAGGACAACCGCCAACTCGCCCGATCGGTCAGCGTCGCTGCGGTATCGGCGTCGACGAACCGATAGCGATCCCGCCCCCCGAACCCGAACTGGTAATCGAATCGGGGGTCGACAGGGTCACGATTGAATCGAGAGGTAATCCCGTCTCGGTAGGTGGCACTCAACGGACGCACCGCACTCAGAACCGAGCGTAGCTGAGCCACGTCCTCGTTGTCGTCGTCGGATGCGGCCCCGAACCATGTGGTGGCCAGCGCCGAAGGGCTGAGTGACACGGTTGCGCCCCAGTCCCTCTGCCCACGAGCATCACGCGACAGCGCCACCGTGGTATCCGTTCCTATGACCGACTCGTCGACGAAGTTGGTGTTACGGTCCGACCGGTAGACGGTGGTCCAGTCAAAGTCTGTGCGGAGCCACGAAAAGAGAGACGGCCGATATCCCACATCAGTACGCAGCGTACGCGCTGTCTCCCAACCGAAATCCAGCCCTTGCCATCGTGCCCGCTCATCTCGAATCAGCCTCTGAACCTGAGGATCCGCCGCGGCTTTCTCGGGCGGAAGGAGGTCTCGGACCTGGAGTAGGCGCAGGTCGGCCGTGAGTGGTGTGAACGGGCGCAGGCGCACATCAGCCGCAAGCTGGAGCAGTTCCCTCGGCCTCAGCGTTGCGATGGCATCCTCATCCTCGGGAGAGAGTACGATGCGCTCGTAGCGCAACACGCGGCTGTCCTGCTGAAAGTAGGACGAGCCGAGCGACACACGCTCCGGCGTCAGGCGAAGGCGTGCGTCCGCGACCTTGTCCTCGAGGAATCCTGGCAGGAGCGCACGAACAAGGCCCCGCGCGGGCGCCGGCACGAGACCCACGTCACGGGCCTCCGGGGTTCGTGTCCATCCTACCCCTGCGTCGACCGTGCTCGACTTATTCTCCGTGGTGATCGTCGAGCCATCAGCCGTCGCGTATGACGCGCGAGCATCCAGCCCATCGATGAGGAAACCCAGCCACGGATTCGCGCTTTGCGTCCGTTTCCTGAGCGACACACCAAGACGGGTCTGACCGGCCTCGGTATCGCGCAGGTTGTCGATCGCACTGGCCTGTACGTCCGAGTTCGCCAGGAGCACGGGCGCCTGACTCGCCTCGGAGAGTTCCAGGGTTACAGGCATGTCGACACCCCAGCTGCTCGGAAGCCACCGGTCGACCGCGAGAGAACTGAAGATGTTGAGCGTTCGATCGTCCTGGTACGTCGGAACGTCACGAAGTTGGCGGAAGAAGGCCCCACGATTCGTCATGTTAAGGCGCATCTGAATCACGTCGGCCCCATCGAGTGAGACGTTCACCGAGCTGGCGATGCCGGCATCCTTCAATGCCTCTCCAAGTCGAAGTTCGTCGACCCAGATCTCGCCAGACGTCGGCTGCCCGGTCTCGTTCCACACGCCGATCGAGATCTCGCGCACAGCGGCCAGGTTCGGGGCGCGCCCACGGTCGGCAAGGACAACGGCATACGTGGAGTCCGCGGACCAGATCTCGACCGGTGGATCGCCCGGAGCTGGAGGCGCGGAGGTCAGTAACTCCTCAGCCTGACGGCGCAGATTCAACCAGACCCCGAAGTCGACGCGGATCTCGGGAAGCCAGTCCGCAGCAGTCAGCCCCGACCCCACCGGCGGGCTCAACGGCGTCCGGTAGATGTAGAAATTTTCGGCGTCGCTCCCGACCTTCAGAAAGAATCGATTCGCCCGGGTAGTCCCGAAGTCCCCTTCCTTGGCGATGGCCCACAAGCGGGCTTCCCGATACGACAGGAAGTCGCGCGGCCGCTGGGGGAAGCGGTAGTAAACCTCGGCCCGCCCACCGTCGGGCACGTCCTGAAACGCGATGCTGAGCGATTTCTCATTGAATTCGATGCCCTGCCCCGAGAAGGCTTGTGTGGGGTCTGTCAGCTCCTCCAGAACGCC
>Ga0055584_100004519_pt1 | contig 13641 bp, 14 predicted proteins | sample OSDHelmetaG_FD_58716 | JGI IMG/M metagenome (GOLD analysis project Ga0055584, IMG submission 58716) | Pelagic marine sediment microbial communities from the LTER site Helgoland, North Sea, for post-phytoplankton bloom and carbon turnover... | ecosystem: Environmental > Aquatic > Marine >... | reverse complement strand
GTGCCGGCAATTCCGTCGAAGCCGAATCCCTTGGCAAACACATCGCGAAAATCAAGCGAAAGCCGTCGCGGCAAGGCAACGATACTCATCAGTCCGAACATTCGACCAGCTCCCGGCTCAACCTCTTCCAGCTGACCATCACCCAATCGAACCTGCACCTCCCCGTCCAGCACGTCAAAGAAGTCGGCACGAGGACTGCCGGACCAGTTAAGGTCGAAAATCATACTCATGCTATCGCTGACAATACCGGGTGTGTAGCTCAACCTCGCCATGGTCTGTTCGACGTCCGTACTCGTTAGTGTGGCCTTCACAAAGCTATGGCTACCCAGCGGGTCGTCGGCGTCAGCAAGCCACCGGCCTGTACCGACGATTCCGAAGCTCGCATCCGTCGTCAGGATTCTTGTTGCCTCAAGACCGTATTCAGTCTTCTCGAATATCGCCTCGACGGCACCGAGTTCGCGATCGCCAAAAGCAAACTCCGCTGCGTTCAATTGCATTGGCGGCAATGTGCGGGGATCGAGATCGGATACTGACTCTGTGGCCGCCTCGTCACCTGGAAGCCGCAGTCTGACCATATCCAGAACCATGGCTCGATCACCGCCGAAATCGTAAGGCACGAAGACTGAACCCACGACGTCCTCGCCATCCAGTTGCACCAACCAGTCCTGAGCACTGCGATCGACTTTCACGCGGTGCGCCTTCAAATGTTGCCCAACGATGTACATGTCTTCCACCAAGAGATCGATGGATCGAATACGCGCCGCAGCACCCACTTTCTTTTCGCCGCTGCGGGAGAGACTCAACCAGTCCTGCAATCGCACGACCTCAGTCGAACCTCGTATGTGCAGGCCACGGGTATCGGCCGGTTCCATAGTATGGCCACCCAATGCGACAACGCCGCGGTCGAAATCAAAGCCTTGCGCATCCGGCTCATCAGCATCCGGTTGATTGAAAACCAGTTCCCAGGCAATACGGTTCTCGGCGAATCCAGCGCTTTGTATACCGGCCCCGTCGGGCAGAAAGCGGATATCGCCCGATACCTGCAGCGAGGAGTCAGCAACTTTTTTGACAGGCTCTGGAAGCAGAAACGCCATGCCCTCGAAGTCACTGTCAATGCGGATCGTCAGAGGCGGCGGAGACTCAATCTTGCCGTTCGGAAACAGAATTTGCGTCTGGTAACCTGCGCTGCCACTAATGAGCCCATCCAGGGGCGCGCCGAGATCATTAACGATGCCGTCGGCCGTAATGGTGCCATCGGTGGTCGCCACGACGCTAAACTGCGGATCATCTGATCGTTGCAGCGATATGCTGACCTGCTCACCGAGAAACCGCCCACCGAGGCCCTCACTCGATATGTGATCGCGCTCTATGGTCACCTCACCGATCAAATCAGTGATCGGTGGGTCGAAGCCTTTGATCGCCAACGTACCGTTGTTACTGCGAATGCGCGAGACAAATTCAAATTCCTGAACTCGTTCCCGCTTCAAAGGCACGATCAGGTCAAGAGTAAACGAGGCGTCACCCGAAATCGCAACCCGGTCGAGCTGCCCGCCAAATACCTTCGATATTGGACTTTGTTTTGAGAACTCCCGAATCGCTTCCAGCGTTGCGGTCGAAAATGATTCGATACTCAAAACCGGGTCACGCAGATCCGGTATATCCACTTTCGCGTTCACAACGGGTATGCCAGCACTGACAGACTGATTCTCGGTCGTATACAGGCGAGCATTGTCGAGTATGACTTCCATATCTGACTGTTCCGTTGCCGGCCAGAGCTGATGGTATTTGAACGTCATATTGCGAACAGAGGCTTCCATCAAAAATCGCCCTTCGCCGCCGTCAAACGGAAACTTGTCCAAAGGCCCGTTCAGTGTCGTCGTGCCGCGCGGTATCGACCCATCGACCAGCGCCATTTGAAACCAGTCGTAGAGCTTGGGCCGCAGACCTTTTCGCGGAATAAAGCGCTTCGCCTCGGCAATATCCGAAATGTTCCAGGTACTCTCGAGATCGATCTCGGGCGACGAGCCATCTTTGTGGATGAGCACCTGGACATTGCTCTGGCTGTCGAAAAATTCGCTCGTGATCGCAATACTGTCGGACAAAATCGTCGTTCGGTTATTACTGTTGCGCCAGATGACTGTCCCATCGGCTGCATCGATCTCAACAACGTCAGGCAAAAACTCCGGCGCTCGTATTTCAAGATCATCCGAACTGATTTCGAGTCGGCCACCTGATCGGTTCGCTCGCAGCAGACCGGAGAAACCGCGGACGCCGGGTCTTTGCTGTGATGCAGAAATCCCGACACGATCAAGTTCTGCCGATATATTAAATCTCGGCGTATCGCTGTCGATATCGGACACCGTTGCTATCAGGTTTCTGACAATTCCGGACGGGGCAAAATCGCGCAGCATCGATCTCTGTTCGTCATTGAGCCAGGGGGCGAGCAAACGCAGGTCGTCCAATACAAGATATGACGCCGTCGTGTCCAGCAGCACCACAGCACCATCACTGTCAACACCGGCCTCAACTCGCAACGCTGTTTCCGGCCATTCATGATCTTGCATTGAAATACTGAATTCATTCGCCGCCAGAAGCCAGTCGTTTTCTGACACATCGACTTCAATGCGCCCACCGACATCAAAAAACACGTCATCTTCAAGTGCGACATCCACGAAGTCGAGCTCTGCTGTGGCCGTCGTGACATGTCGGTTCATGATCGCGACGGCGAGCTCCATGTCTCCGACTCCGGATACGAATCGCCGACTGCCTTGCGACAACTCAGACCATCCGGGCAGACTGATGTCGTCGGCATCAACAAAAATATCCCAGGACCGCTGATCGGCCTGTGCCTCCAGAACCTGTGTCGCTGAGACGCTGAGTGTATGGCCCAGTTCCTCCGGCAAACGAATATCGGCATCTGCGGCAATTCTGTTCTCATCAATGCTGACGCTGACGCGTGGCACGTCAAAGAAATGTGGCGACTGGTCACCGGGCGGCGTGAAACGCAATTCGATATCTTCACCGATGACCTCGATGGACACCGGTGTTGCCGATTTACCTGCAAAAGAGCTCAGCAACTCGTCAGTTGAAATTCCCTGAAACCAGAAACGGCCCTCGTCATCCTGACTGATTTCGACACTGGTATTGCGAATAACCAGGCGATCCACGATCAGGGACTGCTCAAACAGCAGCCGCATCAGGCCGACGCCGATCCCGACCTCTTCTGCGACAACAATGCGGGCACCGCCTACAAGCCGAATCAGTTCGGCATCGTAAAACAGCAACTCAGGGCCGCTGAGGCCCCAGCGCGCATCCATGTCGGAAAACTCCACCTGCATACCGATCGCGGCACTGGCCCATGCTTTGATTTCGTCCTGATATTCCGGCACCCGGGGAAGGAACAATCGAAACAGCCCTACCGCTATGGCCAGCAAAATCACGATACACGCCGCCATATAGGCTAGAAACTTTATCAGGCGGCGAAGAAGCTCTTTCATTACGATCAGCGGCTCAAGTTCACATCAGGACAACGTCAAACTGATCCTGAAGATACAGTGATTCGGGTTGCAGGCGGATGGATTTGCCGGTTTGTTCTCCGAGTTCGGCGAGGCTTCCTGCCTGTTCGTCGAGCAGCATCTCTATGACATCCTGATGAGCAAGAACGATCAACTCTTCAAACTCGAACTGCCGTGATTGCCTGATGATCTCTCGAAAGATCTCGAAGCAAACCGTCTCCACTGTCATGACGAAACCGCGGCCATTACATCCAGGGCAATCTTCCCCCAAAACATGCTGCAAACTCTCGCGTGTCCGTTTACGAGTCATTTCAACTAATCCGAGCGGCGACACCGGGGTGATCTGGTGGCGAGCGTGGTCGCGAGAGAGTGACTTTTCGAGCACCTGGAGAACATTGCTGCGGTGGTCCTCCTCCTCCATATCAATGAAATCGATGATGATGATTCCACCCAGATTTCTGATGCGCAGCTGTCTGGCGATTGCAACCGCGGCCTCGAGGTTGGTACGGTAAATGGTTTCTTCCAGATTCCTGTGACCCACATAACCGCCCGTATTGACGTCGACGGTTGTCATTGCTTCGGTTTGATCAAAAATCAAATAACCACCTGATTTCAGCGGGATACTTCGATCAAGAGAACGCTTTATCTCGTCCTCGATGCCGTGTAAATCGAAAATGGGACGACGCCGCTCATACAGTTCAAGCATCGGCTCGGCATCCGGTAAATAGGTTCTGGTGAAGTCCCGCATCGTTGTGAAATCAGGCGCGGAGTCAACCAGGATTCTTTCTACGTCGGTCGTCACCAGATCGCGCAAGACCCGCAGCGGCAACGAAAGATCTTCATGCACCAGTGTTTTTACATTAGCGAGGCCGCAGCGTTGCTGCACAACATCCCAGAGCTTCAGTGTGTAGCGCAAGTCAGCAGAGAGCGCTTCCTCCGACGTTCCCTCCGCCACCGTTCTTACGATCGCACCGCACGTGAGACCGCGCTCTGCAAGCAAGCCCTGAATGATGCTGCGGAGTCGCTCGCGCTCCGTCTCGTCTTCAATACGAGCCGAAACGCCGACGCTGTCGCTGTGTGGCAGAAGCACGAGATGCCGTGATGGCAGAGTGATATAGGTCGTAAGCCGCGCGCCCTTGTTGCCGAGCGGGTCTTTGACAACCTGTACCATAATGCCGTCGCCTTCGCGCACCAGATCCTTGATGTTCGGCACCTCGTCGCCGTTCTCGATAACGTCAGAAGAGGCGATATCCGAGACATGCAGAAACGCCGTTCTCTCGAGGCCGATGTCGATGAAGGCCGCCTGCATGCCAGGCAACACTCGACACACTCGACCCTTGTAGATGTTGCTGATCAATCCGCGTCGGGCCGCCCGCTCGATATAGACCTCCTGCAATACGCCATTTTCGAGCAGGGCAGCACGCACCTCGCTCGGAGTGACGTTGATCAGGATCTCTTCTTTTGCCGACTCTTCCGTCATTTATGCTTCGCTAAAATCTCAATGCCAGCCGACTTCAACAGTTCGACCGTCTCAAAAACCGGCAGGCCCATTACGCCGGAATAACTTCCGTTGATACTTGCAACGAACATTCCGCCCAAACCCTGAATACCATAAGACCCGGCCTTGTCAGAGGGTTCCCCACTTTGCCAGTAACGCATCGCCTCGTCCCGATCAATTTTACGAAAACGGACATCGGTCGTCGATACTACGGTCCGGGTTCCCTGCGGCGTTTTGAGAGCGACACCCGTCAGTACCCGGTGGCTTCTTCCTGACAAGGCCAGCAACATTTCAACAGCATCGTCGGCATCGGTGGGCTTACCGAGTATCCGATCGTCAAGAACGACCACGGTGTCCGAACCCAGCACAAGATCAGCACCGTCCGCTCCGTGGGCTTTGGCGATCGCCAGTCTTAAAACCAGCTCCTCCGCCGATTCGCCTTGCAAAGGACGCTCGTCAGTTTCGACCTTTACAATCTCGAAATTAACGCCCAGCGACTGCAGTATTTCGCGTCGACGCGGTGAGGTTGATGCCAGGTAAAGCTGCAATGATGAACTCATAAGTCAGTTTCAGGAGCGGTGATAGGGATGGCCGGTCTGCAACGACCATGCTCTGTAAAGTTGTTCAGACAGCAGTGCGCGAGCCATACCGTGCGGTAACGTCAGCTGCGACAAAGACCACATCATATTAGCCCTTTGACGGACCTTCCCGGATACACCGTCTGGTCCGCCGATAATAAAACACAGATCCCGCGCATCCGTCTGCCACTCTGATAATCGAGACGCGAGCGATTTGCTGCTGAGTTGTTTGCCCCGTTCGTCCAGCAAAACCACCTGTTCGTCGGAACCCAATTTTGCGAGGATCAGCTCACCTTCTGCCTCCATTGCCTGACGTGATTTGTCGTTCTTGTTGCGGCGCACAGTGGGGATGACGTCGAGTCGAAACTTCCATTCGCGTGGATACCGCCCGGTGTATTTGCTGCAGGCCTCGTCTACCCAGGACGGTTGGCGATCACCAACAGCTAAAAGGCGAATATGCACGGTCTACCCGTCGGTCGCTGCCGCGTCCCCAGACGGGGTGATCGACCAGAGCTTCTCCAGGTTATAGAACTCACGGACCTTCGGCAGCATGACATGGACCAGCGCGTCCTGTAGATCGAGGAGCACCCACTCTCCACCGCTCTCACCTTCAATACCTGTCGGTCTTTGGCCTGCCGCCTTGGCTTTCTCCGCGACATTGTCGGCCAGCGCCTGTACGTGTCGGGATGACGTACCACTGGCTACTATCATCCAGTCAGTCACCGACGTCATGTCGCGAACATTAAGCTTGATGATATCGAGCCCTTTAATCTCTTCCAGTGCATCGACAACCAGGTCGCATAATTCTTCGCTATTCATTCGTGTCTCTCATATAGACTGACGTTTCCTTTATTACATTGCTTACCGCATCAGGCATCAGGAAGCGCGGATCTCGACCGGCGGCCACCAAATCCCGAATCTCTGTTGACGCGATCTCAAGTTGCGTAACCGCATGAATGTGGATACGCCCGTGAGTTGCTTCGTGTAAATCAGCAACCCGGTGAGTACCGTGTTCTGTAATCATGTCACCCAGTTCACCGATATCCGGTGCTCTCCATCCCGGTCGGTGAGCGACAATGATATGGGCAACATCGAGAATTTCATCCCATCGATGCCACTTCGTCAGCCCCAGGAATGCATCCATCCCTACGATCAGACCCAATGAACGGTCAGGAAATTCCTCTCGAAGACCATTCAGGGTATCAATCGAATAAGACGGCCCATCGCGACGCAGCTCACGATCATCGCAGACGAACCCTTCCTGGCCAGCGATAGCGACCTCAACCATCAGGTTTCTAAGCTTGGCGTCCGCGAAGGTCGTGCCGCGATGCGGCGGATCGCCGCAGGGTATGAAACGAATTTCGCCGAAATTCAGCGCCTGCAACATCTCGAATGCGGTTCTGAGATGGCCATAATGGATTGGATCGAATGTGCCACCGAATATGCCAATCGGCTTCATTGGGACAGGCTCACAACGACATCTGTTGCCATGTGCCAGGGATTGCCTGCGCGCTGGCCTTTGGCCGCCGCATCTGCGCGGCCGGCGGCTTTCAACATCTTGTGAAAGTCACCGTGCCGATGCCGGGTAATGCAACTGCGCACCAAACCCTGTCGATTGCGCCACACACCCGACTTTTGCATGGCCCCGCCTAGATCACCACCCTGGCGTATCACGTCATCGAGCGTAGCCAGCGTTCGCAATTCGCGTGTCAGTGCCCACATGACGATGACGGGCTCGACACCTTCTGCGCGCAAACCACCGAGAATTTTGACGGATCGATTCGCGTCTCCAGCGAGCGCAGCATCCGCGAGCTTGTAAACGTCGTACCGACTGCTGTTCGCGACCGCGTCATTGACAGCCTCGGCGCTAACCTTGCCTGCGCCGAGAATCAGCCGCAATTTCTCGATTTCCTGTTGCGCCGCGAGCAGGTTGCCCTCTACCCGATCCGCGATCAAAGTCACTGCATCACGATCCGGTTGCAGGCCTGCCACGCGCATTCGGTTCGCGATCCAGCCAGGGAGCTCTCGCACGCCGATCGGCCAGAGCGGCAAAGACACGCCTTTTTGGTCGATGGTCTTCGCCCATTTGGATGCGCTGCTGCTGCGGTCGAGCTTCGGCCCGGTCACAATGAAAAGCAGTTCCGGACCCGACTGTTCCACCAGATCGATAATGGCGGCACTGCCAGCCTTTCCCGGCTTACCGGTCGGCAATCGCAATTCGATAATGCGTTGTTCAGCGAACAAAGACAGATTACCGGTTGATGCCGTGAGTGCGCTCCAGTCGAAACCCGTTGTCGCTACGTGCGCTTCGCGAGACGTGAAACCCCGTTTGCGGGCGGCGCCTCTAACGTCATCGAGCGCCTCACCCACAAGCAGAAATTCGTCACCGGTGATCAGGTAACAAGGAGCGAGCGATTTCAGGAGATGCGATGAAAGCTGATTTGCCTGAATTTTCAAGCAAGCTGCTCCATGCTTATCGATTCATCTTCCAGTAATACGGGTATGCCGTCGCTGACCGGGTAGATGCGTTTGCCGTCATCGGTGACAAGTGCCTCACTCAGCGCCTCCGCCAGGGCCGACCCCTCGTGATTTACGAGCTCACCGGCGCTGATCATGGCATTGACCTTGGCCAGTTCGTCTTTCTTCAGCACCGACAGGCCCTTATGGGACACCGGGCAGCGCAAAATTGTCAATAAACGTTTATCCATGCGTCCATTGTAGCGCTTCAGCGGCGTTTGAGCACTTCCGCAAGCTCAATATTCCCAAAGCCCTCGGCCGCCTCTATCGCGGTCGGGACATCCTCCCGAAAAGGGCGAAATTGATCATTGATCAGGCGGCAACGCATGATGACCTTTAGCGCCGGTTTGCGCTCACCGTACTTAAATAGATCACGGATGTAGTGCTGCGCAAAGAACAGCGCGTGATCATCCCGCTCCCAACTCAGCATGCGCTCAAAGAACCACGCCCAGGCTCCGGCCGGATCCTGATCCATCTCTATGCCGTCAAAGATCTCCTTGAATCCGCCTTCACGGTTGCCACGACTGATAAATCCGTAGGCGAGACCGAGAATTGCGGCCCGTGATTTCTCCAGATCCGCGGCGATCTCTTTTTCATCGGGTCCAATCGATTCAGGGATGCTGACATCATCGACCAGCCCGAACGGCTGGATCAGTGTCCCGGTCACTGCCGAAAATGAGAACAGTACGAAAAGGTGTACAAAGTTGCCGGCGATATTTGGCAGCTGCTCAGCCTGCACCGCCGCCCAGCCAAGGACAAAAAGATAAATCGAAGCGATCCAGAAGCTCTCACCTGTTTCTCGCAGCAGCCGACCAATAGCAATCGGATGCAAACTTTGCAAAGGAGAATGAGTAATCGCGAGCACCACGAGGCTGGCTGGCAGGAACACACCGGCGAAAGCCAAAACGGCCATTACACCGGCGTCGCCAAAACTGCTCTGCGCTATCGCACCGAGCCACAGCAGCGCGATAACAACAGGCAGCGGAAACAGCGTCCACATGGAGCCCGTCCAGTCGAAAAACTCTGCGCTGAACGCCGCCGGCTTTCTGCCACGGGCACAGGCTTCGATAATGATCATCTGATACCGGAAGACGGGGGGCAAACAAAGTACCAGCACAACAAAGCCGAGCGGACTGCCTGACGTGCCAATGCAAACAAGCAGCCAGAACATCAAAAGCGGAAATAGAACCGCTGGCTCGATAAGCGGCAGGAATGCGGCTCTTAACAGGCTACCGGGCTTCATCAACGTCTTCAGGAACTTCGGGTACAGGGTCGTAACCCGAGCCGCCCCAGGGATGACAGCGACCTATGCGTTTCAGCGCCAACCAGCCGCCCGTCAGAATTCCGTGAGTCTGCAGGGCCTCGATGGTGTAGCTGGAACAGGTCGGATCGAATCGACAATTGGCACCGAGCCACGGCGAAATCGCGATCCGGTAAAAGCGCGCCAATTGAATCAGCGGCCACGCGAGCGCTTTGCTCACGGCGCTGGCCATCAGGCAGCCTGCAGCGCCTCGGACGCAAAACGGCGAATCGCCGTCAGCATGGATGCAAGACCGGTACTGCGCGTAGCGCTCAGGTGAGCCTCCAGTTGCAGTGCCGCGACAAAATCCGGAGGCGTGTCGAGAATGTCCTGCGGCATACGGCCGTTGTACAGCCGCAGCAACAAGGCAACAAGGCCAGAGACAATCGCCGCATCACTGATCGCCTCGAAGTACAGGCGGCCGTCCTGCTCTTTCGCGACAAACCAGACCTGTGACTGGCAGCCACGAATACGATTCTCGTCCGTTCGCAGCGCTTCCGGGAATTCAGGCAAACGACGACCCATGTCGATCAGGTACTGATAACGGTCCATCCAGTCCTCGAATAACTCGAAGTCCTCAATGAGTTCCTGCTGTGCGATTTGTATTTCGTTGCTCATTGTCAGCTTCGCCGCCAGGTCGTACCGTCGCGGCTGTCTTGAATCGTAACACCAGCCTCGCTGAGCTGATCACGAATGGCATCCGCTGTTTCAAAATCACGATTAGCTTTGGCCGCGTTGCGTTTTGCGATCAGGGACTCGATCTCGTCCGATGACAAATCACCTTCCACATGTCCTGCAAACCAGCTATCGGGATCCGTTTGCAGCAATCCCATGAGATCACCGCATGCGTACATTTGTGCCGCCAACCTGACCTTCGTGTCTGCGTCAGTCGCTTTGTTGAGACTGCGCGCCAATGCAAAGAATTCCGCCATTGCCTTGGGTGAATTCAGGTCATCCTCCAATGCAGCGACCAGTGCCTCTGGAACGTCTGCTGCCAACCGGATATCGGCTGGCACGTCGATTCCCTGTACCGCTCCGTACAATCGATCCAGCATGCGCCGCGCCGATTCCAGCGTCTCAGCCGACCAGTCGAGGGGTTGCTTGTAGTGTGCGCCGAGCAATGCCAGCCGTATGACTTCACCCGGAATCGTCTTGATCAATTCGTGCACCAGCAAGACATTGCCCAGTGACTTCGACATTTTCGTCTGGTCCATGCTCAGGAAACCATTGTGCAACCAGTATCGCGCGAAAGGCGCGCCATCATGCGCACAGGAGCTCTGGGCCATTTCATTTTCGTGGTGCGGAAAGACGAGGTCACGACCACCGGCATGAATATCGATGGTGTCGCCCAGGTGCTTTTCAGCCATCGCGGAACACTCGATATGCCAGCCAGGCCTGCCCCGGCCCCACGGAGAATCCCAACCGGGCAGTTCAGGAGTCGATGGTTTCCACAACACAAAGTCGTGCGCAGCTTTCTTGTAGGGGGCCACTTCCACTCGCGATCCCGCGATCATCTCTCGCAAGTCGCGCTTTGACAGTGACCCGTAGCTCTTGTTTGCAGACACATCGAACAGGACGTGCCCTTCTGCTTCGTACGCGAAACCCTTGTCGATGAGCTTCTCGATCATCGCTATCATTTCAGCGATGTGGTGGGTCGCTCGCGGCTCAAGGTCCGGAGGGCTAACGCCGAGCGCGCCCATATCGTCATTGTATGCCTTGATATAGCGCGCCGTGATTTCCTCGATGGGCTTCCCGGACTCTATGGAAGCCGCGTTGATCTTGTCGTCAACGTCGGTAATGTTGCGCGCGAAGGTCAACTTGTAACTGCGTCGCAGCAACCTGGCGAGCAAGTCAAAAACGACTGCCGGCCTGGCGTTGCCAATGTGCGCGAAGTTGTAGACCGTTGGTCCACACAGATACATTGTCACCTCGCCTTCCTTAAGGGGGACGAAGGGGACTTTCTTGCCCTGGAGTGTGTCGTGTAGCTGTAGATTCATTACTGTTTGGTTCGGCGGTCAAAAGACGCAATCATATCAACATTGCCGCCAACCGCTATGCCCGGTATTCTCTCGGCCCGCAGATTTTTCCACCAAGGATCCAGAATGTCCGCCTCACCCGTTAGATTTCAGGCCCGCGACTCGATCGAGCAGGTAGAGGAAGGCAACGACCTCGCACCCAAATTCGACGATCGCGGACTCATCACCGTCGTCACCACGGACGCCGACAGCGGGGAGGTCCTGATGCAGGGCTATATGAATGCAGAAGCACTGCAGCTCACCATCTCGACCGGCGAGGCGCACTATTACAGCCGCAGTCGACAGGTCCTCTGGCACAAAGGTGCTACCAGCGGACTGGTGCAATCCGTTCGAGCGCTATTGATCGATGACGATCAGGACTGCATCTGGCTGCGCGTGGATGTCGCGGGCGGCGCAAGCTGCCACGTCGGCTACCGCAGCTGCTTCTACCGCCAGATTCCGGTTGGCATGGACTTCGAAAACAAACAATCCGAAGGTCACGTGGAGCTGGAATGGACGGAAACCGAAAAGGTATTCGATCCCGAAGAAGTCTACGGCGACGCACCCAATCCCACCATCCTGTAGGAGCGGCCCTCAGGCCGCGACAGCGTCGCATGGCCGGCGACCGAGATATTAATTACTGGAATGGCTCGCTTCGCTGCGCTTTATTTCCTGTAATCAATATCTCGCTCACCGTCTTGTAACAATGGTGGTGAATTCGCGCAGTGATATGGGTACCCGGCCGCCAGCCTTTCCGCGGTTCTCTTGGGAGTCAGAACTTACCCTCCGCATCATGCCGTCGCTTATCCCGTCGTCGTCGCGCCGCCGGCTGCGGCTGCGCCATCGCGATGGCGCGCGCCTGAAACGCGTATTCCATCGTGCCGACCATCCACAGGAAATAGCCGATGAGCTCTATGAACTCCTCGACAGCGAGCTTGATGATGCGTTGGTAGTCATCGCCCAGTATGGACATCCACAAGGGCTCGTGGCCGACGAACCTTACAAACGCGAAGAGAATCAGCGCTCCGGCGAAAAGAAGCGTCAGACCCGGAGAAGGCCAGATGCGGGCCAGGGCGATCTGTATTCGCCGCCGATGCCGATAGGTATAAGCGATGAGCAGGGAACCGACGATGACAGTAATGAGCTGCCAGAAATTGTCCATGACGAATCGATCAAGAAAGTAGTCCAGTTCGCGAATCAGGAATATCAGCGCCATGCCGCCAAACAGGATTGCCACGGGCCGTTGCGTCGTGCAGAAGCGGGCAACCCACCACATAGTGAGGCCGCAGAACCCCAGAATAATGGCCTGGATAATCTCTACAGGGGAGAACTCACTGGTACCGAAGCGATCAGATTCGTTGAGTATGATGTGCAACTTGAGGCTACCCGGAGACGCAATCTCCATCTGCGTCAGTGCCCACGTGATGAACGCGACAGCTATGAAATAGAGAATGAACCGTAACCAGGGCATACGAAACTATACACCGCGAATCGCTTATTGGCGCAGCTGAAAAGTCGGCTCGCCTGCTGCGTTCAGAAGTCCATGATTCTTAAGAAACTCTAGCGCATCCTCTGCGTCACTTTGGAACCAGTCTCGAGTGTTTCCCAGGCGAAAACTGTAACCCCACGTATCCATATCCCGCATAAGGCGCGCACGCCCGACGCCCTCAATGGAATCAGCCAGAACGACTTGCAAATAACAAACGGCAGATTCCTCAAGGTCATCTCCGCCCGCGTCACGATCCAGACCCATGCGCCTGTCTGCCGTCATACAGATGACATGACTGGCTTCATGGAGCATTGAATGGATCGGTGTGTCGGGCCGCACGTACACCTTGCGGCCGATGATGCCCGCTTCGGAGTCACCCCAAAAGCTACCACTAATTGCAGCACCCGCTGGCTGCTGAACCAGCTCAAGGTCGTAACGCAACAGCAAGCGATCTATGGCCGCTCGCGATACATCAGAGACGCACAACATCGGCTGTCAGAGCGTTGCTATCTGCTTCATTACAATGCGCACGAGATCTTCAACAATTGCCTCACGCAGTAGCTCTTCTTCCCGAGCTTTGCCCAGCACCAGTGTCGAGTCGTAGGTGTAATCTCGGGTGAGAGTCAGTGTTTGCTGCGGCATCAGGAGTTTCGCAGCCGAGTCCAGACTGTAGGTGATCGAATAGAAAACCTCGTACTCGGTAGGGACATTGCGCGCTGAAACCGACAG
>Ga0055584_100004518_pt1 | contig 13642 bp, 10 predicted proteins | sample OSDHelmetaG_FD_58716 | JGI IMG/M metagenome (GOLD analysis project Ga0055584, IMG submission 58716) | Pelagic marine sediment microbial communities from the LTER site Helgoland, North Sea, for post-phytoplankton bloom and carbon turnover... | ecosystem: Environmental > Aquatic > Marine >... | reverse complement strand
AACTGTTTGTCCCGATGCCACTTATTCCGCCTTCGATATCCCTACGGGAGTAGGACCTAAGTATTTGATAAAACGCAAAAATACTGGCTTTTCTAAAAATTTCGAAATGCCAGATTCATACGTGCCCGTGAAAGGCGCTGTTTGCTAACACACTCAACTGCACCATGCAACCCATCGAGACGGTTAAAACGCCGCAACGAGGCCCGGTTCTATAGAAAACTATAGGGATCGACGTCGATCTGAACACGGACATTTCCCCGAATTCGGACGCGTGTCAGCCACTGGCGCAATATTGCTCGGACGTTGCTATTCCGACGCGCCTTCAACAAGAGCCGCCAGCGATGCCGACCGCGCAGGATTGATAAAGGTGCTGGCGCTGGGCCAAGAACGGTTACCCCGTCCTCGACAGGACAGTTCCGAGCCAGATTACGGGCGACCCGTTCAACCTCGTCATATTCATTTCCTGATATTATGAGGGCCGCCAACCGTCCATAAGGCGGCATACCATGGCGTTCCCGCTCTTCTGCTTCCGCCATCAGAAACTGGTCACGGGTCCCTGAAACCAGAGCCTCCATGACTGGGTCTTCTGGCCGATAAGTTTGCAGCATCACACGTCCGGGACGCTCCGCTCGACCGGCACGGCCAGACACCTGGTGCAAGAGCTGGAATGTTCTTTCCGCCGCCCTTAGATCACCACCCGCTAGTCCAAGATCTGCATCAACGACACCCACCAGCGTCAAATAGGGGAAATGATGCCCCTTCGCCATAATCTGGGTACCGATTAAAATATCGATCTCGCGATTCTGCATGTCGCGAACCAAAGCCGCTGCCGAGACAGGGCTTTGCATCGTGTCGCTAGCCATGATTTCGCAATGTGCTTGTGGAAAGCGTTCCGCGACTTCCTCGGCAAGGCGTTCTACGCCCGGTCCGCAGGCTGCCAGTGTTTCAGGCTTCTCGCACTCGGGACATTCCTCAGGCGGCGTCATCGAGAAGCCACAATGATGACAGGATAATTTACGCTGCAACCGATGCTCAACAAGCCACGACGTACAGTTGGGACACTGCAGGCGGTGACCACAATGTCGGCAAAGCGTCAGGGGAGCGTAACCCCTCCGATTGAGGAACAGCATGACCTGTTCACCCGCGGCTAGTGACTGAGCAATCGCTTCCTGCAGCGCCGGTGCGAGCCAGCTTTGACTTTCCATCGGCTCAATTCGCATATCAATCGCAGCGATCTCGGGCAAAGAGGCGCCACCGTGCCGTTCCGGCAAGGAAAGACTCTGATAACGACCGGATTGAACATTTACGAAGGTTTCCAGTGAAGGTGTTGCTGATGACAAAATAATTGGGTTACGACCGAGCTGCGCCCGAACGACAGCCATATCGCGCGCGTTGTAACAAACACCCTCATCCTGTTTGAAAGAACTGTCATGTTCCTCATCCACTACGGTCAGACCAAGGTTTGGGAAGGGCAGAAACAAGGCAGAACGCGCCCCAACAACGACGCTGGCCTCTCCAGAAACAATAGCGCGCCAGGTCAAACGACGCTCAGCACCGGTTAAATCTGAATGCCACTCGAGTGGCCGAGCCCCAAATCGTTCGGTAAATCGTTTCAACCACTGTGTGGTGAGCGCGATTTCCGGCAACATGACCAACACTTGGCGACCGGCCGCAATCGTCGCAGCAATCGCCTCGAAGTAAACTTCGGTTTTACCGGACCCCGTTACGCCATCCAGCAAGGTAACCGAAAAGCCCGCATCTCCTTCTGTATCAACCGAACGTTCAACCGCGTCGACGAGAGCAGTGGCTGCCTCTGCCTGTGACGGAGAAAGGATGGGCCTGGGATGATTCCAGTCCGGCTTATCGAAATCTATCTGTTCCTCTAATGTCACCGATTTCAGCAATCCAACATCTGCCATGCTGCGCACAACCGACGCACTAACACCGGCACTTCTGGCAAGCTCGGCAGCGACTTGGGGAGGCCCGTCGGCAAGAACGTCCAGCACTCGACGACGTGCTTCCGTCATCCTGATTCGCGAATCACTATCAGCATTGGCGGCGCCAACTTCAGGCAAATAGGCCGTACGGGTTTTTGGTGGCTCCAACGCAGAGGGCACACTCATACTCATCCGCAGCACCGCACCAGGCGGGTTCAATGTATAAGAGGCCGTCCAGTCGATTAACTTCCGAAGGTCTTCCGACAATGGTGGAATTTCGAGCAAACCATTAATATTCTTAAGTTTCTTGTCATCGACCTCGTTGCTGCCACCGCCCCATACAATGCCCTTTAAGTCGCGTTTTCCCAACGGAACCGACACAAAATCCCCTACCGCAACAGAGAGGTCAGGTGGCACCCGATAGTCGTACGCCCCTGCCAGTGGCAAGGGTAAAAGCACGCTCACTTTTTCGTTCTGATAGGTCTGGCGCGGTGTGGTGTGGGACGAGGGCATGGATTAGACTTTAGCTCGGCTCGATTGTCGGGCCAATCAAGACGAACCCTTCTGTAAAAAAAGTTGGGGCGTCCTATTTAGTTTTAGAGGAATGAGACCGGACAATGAAATTTTTCGTCGATACTGCTGATACAGATGAGATTCGTGATTTAGCTACGACCGGGCTAGTTGATGGTGTGACGACCAACCCTTCACTGGTCGCGAAATCTGGCCGGAGGTTTCTCGATGTGGTTCAGGAGATTTGTGCCATTGTCGACGGACCAGTGAGCGCCGAAGTAACAGCAACTGACCACGAAACCATGTTGAAAGAAGGTCAAAAGCTCGCCGCCCTCGCGCCTAATATCGCCGTGAAAGTCCCGCTGACGCCAGATGGGTTGAAAACATGCAAGGCCCTGTCAGATGCCGGCACAATGGTGAATGTCACTCTTTGTTTTTCTTCAGGTCAGGCCATCCTTGCCGCAAAAGCCGGCGCGACATTCATTTCTCCTTTCGTCGGACGATTGGATGATATCAGCTACGACGGCATGCAGCTTATTTCAGACATTTGCCAAATTTACAGCATGTATGACGCCTTTGAGACCGAAGTCCTTGTTGCTTCAATCCGGAATCCTATCCATTTGACGGAAGCCGCCAAAATGGGAGCCGATGTCGCAACCCTACCGCCAAGTGTTTTGCGCCAGCTTTACAAACACCCGCTAACTGATTCGGGCCTGACGGCGTTCCTTGCCGATTGGGAAAAAACCGGACAATCAATTTTGGATGACTGACATATGAGCAGCTCAACGCCTCCTGCGGATAAGAATGCGGACAAGCCAACCGTCAAACAAAAAACCAAAGAGACGAGCGGCCAATCTATATCGTCGGAAACAGTCGCCGCTTATCTGGAACAGAATCCGGATTTTTTGAATAACCGACCCGAGTTGCTCACGATCTTAACCCCGCCAGAGCAGAATCACGGTGGCGGAGTCCTGGACATGCAAAAGTTCATGCTGGAACGCCTCCAGGGCGAACTCAAAAAGTTCAGGTCGAGGGAGCAAAGTTTGCTGACTGCCGCGGAATCAAACGCCGATATTCAAGATCGTGTCTTTTCCGCTACCAAAGCGCTTCTCGATGCAAAATCTTTTGAAGATCTAGCGAAGGTGGTGTTGAAAAGACTGCCTAAGTTGTTTGACATCTCTGCCGCTGCTCTTTGCATTGAAGCGGGCGATCACGTGCCTGCTGGAGCAACCGATATTGGCATTATTGTCGTTGAGCGGGGAGCTCTCGATAGTCTGATGGAGTCGGCACGCAGCGTTGCATTACGGTCAGATATTGAAGGTGATAAGAAGATCTTTGGTAGCCGGGCGGGGAATGTCAGATCCGCGGCACTTCTAAGGCTGGACCTTGGATCGAAAGTTCCGAACGGTCTGTTGGCGCTTGGTGCAAAATCACCGACCGGCTTTGATCCCCGACAGGGTACCGAGCTGCTTTCCTTCTTTTCATATGTGTTGCAAAGGACCATCCAGCGATGGTTAATCCAAGACACGTAACCAGATTTCTCGCGGGCCACGATACGATTGCAGCCATCGAAGACTGGCAGCGCTGGATTTTGGACGAAAGACAATCGTCAGCCCACACCCTTGCCGCCTATTCACGTGACCTCGCTGCTTTCCTTGAATTTATCGCGACCCACATCGGCAAGCCCGCCGAATTGAACGATCTCAACGCGCTCACTATGGTGGATTTTAGAAGTTTTCTGGCACACCGGATCAATCATGGCATCGGCCATAGCTCTGCTGCGCGCGGCATGTCGACTTTGCGAAATTTCTTCCGGTTTCTCGATAGAACCGGTCGGGTCAGCAATGCGACGATCAAGGCGGTGCGGTCGCCGAAACCAAAGCCACCAATACCCAAGCCAATTTCGGTTGAAGACGCCTTCGATGTAATCCGGGCCGCCTCAAAACTGTCGGACACACCCTGGATATCCAAGCGCGACGTTGCGATCTTTACGCTGCTCTATGGCTGCGGTCTTCGTATCGATGAAGCCCTAAGCCTCAACCACGCAGACACACCTGACAGCGACGTCATAACAGTCACAGGCAAGGGCAACAAACAACGCGTTGTGCCAATACTGCCAATCGTCCGTGACGCCATCGAGATATATATCGACGCCTGCCCGTTCTCAGAAGAGCCCGACAAACCGCTCTTTGTCGGTGCGCGTGGCGGGCGCCTCAATGCCGGGGTCGTGCAACGCCAGATGCGCAAGGTCCGTGCCCAGCTCGGGCTTCCAGACACCGCAACACCACACGCCCTCCGCCATAGCTTCGCAACCCATCTGTTAGGTGCCGGCGGAGATCTCCGTACTATTCAGGAATTGCTCGGCCATTCCTCCTTATCGACCACCCAGCGCTATACCAGCGTCGATACTGAAAGGCTGGTTAAGGTCTATGAACAGGCTCACCCACGCGCCAAAAGCTGAACTGACCCGCCAGATCGGACAGCTAGAAATCTTGTTCGAAGACCGCTAGAATCCACCTATGACAGATATAGCCGTTAAACCATTATCGAACGCCTGTGGCGCCGAGATCACGGGCGTTGACCTCACCAAACCAATCAGCCCGGAAGTTGCGGCTGAAATTAACCACGCCTGGCTTGAGCACTGCGTGATTATCGTCCGCGGTCAGGAACTTTCCGATATCGACCAGGTGAATTTCGCTGAGGCCTTTGGCCCGGTCGGCGATTATTTACGTCCTAATACGCTCCGTACCGATGCCATGAAGGAACGTCACCGTGCCGTCATGTTTGTCAGCAACATCGTCGAAAACGGCGAGCCGATAGGTAGTTTGCCAGATGGTGAAATGATGTTCCACACCGACACCGGATACGACCAGAATCCTCATAAAGCGACAACGCTTTACGCTATCGAAATTCCAAGCGAAGGCGGCAATACAATCTTTTCCAATCAGTACAATGTCTATGACGCTCTTCCCGAAAAGCTCAAGAGCTTACTGGAAGGCCGCAACGCGCATCACGCTTACGAATTCGGCGTCATGATTAAAGACAAAGAAAAATATGATGGGCCGGAATTACGAACTGCGATCCACCCCGTGTTCCGACCACATTCTGAAACCGGTCGGCCAACAGTCTATATTAACGAGCTAATGACGGAATCCATCGAAGGATTGTCGGACAAAGAAAGCCGCGCCGCGCTGGACGAGATATTCGCTCTCCAGAAAGAAAAAAGATTTTGTTACGAGCATGTCTGGCAAAAGGGTGACCTCGTTATGTGGGACAATCGCTGCACCTTGCATGCCCGTACCGACTTCCCCAGAAATGAACGACGCCTGTTACGGCGTGTTACAATTGAGGACGCGGCACCAGCCTGGGCCGCGTAGCCCTTCCGATATGACCGAATTCTTGTCCCAAGGGGCAAAATCTGGTTTTATGCTGGTGAATTGATGCTGTATCCGAATAGGTCGAACAGCCTTGGAGATTGAGTGATGGCCGTTACCGTAAACCCGTTATCAGATGCCTGTGGCGCCGAAATTCTGGGTGTCGATATGAAAGCCGAGCTGTCGAAAGACGATGCGTCAACAATATATCAGGCATGGCTCGACCATCTCGTCATTGTCATCCGCAATCAGCAAGAGCTGACACCGGCTGATCAAAAGAATTTTTGCAGCAATTTCGGGAGGATTGGCGAATATAATCGTCCCAAGGATCGGCAGCACCCTAAACATGCCAGCGATGAAATTATGCTGGTGTCCAATGTCCGTGAAGACGGACGTGTAATCGGGGCCCATCCGGACGGTGAAATGATGTGGCACACGGATACGCCCTATCTCAGCACCCCGCACAAAGCCACAACGCTCTATGGTGTTGAAGTTCCCAATATCGGCGGCGATACGCAATTTTCGAACCAGTACAAGGTCTATGAGGCGCTGCCGCAGGAGTTGAAAGACAAGCTCGCCGGACGAATGGCGATGAATTGCTATGAATTTGGTACAACGGTTAAAACATTCGAGAAATATGACCGTGAAGCGGTACCGCATCATCCGCATCCAATCTTCCGCAAGCATCCGGAAACGGGACGCACAGCGGTTTATGTCTGCCCGCTGATGACTGAAGAAATCATCGATATGGACGAAGCAGAGGGCAAAGCGATCCTCGAAGAGATTTATGCGCTGCAGCGTCAGCCACAATTCGTCTATTCCCACAAATGGCAGGTTGGTGACTTTGTCATGTGGGACAATCGCTGCCTGTTACACGCCAGAACTGACTTCCCGCCGGAGCAACGGCGTCTGTTACGGCGGGTGACGATTGGTGACGAATCCGCCGTCCTTGCGGCTTAAACACTTCCCGCTTTTTTACGAGAGAATTTCTCCATCAGCCGTTTAGCGCGCGCTGATGCATCGCCTTGAATCGCGCGATATTTTGGATAGCGTTGGCCAATCTTTTGATTGAACAACCGCACCCGTGGTGACCGTCGGCTCAGGATAATAACCCCAACCGCCAGAAATAGAATCCCCTGTAGGATCGGCAGGAAGAGACCTAAAATACCGAGGAAGATAAAGATCCAGCCAAACGCCAGGAACAGATTATTTTTTTACCGCCTTTTTTCATCCCCACCTAAACATGAATAGGTTTATTCCAGGCTGCCAACGCCGCTTCTTTGACGGCTTCATTGAGTGTCGGATGGGCATGACAGGTCCGGGCGATATCTTCAGCTGAAGCGGAAAACTCCATCGCTAGAGCCAACTCTGCAATCATGGTCCCGGCATCGGGTCCGATAATATGGGCCCCAAGAACTTTATCAGTCTTCGCATCTGTCAGGATTTTCACAAAACCATTCGTGTCGATTTCTGATGCACGCGCCCGGGAATTCGCGACGAAGGGAAACTTGCCAACGGTATAGTCTGCACCATCAGCCATAAGCTGTTCCTCCGTTCGGCCAACCGAGGCAACTTCGGGCGCCGTAAAGACAACCGCGGGAATGGCATTGTAATCAATGTGACCTGCTTGCCCACCCATCATTTCAACAGCAACTACCCCTTCATCCTCCGCCTTATGGGCGAGCATTGGCCCGGGAATTACATCACCGATTGCAAAAATTCCCGAAACATTTGTCTGAAACGCTTCGTCGACCTCGATAAAGCCCCGTTGATCCATTTCCACCCCGAGCTCTTCAAGACCGAGCCCGGCTGTGAAAGGTCTGCGGCCAATTGCGGAGAGCACGACATCACATTCAATCGTTTCCGCCTCACCGTCATCAGCGGGTTCAACCGTTAAAGCCACCCCGGATTTCGAAGGCTTTGCCTCTGTGACCTTGGTCCCAAGGCGAAATGTCATGCCCTGTTTTTCAAGGCATTTGTGCATTTCAGCAGCCACTTCACGATCCATGGCGGGAACAATTCGGTCGAGAAACTCCACCACCGTCACTTTCGCGCCGAGTCGACCCCAAACTGATCCCATTTCAAGCCCGATATAGCCGCCGCCGACAACAACCAAATGCTCTGGTACCTTGGACAGGGACAGCGCCCCGGTTGAGGTAACTATCCTCTCTTCGTCGATTTCGACACCGGGTAAAGGTGCTGATTCAGAGCCCGTCGCAATCAGGATATTTTTTGTTTTGAGGGTCAGCGAAGCAGGATCGCTGACTTCAACTATCCCCGCCTCAGCAATCCGCGCTGTGCCGGTTATTTGATCAATCTTGTTTTTCTTAAACAAAAACCCGATGCCCTTGGTCAGACCATCAACAACGTCATCTTTGCGGGCGAGCATCTTGTCGAGATCGAGCCCGACCTTGCCAATTTTCACCCCATGCTCAGTCAGGCTGTGCTGCGCCTCGGAAAATTTCTCTGAGGACTGCAACAGCGCCTTTGACGGGATACAGCCAACATTGAGACAGGTCCCTCCCAATGTCGACCTCTTATCGACACAAGCAACTTTCATGCCCAGTTGCGATGCACGGATCGCCGCGACATAGCCACCGGGTCCTGCTCCGATAACCACCAGATCATATTGTGTATCTGTCATGGAAAGTTCCTGTGGAAGACTGAGCGATTATATTTCGAGAAGAATACGATCAGGCTCTTCGATGCATTCTTTAACCCGAACCAGAAACGTCACTGCCTCGGATCCATCGATAATGCGGTGATCATAAGACAGCGCGATATACATCATCTGTCGAATTTCAACCGCATCACCCACCGCGATGGGGCGTGGCTGGATTTTGTGCATCCCCAGAATGCCAGATTGCGGCGGATTCAGGATCGGCGTCGACATGAGTGAGCCATAAACGCCACCATTGGTAACCGTGAAGGTGCCACCTGTAAGTTCGTCCATCGACAGATTACCGTCGCGGGCGCGCTTACCCAGCGCACCGATTTCCTTCTCGATATCGGCAAAAGACTTACTGTCGGCATTTCGCAATACCGGCACGACCAGGCCCTGTTCCGTTCCAACCGCAACACCGAGATCGACAAAATTACGGTAGACAATATCATCACCATCAATGGTCGCATTGACGGCGGGCAGCTCTTTCAATGCTGCAATACAGGCCTTGGCGAAGAACGACATAAAGCCGAGCTTCACGCCATGTTTCTTCTGGAAATCCTCCTGATACTTTTTGCGCGCCGCCATGACATTGGTCATATCCACTTCATTAAAGGTGGTCAGCATGGCCGCTGTATTCTGAGCTTCCTTGAGCCGTTCAGCGATTCGTTTGCGAAGCCGCGTCATCGGAACGCGCTCTTCGCCCCGTTCATCGGGTGTTGCTGGCTTAACCGATGCGGTAGGTGCTTGTTCAGCAGGCGCAGCCGCCAGCTCGCCATCCAGATAGGCCTGCACATCGCCTTTGGTCAGCCGCCCACCTTTGCCAGTGCCCGCTATCTTGGAGGGATCAATCTTCCCCTCGTCGACCATTTTGCGCACTGCCGGTGACAGGGAGATATCGGTGCCTGCTGGTTTAAGGTCTGATTCGGCTTCAACGGATTCAGGAGCAGGCTCTTCCGCCGCGGGAGCCGCCGATGCCGGGGCCGGCGCCGCAACGCCATTGCCATCACCGATCATGCCGAGCACGGCGCCTACCTCTACCTCATTGCCGGCCTCAACAATGATTGACTCGAGCGTGCCGGATTCAGCGGCAGGGACTTCGAGCGTGACCTTGTCAGTTTCCAGCTCAACAATCGGCTCATCTCGTTCCACCGTTTCGCCAACAGCCTTAAACCATTTTGCAACAGTTGCCTCGGCCACCGATTCACCTAGCTGTGGGACTTTGATTTCCATATCTTTGCCTTTCCGGTTTCAGGCCCAATGCCCGACCGTCCGTTAACTCATGTAAGCTGAAGCGCCTGATCTACAAGGGCCGCTTGTTCTCTGGTATGTCGTTTCGCGAGACCGGTCGCCGGAGAGGCCGCCTCTACCCGCCCGGCATAGGTTGGTCTTTTTGCGACGCCACCAATGTCTTCCAGTAACGCCTCGATCCGTCGGTCAACAAATGTCCAGGCGCCCATATTGGCTGGCTCTTCCTGACACCACACGACATCGGCATTTTTATAGCGCTCCAACTGTTCCTTGAGGGAAACGTTTGGGAATGGATAGAGCTGTTCGACCCGGACAATGGCGATATCCTCGATCCCGCGCTTATTTCTCTCGGCATAGAGATCGTAATAGACCTTGCCGGAGCACAGTACGACACGCTTCACCTTACTATCCGTAACCTGCTTGTCGGCTTCCGGCAGAACTCGATGGAAACACGTGCCCGGCCCCATATCCTCAAGTGTTGAGATACACAACTTGTGCCGCAGCAGCGATTTAGGTGTCATCACGATCAAGGGTTTGCGGAAATTTCGGTGTATCTGGCGCCGCAGCACGTGGAAATAGTTGGATGGTGTCGTCGGCATCACAATTTGCATATTGTCTTCGCCACAAAGCTGCAGGTACCGTTCAAGCCGCGCCGAGGAATGTTCAGGCCCCTGCCCCTCATAGCCATGCGGCAACAGCATCACGATGCCAGACATACGCAGCCACTTGCTCTCCGCCGAGGCGATAAACTGATCAATAATAACCTGAGCGCCATTGGCGAAATCACCAAACTGTGCTTCCCACATCACCAGCGCATCTGGTTCAACAAGGCTGATACCGTATTCGAACCCTAGAACGCCAGCTTCGGAGAGTGGGCTGTTATGGGCCACAAAACGCGATTGCCCTTCAGAAATATTCTCCAACGGTACGTAGGTTTCTTCTGTCTCCTGATCGATCAGGTAAGCGTGCCGTTGAGAAAATGTTCCACGTTGGACATCCTGTCCGGCCAGCCGGACAAGGTGCCCTTCCTGAACCAAACCACCAAATGCAAGAGCTTCCGCCGCAGACCAGTCAATACCCTCGCCGGTCTCGATCATCTTTTTCCGAGCCTCAAGAATTCGGCCTAGTTTTGGATGGAGGTTAAAACTCTCCGGAATTGAAACCAGCGCCTGGCCGATCTGTTTCAGCGTCTTTACTGGCAGATCAGTTTTACCACGGCGTTCTTCAAGCGTCGGGGCAACGTTGATATGGGACCATTTCCCATCCAGCCAATCAGCCTTATTCGGCTTATAGGTCTCGGCCGATTCAAAATCCTTGTTCAATTGGTGGCGAATAGCATCCGCCATGGCCTTGGCGTGATCTTCCGTAACGACACCTTCCGCAACCAGTTTTTGGGCATAGATTGTTCGAGTGCTAGGTTGTTCGGCGATCGCCTTATACATCAAAGGCTGTGTGAAGGCTGGTTCATCCCCTTCGTTATGACCAAAGCGCCGATAGCACCACATATCGATCACGACATCCTTGCGGAATTCCTGCCGAAACTCCGTTGCGATCCGCGCCACATGGACAACAGCTTCCGGATCATCGCCATTAACATGAAAAATTGGTGCCTGAACCGTTTTCGATACATCAGACGGATAAGGTGACGAGCGGGAATGGCGGGGATTGGTCGTAAATCCAATCTGGTTATTGACAATAAAATGGATAGTGCCGCCCGCGCGATACCCCTGGACATCTGACAGGGCAAAGGTTTCTGCGACCAACCCCTGACCAGCAAATGCCGCATCGCCGTGCATCAGAATGCCTAGAACCCGACGCCGTTCCTTGTCTTTTAACTGGTGCTGTTTCGCCCGGACACGCCCAACGATAACCGGATCAACAGCTTCAAGATGCGAAGGGTTTGGCGAAAGGCTCAAATGGACGTTCTTGCCATCGAATTCAACATCAGCAGAGGTACCTAAATGATACTTTACGTCCCCAGACGCTTGCACCTCTTCAGGACTTGATGATTGGCCCTGAAATTCAGACAAAATGGCGATATCAGATTTTTTCATCACATGGGCGAGTACCGACAGACGACCGCGATGCGGCATCCCGATAACGACCTCTTCAACCCCAAGCTGACTGCCGCGTTTTAAAATCTGCTCCAGACCCGGTATCAGACTTTCGCCGCCATCTAGACCAAAGCGCTTTGCGCCTGGGTATTTCACATTAAGAAAGTTTTCAAACCCTTCGGCTTCCGTAAGCCGTTCCAATATTGTTTCCCGTCCGCGCTGCGTAAAATCTGTTCGATTATGGCTTTCTTCAATCCGTTCCTGAATCCACTGTTTTTGGTCAGGCTCCTGAATATGCATGAATTCGACACCAATGGTGCCGCAATAAGTTTGCTGCAAACGCTCAATTATCTCGCGAAGCGTTGGATTTTCGAGTCCGAGGACATTGTCGATAAAAATATGCTTGTCGAGGTCAGCCTCAGTGAAGCCATAGGACCGGTAATCAAGCTCGGAGTTTTCCTCATGTTGATAAAGACCCAGAGGGTCCATATTGGAAGCGAGATGCCCTCTCACCCGATAGGACCGGATAAGCATTAACGCATGCAGGGAATCCACCGTCGCCTGACGGCTCTCTTCGGATGTTATGGAGGCTGCATTTCCGTTGGATTTCGGCTTTTCATCAGCCACCGCAACCCCTACAACCCGGCTTCCGCGCGGTGCCCAACTCGCACCCTTTAGGGATTTTGCGACATTCGGAGCTTCATCATGCAGCTCAGCGAAAAAATGCTGCCACTCGGCATCAACTGACGACGCGTCATTGATATAGCGTGCGTACAGATCCTCGACAAAGGCGGCATTGCCGCCAGCAAGGAAAGAACTTCGTTCGAAAGTCTTTATCGACATTAATTGTCCAAGCGAATTGCCTAAACGAATAGTCTGGCCCTGATTTCCTTAACCATAATGACATACGCCAATGTGGTTAAGGGAATATGAGAAAATCAGGCGGCCGATTAGCCCTTCATAATCTTTAGCATCGTTTCGCCAAGCGCTGCCGGAGAATCCGCAACGGTAATACCGGCGCTTCTCATAGCGTCCATCTTGTCGTCTGCGCCACCTTTACCACCGGAAATAATGGCACCAGCATGACCCATACGGCGGCCCGGAGGTGCCGTCACACCAGCAATAAATCCAACAACCGGTTTTTTAACTTTGGAATGTTTGAGGAAATCGGCGGCATCTTCTTCCGCGCTACCCCCAATCTCACCAATCATGACGATACCCTGCGTTTCGTCATCACCGAGGAACATATCGAGACAATCAATAAAATTTGTACCATTGACGGGATCACCGCCAATGCCAATACAGGTGGTCTGGCCGAGCCCGGCGGCCGTTGTCTGTGCAACGGCTTCATAGGTCAAGGTACCCGAACGAGACACAATCCCAATCTTGCCACGCTGATGAATATGACCGGGCATAATACCGATCTTGCATTCATCTGGCGTAATCACACCCGGGCAGTTAGGGCCGATCAAACGCGTCGAAGAACCTGACAACGCCCGTTTAACCCGAACCATATCAATAACCGGAATGCCTTCCGTGATGCAGATCGCCAACGGAATTTCCGCTTCGATTGCCTCAAGGATGGCGTCGGCCGCAAATGGCGGCGGGACATAAATCACGCTGGCATTCGCACCGGTCTTATCAATCGCTTCGGCGACCGTATCAAATACCGGTAGGTCGAGATGCTGTTCACCGCCCTTGCCGGGTGTCACACCGCCAACCATCTGGGTGCCGTAGGCAATGGCCTGCTCGGAATGGAACGTGCCCTGCGCACCGGTAAAACCCTGGCAAATAACCTTTGTATTCTTATCGACGAGAACAGCCATTACGCGGCCTCCTTCACGGCCTTAACAG
>Ga0055584_100004516_pt1 | contig 13651 bp, 11 predicted proteins | sample OSDHelmetaG_FD_58716 | JGI IMG/M metagenome (GOLD analysis project Ga0055584, IMG submission 58716) | Pelagic marine sediment microbial communities from the LTER site Helgoland, North Sea, for post-phytoplankton bloom and carbon turnover... | ecosystem: Environmental > Aquatic > Marine >... | reverse complement strand
CATACAGTCATCCAGGCCCTGGCCGTCGCCTAGATTTCAACACGATGACGTCCCTTGATATCGACATGCTTCGAAGAGCACTTCACGAGGTTGCGGACCCAGACAAGGCTGAGCCCATGGCCGCCTACACGAAGGGTCACTTCGTGTACATGGGTGTGACTGCCGGCGACCGGCGAACGGTCTCGAAAGCTCTCATCCGCGACGTAAAGCACGCGCAGCCCGACTCGCTGATCGCGCTCGCAACCGAGTTGTGGGATCAGCCCGAGCGCGAGCTTCACTACATCGCGATGGACCTCTTGCGTGCCGGGGCACAGAATCTCCGACCGTCCGACCTCGATGCGGTGGCGGGGTTCATCACGAAGACACCGTGGTGGGACACGGTCGACTCGCTCGCCGCCTGGACGGTCGGACCGATGGTCACCAACTATCCAGAGCTCGTGCGAACGATGGATCGCTGGATCGACGGCGATGACCTCTGGCTGGCGCGGACGGCGATCCTGCATCAGCTGGGGTTCAAGGATCGGACCGATGCGGCACGGCTCTTCTCCTACGCTGAACGACGCGCTGCGGACACCGACTTCTTCATTCGGAAGGCAATCGGGTGGGCCCTACGTCAATACGCGCGGGTTGATCCCGATGCCGTGCGTCTCTTCGTGGCCGAACACGCCGATGAGTTGTCTGGACTGACCAAACGTGAAGCCCTCAAACACCTCTCGTGACATCAAGGAAGAGCTGATACCGCAACGAACAAGCCGCTGGCCTCGAGGAGTGGACGACCTTCACCACTGAGGATTGCACCGCGGGCTCGGACCGATCGGGAGCGTGGCTGATCGGTGTCACCGGCGACTCGGTATGGTCCGCCCTCGAGAAGGACTGGCTGGCGATACCGGAGATCCAACGTGCCAGTTGCGACCCTGGTGCCAAGCGCTGCCGAAGCAAGGCGAGCGCAGAAGTAGTCGAGCACGGTCGCCGACAGTCCGCCCTGCATCCACCCGGCTGCACCGACGTGTTCGGGTTGCGGTGAAAAGAACGCCTCGCCGACGACTTTGGTTCCGGGTCCACCCGTTGTCGTCACGGACGGGTACAGGGCCCTCATGATCCGCTCGATCGCGGCGGTCGCCCGGGCGTCGATCTCGTGTTCGTCCATCATCGAGCAGCACGGTATCTGGCGTCGAACGACACGCCCCGTTCGGACGTTTCTCATTTCTCCGACCCGCTGGCGCGATTTTTGCTAGACCGGCGACGGCAACCAATTTCCCCGATCCCCGACACTAGGAGTAGTCAGACATGCCACGATCGACCATCCATGCACGATCTAGAATGCGAGGCGCTCGCTCGGCGATCCTCGTTCTTGCGATGTTGGCGGCGCTTGTGGCGATTGCGCAACCAGCAGCCGCACAAACCACCTCACGGGTGAGCTGTGCTGGCCAGTTGGCAAGCATTGTGGGACAGTCCCCAGGCGAAATCATGGGCACGGCTGGGGACGACGTCATCGTCGGAACACCAGGCGCCGACATGATCATCGCTGGCGCGGGCAACGATGTGGTCTGTGGCGGTGGCGGAGCCGATGTCATTCTCGGTGGTCCGGGGCGCGACATCATCCTTGGGGAGAACGGCCCCGACGACATCCGGTCGGGGAATGGCAACGACCTCGTTTGGGGCGGCTCCGGCAATGACATGATTCGTCTGGGCTTCGGGCGTGACACCGCCTTTGGCGGGCCAAACGCAGACACGATTGCCGGAGGACCCGGCAACGATGTGGTCCGAGGCGGCTCCGGCAACGACATGGTGTTCGGTAGCAATGGCTCCGACCTCGTCGAAGGTGGCAACGGCGACGACGTGTTGGGAGGCGGCGCAGGGAATGACTACATCCGTGGCGGGGCCGGCGACGACGACCTGACCGGTGGAAACGGTCGCGGCGACCGCCTGCAAGGGGGCCCCGGTATCGACGTCTGTCGAGATCGTGGCTTCAACACCAGGTTCGGAGGATGTGAGCCGGACTTCGCACTCACCGTTCTGCACATCAACGATCATCACTCGCACCTCAACCCCGATTCGGGCGACTTGGTGCTGGCCGGACAGGACACCCGAGTCAGCCAAGGTGGATTCCCGAGTGTGGTCTCAAAGATCGACGAGCTGTCAGCTGCCAACGACGGGAACGTCGTGAAGATCCACGCAGGTGACGCGATCACCGGCACGCTCTTCTACAGCCTGTTCAAGGGAGAGGCAGATGCAGAGCTGATGAACGAAGCATGTTTCGACCTCTTCGAGCTCGGCAATCACGAGTTCGATGATGGCGACCAGGGACTAGCCGATTTCCTCGGTTTCCTGGCTGACTCCGAAACATGTGACACGACTGTTCTCGGTGCCAACATCGTTCCCTTGGCTGGCACGCCGTTGGCGCCTCCAGCTGGCAACCTGTTCGAACCGTTCAAGGTCATCGACTACGACGGTGACAAGGTTGGATACGTCGGGCTTGACATCGCCGGCAAGACGATGAACTCGTCGAGCCCTCTCGATACGACGATGTTCCTCGACGAGGTCGAAACCGCACAGCAATACATCGATCAACTCACCGGCGATGGCATCGACAAGATCGTGCTCGTCACCCACACCCAGTTGATGAACGACATCTCGTACGCGTCACAACTCACCGGAGTCGATGTGATCGTTGGCGGCGACAGCCACACGCTTCTCGGAAAGTTCGCGCCGGTCGGTCTGAACACCTCGGGTCGGTACCCGTACCGCACGTCTGACGCAGCGGGTTCGCCCGTGTGCATCGTGCAGGCATGGCAGTACTCCTGGGTGGTCGGTGAGCTGAACGTCAACTTCGATGAAGACGGCACGGTCACGAGCTGTGATGGCACGCCGCATCTGCTTCTCGAGGATTCGTTCCAGCGCAGGCCCGAACCCGATGCTGATCGCGAGGAACTCGTCGGCGCAGAACGTCAGGCTGTGGTCAACTTCATCGATGCGACACCGGAGTTGTCGATCGTGACGCCCGATCCCGGTGCCCAGGCAATCCTCGATGGGTATGCCACTCAGGTGACGGTGCTCGAACAAGAGGTCGTCGGCACCGCAGCTGCTGATCTGTGTCTCGAACGAATACCTGGTCAGGGACGAAGCCAGATCTGTGACGTCGCCGACACTGCGGTCAACGGGGGGGACATCCAGCAGTTGGTCACCGACGCGTTCCGGATCCGAAGCTTCGAGTCAGACTTCGCGATCCAGAACTCGGGTGGTGTTCGCATCGACATTCCAGCCGGTGAGGTCACCATCGCTGACGTGTTCGAGCTCCTGCCCTTCGCAAATACGATCGTCAACCTCGAAATGACCGGAACGGAAATCAAAGCAGTCTTGGAGGATGCGATTGCATTCTCGATCGAACCTGATGGCTCGACCGGTGCATATCCGTACGCCTCGGGACTGCGCTTCGATGTGGACCTCAACGCTGCCGAGGGGTCGCGGGTCACCAACATGGAGATGAAGCCATCGGGGACGACGATATGGGTTCCGTTCGTTCTCGGGGACACCTACACGGTTGCGACCAACAGCTTCGTTGCCTCGGGTGGTGATCGCTACACCACGTTCGAGGATGTGAGCAACGATGGTCGAGTGGTCGATACATTCCTCGACTACGCACAATCGTTCATCGATTACATCGAGCAGGATTCTGGTGGTGTCTTGAACAAGCCGGCGGCTGGCGACTACTCGACGCAGAACTTCACCCCGCTCGCGGGCTAGGAGAACAACACTGAGCCGGTCGGCGTCTCGCCCCTCTTGGAGGGGTGAGGCGCCGATCTGCTACGTATGACAGATGCCATTTGTCATTGGAATCGATTCCTCCACGCAGTCCACGAAGGCTGAGCTCCGCGACGCCGATACTGGTGCCTTGATCTCGACCGGCCGTGCAAGTCATCCGAGCACGCAACCGCCGATCTCCGAACAGGAGCCGACCGCATGGTGGGATGCGTTGGTTGACGCAGTCGGTCAGCTCGGCGACGCACGTGCCGATGTGGTGGCGATCTCGGTGGCCGGTCAGCAGCACGGCCTCGTCTTGCTCGACGATGCGGGCGAATCGATCAGGCCGGCGAAACTCTGGAACGACACGACGTCGGCGCCACAAGCCGAACGACTCCTCGAAGAGCTCGGAGCAGACTGGTGGTCAGATTGGGCTGGCATCGTACCCGTGGCGTCGTTCACGGTGAGCAAACTCAAGTGGGTGGCTGATCACGAGCCACAGAATCTCGAACGTGTTGCCAAGGTGATGCTGCCCCACGATTATCTGACTTGGAGGCTGTGTGGCGAACATGTCACCGATCGAGGTGACGCATCGGGGTCCGGGTGGTACGACGCAACGACGAACTCGACGTTGCTGCGTCCCCTGGAGCTGGCGACGGGAGGGCAAGATTGGACCGACCGAGTGCCCAAGGTGCTCGGGCCGAACGAAATCGCCGGGAACCTGAAGGTTGATGTCGCTACTCAACTGGGCCTCCCACACTCTGTGGTCGTGGCGCCAGGCACTGGAGACAACATGGGCGGCGCTCTTGGTCTCGGGCTAGCCGAGGGAGACGTTGTCATGTCGCTGGGTACGTCGGGAACCGTGTACGCACGAACCAACTCGCGGGCAGTTGACGTCAGCGGCGCAGTAGCGGGCTTCTGTGATGCGACAGGAGGGTTTCTCCCATTGGTGTGCACTCTCAATGCCACCAAGGTGACCGACACGGTTGCGACGTGGCTGGGGACTGACGCGCCAGGACTGTCAGAGCTCGCCGTTGAGGCGGGGAGTGGTCCGATCGACGTCACCTTGGTGCCCTATTTCGATGGAGAACGGACTCCGAATCGTCCCGATTCGCGAGGGATCATGGTCGGGCTGTCGAATGCAACATCTCGAGCGGAACTTGCTCGGGCTGCCCACGACGGCGTCGTCTGCGGGCTCCTCGACGGCGTGTCCGCGCTCGAGGACAGCGGCGCCACAGTCGATGGGCGACTGATTCTGGTCGGAGGGGGAGCTCGCTCCGCGGCATACCGCCAACGACTAGCTGACATATCCGAACGGATCGTCCACATACCTGAGAACGAGGAGTCCGTTGCTGTGGGTGCCGCCCTTCAGGCCGCCGTTGTGCACGGGGGAGCGGGTGATTTCGACGACCGGGCGATCGATTGGGATGTTCGCAAGGCCTCGACGGTGTATCCGACCGAGGGTGTCGATGGTGCCGCAGCGCGTCGTCAGTACCGTGCCGCCTCGTCGTTCGACGACGGGCTTTGTCGGCCTGTTTGATCGGTCCCTTTTGGTACAACTACTGGCGACCAAGCGGCTCGTCTGGGCCATTCGGATCATTGTGAACAGACCCGTTCGCGTCGATCCCCTAAGTACGGACCCCACCAACCCTGTCTTCGGACCGGATCTGGATCCCATTACCTGGTCCTGGAGCAACGATGACGCGACGTGGATCACTTCTGGTGGTGAGCATTCCTGTACTCACGATCGTGACGATTTCGCTGTTGGTCGCCGACCAACACACCGATTTGGCTGGGATGATGATCGGCGCGTATGCGTCGCTGTGCGTACTTGCCCTCGTCGGAGCCTTGTTCGTTGTTCAGCCGGAGCTGTTCACACAGGCTCAGATCGAAGAAGTGGCGGCCGGCAGCGATGACGTTGGGGGACTGGTGGCCCATCATGCGCCCAATTCGGTCCCTGCTGAAACGGTGACTCACGAACAGCCCCAACCAGCCCCACCCGCTCGCGTGCTCCCTGAGCGTCCTCAGTCTTGGTCGCCGGGCGAACCGCCTCGCGAAGCCCATGATCCATTTACCGTCGTTGCCGCACCAGCATCAGCGCCAACCGATCGGTCGCTCGAACCACAGCAGGACACCAGTGCAATCGCGCCCAGTCGCGCCGCCGAGATCTTCGTCAACATCGGGAGAAGAAACAAGCAGCTCAATACACAGATGTTGAACTTGATCTCTCACCTCGAACGAGACGAGCTCGATCCAGAGACGCTCCAGGGCCTCTACGAGTTGGATCACCTGGCGACGCGCATGCGTCGCAACGAAGAGACCCTCCTCATGCTGGCAAGTTCTCGCAAGGTTCGGCAGTGGAGCCCACCAGTGAAACTGGAGGATGTCCTTCGTTCTGCCCTCGCCGAGGTCGAACGATTCGCTCGTGTCGAGCTCGATCATGTTCCCGATGTCCTGGTTGTGGGCGCAGCTGTGTCGGAAATTTCGCATCTTCTCGCCGAATTGATCGACAACGCGACCCAGTTCTCTCACGCTTCGACACTCGTCACCGTCGCTGCCCACACGACCCTCGAGGGGCTGGAGATCGAGGTACTCGACACCGGTCACGGGATCGATGAGAAGAAGTTGTCGGATCTGAACGAACTGTTGCGTCATGCCCCGGCGCTCGCCGATGCGCCATCTCGTCGACTCGGGCTTTTCATCGTCTCGCGTATTGCTTCTGATCACGCGATCACCGTCGAGCTTCTCGGAGAACGGGGAGTTGGCACGGTCGCCAGCGTGTCCTTGCCTCTCGAATTGCTGATCGAAGCAGCAGCTGAGCAAGGCGCCGACAGCGAATCATCGATGGAAGCGCTCGATCTTCTCGACCCAGTACTCCAGATGGCGGTTGGAGCTGAGCTCGAAGAAGACGAAGAAGAAGCGCTTGCAGACGCGACACTGCCGACCGTACAAGAGGTTGCTGAAGCTCTCCCATCGTTCCCGAGCGTGGCGATCACCGAGCCGTCATCCCTCGGAGCAGTCGAGTCCACCCCCTTCCCAGGGGTACCCGCAGCGTCTCATCTCGATGAAGTCGAACAAGACTCGGAGCTGTTCGAACCCGAACCCGCAGAGACCGGTCTTGCGCAGTTGCCGAGTCGGATTCCCCAGGCGACCTTTCCATTGGTGTGGGGGCAGGATTCTCCGAACCGTCACGCCGCGAGGCAAGGGCCCGAGGTGTTGCCGGGGTCAGGGGCTGCCACACAATCGACGGACGAGCCGTTCGACGACACCGCAGCGGCACGCATCGCAGGGGATGCCGCTTCGTCAATCATTGCGTTCTCGTCCGGGGTGGCTCGCGGTGTCATCGATGGCGCCCAGGAGCACACCTCCGACTTCACCACCGATGAGGAGGATGTATGAGTATCGACGATCCCGCAGAGGCATTCGCTTGGCTCTTGACCGATTTCGTCGCCAGAACCAACGGTGTCCAACACGCGCTGGCAGTGTCTGCTGACGGTATCAAGCTCGCTTCCTCGGACTCGATGCCGAGTGCGAGCGGAGACAAGTTCGCCGCAATAACGGCGGGACTCTCGAGCCTCGTACATGGTGCTGCTGACTGCTTCGGCGAGACAACCGTCGAGCGCGTCTTGGTCGAAATGGGTGGCAGCTTCCTCCTCGTGACCAACGTGAGCCATGGATCTGTCCTCGGCGTGTTGTGCACCAAAGATGCTGAGCTTGGCGTGGTCGCCTATGAGATGACGATGTTTGCTCAGCGTGCGGGAAGTGTGCTTTCTCCGACGATCATCGCCGAGCTCCAGAACACGCTCGTGGTGTGAGTCGAAGCTGCCATGTCGCAACCGAGGCTTCCGCCATATCTCATCGCCGGTGGCAGGACCCGACCATCGATGGAACTTGCGATCGAAACGCTGGTGGAGCGTCCGGTCAGCGAAGTGACGAACGTCGAACGGTTCGAATCCCAGCGCGTGCTGGAGCTCGCGACGAGGCCGCTGTCGGTCGCAGAAGTGTCAGCGCATCTCGGTCTCCCGCTCGGCACAACACTGGTGCTCGTCTCAGACCTTCTCGAGTCCGGCCAGCTGTCGGCTCATGAGACAACCGATCAGTCAGACGTATCGAACCTCGACATCATGACAAGGATCATCCATCGTGTCCGAGAACTCTGAATCTCTGAAGAAGGTGTCCGCAAAATTCGTCGTCGCCGGTGGATTCGGGGTCGGCAAGACCACCCTCGTCGGATCCGTGTCGGAGATCGATCCGCTGCGAACCGAGGCTGACATCACCTCCGCGAGTGCTGGAATCGATGATCGATCTCAGATCGACCACAAGACAAAAACCACAGTTGCGATGGACTTCGGTCGTCTCACGATCGACGATCAGCTGGTTCTCTACCTTTTCGGAACCCCCGGGCAGGATCGGTTCAGCTTCATGTGGGATGACATCGTGCGAGGCTGCCTTGGTGCAATCGTCCTCGTCGACTCGCGGCGACTCGACGAATCATTCGCCTCGATCGACTACTTCGAACGACGCCGCACCCCGTTCGTGATCGCAGTGAACCGATTCGACGGTGCCTTCGTACATGATCTGGGTGCAATACGCGAAGCGCTCCAAGTCGACCCATCGACACCGGTTGTGGATTGTGATGCCCGCGAATGGGTTTCCGTTCGTGCGACCCTGCTCGTGTTGTTCGATCGAATCGTCGACGAGCTGAACGCGGAACATGAACGTGCCACTCAGATTCGTTCAGAGGCGCAGGTCCAGCGGGCAAGCTGACTGCTACAGGGATTCGAGGAACGCAATGAGCGCCTGGCGGTCGCTGAGTTCCGCGCGCATGAACGCCGCACGGGAGCCTGACCCCTCGCCGCCATGCCAGAGAATCGCCTCTTCGATCGTTCGGGCCCGGCCGTCGTGCAGCAGCCCTCGGTCGTCCTCGACCGGTACCAGCCCCAATCCCCACAATGGAGCCGTGCGCCACTCGACGCCGCTCGCTGCGAAGTCTGGTCGATCATCGGCCATGTCGAATCCGAGGTCGTGCAACAAGAGGTCGGTGTACGGGTGGATCGTCTGCTCGGCGAGTGCCGAGAACACACTCTGACCGGTCTGAAGCGTCTCTGTGTGGCAGCCAGCACAGCCGAAGTCGTCGAACAACGTTTCACCCGTCTCAGCTCTCGGATCACCAGCGGTTCGTGGCTCTGGCACCGCCAAGAGCCGGAGGTAATGGGTGATTGCCTCGAGGCGTTGGTCTGACACCTCATGTGTGCCCCCATTCGGTGTGGTCGAGCACATGTCCTGACCAGCGGTGCAGTTCTCCGATTCGATCAACGTCGACGTGACGCCGAGGTCTCCATGGAACGCTTGGGCGACCTGTTGGTCGAGCTGCACGATGTTGGCTTTCCACCCGAATCGTCCGAGATCCGAGCCTTCGACTGCTGGGTTCCAGACCAGATTGGGGCGGCCGCTGATCCCGTCGCCGTTCGCATCGTTCGGGTCGGCGGCGGCAAGGATGCTGTCGGCCGGCACTGCTTCGAGGAGGCCCATACCGATCAGTTGCGCTCCGATGCGGGCAGATACTTGGACACCCTCGGTCAGTGGCCCGTGATTGCGGTCACGGATGTTGACCGTCGGCCACAGCAACTCGAATGGGGTGCCATCTGGATATGTGCCCTGTTGGATCACGTAGTTGGTGAAGATCGTTCCTTCGGGTTCATTCGCTCCGATCGCGCGGTCTTGTAGTTGGTCGCCATAGTTCGGCTCGGGGAGGGGAGCACCCGTCACGGGGTCGGAGCCTTGCACCGACAGACGCACAATCAGCCCGACGTCGGTGAGTTCACCTTCGGGGGGAACTTGCCGACGGCCCGTGGACGGATGGCATACCGCGCACGAGTCGGCATTGAACAGTGGCCCGAGCCCGTCATTGCCGGTTTCGGTCGGACCGACCGGAGTCCAGACTTCGTTGAAGAATTCCTGTCCGGCAAGAAAGCGTTGCCACTCCGCGTCGTCGAGGCGATCGACGGGCTCGAAGAAGACCTCGGGCAGTCGCTCGTCGGACTGGAGACCGGTCGCTGATTTGGGTGTTTCGGTGGCTGTCGATGCCCCCACCGACGAGGACGAAGTCGTGGATGAGTCCATGGTCGTCGCAGCATCACTCGTGCACGCTGCGATGACGAATGCAAGTGCGATCGCCGCGACGACACTCCAACGACCCATACCGTAAAGCGTAGGGGGACCGTGCGAGCGATAGCGTTCTGGTGTGTCTCGAGGAGAACGGTTCAAAGATGCAGTGAAACGGGCGGGCGAAACCGCCCGTCAATCGGCTGTCGATCTTGGGCTTGACCAACGTCTCGGCAACATCGGGATCACCAGCACTGCACTTTCGGGAACTCCGCGCACGCTCGAGGAGATCAAGGGAGAACTCGACTCCCTCGTCGGACTCGAGTCGGTGAAGGAACAGGTTCGTACGCAGGTGGCGTTCTTGCAGATCCAGGCTCAGCGCCTCGACCATGGGCTGAGCGAGGTTCCCACAAGTCAGCATCTGGTGTTCCTCGGCAATCCGGGGACAGGCAAGACGACCGTCGCTCGACTGCTCGGTGAGATGTACGGCGCTCTCGGGTTGCTCAAGAAGGGACACCTCGTCGAGGTCGACCGAGCCGGCCTCGTGGGTCAATACGTCGGTCACACGGCGAACAAGACCAACAAGGCGGTCAAACGAGCCCTCGATGGAGTGCTGTTCATCGACGAGGCCTACGCACTATCTCCACCGGGAATCATTGGCAACGACTTTGGTCGCGAGGCGATCGAGACGTTGATCAAACGAATGGAAGACCACCGAGATCGCCTCGTCGTCATCGTTGCTGGGTATCCCCGATTGATGCACGACTTCCTCCGATCGAACCCCGGACTGCGCTCGCGGTTCGCCCGCGAAATCTCCTTTCCCGACTACTCCGGGGATGAGTTGGTCGCGATCACCCACAAGCTCGTGCGCGACGCCGACTACGAAATGGGGAAGGGCGTCAACAAGACCATCGCTGCAATCCTCGGCCGGGCGACACGGGACGAAGCCTTTGGCAATGCGCGGTATGCCCGAAATCTCTTCGAACAGGCGATCAACCGTCAGGCGGTCCGCCTGTCCGAGTCAGACGCCGTCGGCGCCCTCGATCGCGCGAAGTTGAGCACCCTCGAATCGAGCGACTTCGAAGAAGCTGCACGGCTCCTTGCTGCAACGTTGCCCCACTAGTGGACGTTCTCGACTGTCCCCTGGGAACCTTCGAGCTCGAACGCGTACCAGTACGTCCCCGACAGCCGCTCCGGGCATGGGACGCGGCCGACGAATATCTCCTCGAGGCGTTCGGGACCACGCCGCCCGCGGACGGTGCCTCGGTCGCGATCGTCAACGATTCATTCGGCGCATTGGCAGTGGCACTTCGTTCGCACACACCGATTCTCATCACTGAGTCCGCAGCGGGCAGAGAAGCGGTCCAACAGAACCTCGCTCGGAACGATCTTGGGCCCCTCACGCCTTTGTCGATGCTCGAGTTGGGCGCTCTGGACAGACCCATCGATGTGCTGATCGTCAAGATCCCGAAATCGAATGCGCACCTTGCAGATCTGTTGGGACGTATTCGACCGCACCTCCATCCAGGGAGCACGATCATCGGTGCCGCGATGTCAAAACATGTTCGGACGTCGACCATCGAGTGTTTCGCGTCGATGATCGGTCCTACGACCACGTCGCTCGCGCGCAAGAAGGCCCGACTCGTACACGCGACGTTTGATCCCGATCTGACCGTCGAGGCGTCGTGGCCCGTCGACTGGGAGTACGACGGGCTCACACTCGTGAACCATGGAGGGGGATTCTCCCCAGAATCGGTCGACGTCGGCACCAGATTCCTGCTGGACAACCTTCCCCCTGTGGCAGATCTCCTTGCCCACACTGGGGCTCCGGCGCAGGTGGTCGACCTCGGTTGTGGCAACGGCATCATCGGCTTGCGACTGGCACGCGATCTCGACACCTCAGGCATCGACTTCCAGCTGCACTTCGTCGATGATTCCGCCCTTGCGATCGATGCCGCCGCGCGGTCATGGGAGGCCACACGTACGACAGCTGTCGGCGGGGATGAGATGCGGTTGCACCATTGTCACCGGCTCGTCAAGGCAGTGGCCAAAAACACCGCGGATCTCGTTGTTGTGAATCCGCCGTTCCATGATGATCGAGTCATCGGCGATGACACGGCGTGGTCGATGTTCACCGACGCACATTCGGTGCTGGTAGGTGGTGGCCAGATCGTCGTGGTGGGCAACCGACATCTGGCCTATCACGCCAAGCTTCGAAAGATCTTCGGCGAGGTCGACACGATTGCGAGCTCGTCCAAGTTCGTCCTCCTGCGCGCTCGCAAACGCGCCAAGTAAGATTCACAAATGGGAGCACCTCCCCCAGACAGCATCGACCCCGTCGACTACATCCAGGTCACGCGAGACGCATACGCGCTGCTGGGTTTCGACTCGTACCGATGGGCGCACAATCCCGAACCAGCCGCGTTTGTGTCACCCACCAAACCGCTCGAGGAAAGCAAGGTCGTGCTCATCGCATCGGGCGGTGTGTATCGCGTCGGCGACATCGGATTCACCCACAAAGACGATCTGAGCCATCGGGAGATCCCGATTGTGACCCCCACCGATGAGCTTCGGGTGACTCATTTCGCGTATGACCAGACGTCGGCGAGGGCGGATCCGAACGCGGTGTTTCCAATCGACGCTCTGCGCGCCATGGTGCGCTCTGGTGAAGTCGGCGAACTTGCCGAGGTTGCGCTCACATTCATGGGCGGTATCTATTCACAACGGCGACTCCACGAGACACTTGTTCCGGCGCTCGTAGAGCGTGTCCGGGCCCTCGAAGCCGACATCGCACTTCTCGTACCCGTTTGACCGGTGTGTCATCAGTCAGTTGGGCTGATCTCGAGAGCACTGGAGGCTGCTGGAACGACGACGACCTCCATCACGAGTGCATGGAGTATCACGGCGGCGGCGAACCCACCTCGGGCTGTCTTCACGGATTTCCCGCTGGGCAACACCGCAGGTCCACCTCATGACCGAGACACACAGCTTGCAATCACCCGCAGCGCATTGTCAGCGGCATTTTCGATCACACAGCCGGGGACGATCATCCCCCTCGACCACGAATGGCCAGAGCCATGGAAGGACGAGGCTCGCGAGTTGATCGATCATCGCACTTCGCGAAACGACGCCCCCCAGTATCAATCAGATGCCGATCGGGCAGCAGCAATAGAACGTCACGGTGAAGCCGCTGCGTGTTCGGTCTGTTAGACGTACCGGATCTACGACGGCTACAGATTTCTCAGGGCTTGGCGATCGCCTTGCGCCCACGCACGGGGTATCGGGGCCAGGTGTATCCGGGGGTAGCGGGATGTCCTGGTGAGACCAAGGTGTCGGCCAGCGCTTCGTCCTCCTCGCTGAAGTCATGCTTGAGGCATCCGAGGTAGTCATCCCATTGTCCCAACGTGCGCGGGCCGGCGATGACACTCGTGACCAACGCATTGTTGAGCACCCACAACATCGCGTAGTCCGCCACCGACATCGATCCTTTGGCCACGTGGCGTTCCAACTCGGCAACAACATCGAACGCTTCGGGTTTGAGGTCGCGACCGAGAATGCTCGCATCGCCCCGCCCCGCCCTGCTGTTCGGTGGCCGCTTCCCCGACTTCTTGTACTTGCCGGTCAGCACACCACGCGCGAGCGGCGAGTAGGGCACGACGCCGATGCCGTAGTACTCACAGGCGGGCAAGAGGTCTGATTCTGGCTGACGGTTCAACAGGTTGTACAAGGGCTGGCAAATGATCGGCCGGGGTGTTCCTGTTTGGTCGCACAGGTGAACGAGTTCGCCCACCTGCCAAGCGCGATG
>Ga0055584_100004515_pt1 | contig 13652 bp, 13 predicted proteins | sample OSDHelmetaG_FD_58716 | JGI IMG/M metagenome (GOLD analysis project Ga0055584, IMG submission 58716) | Pelagic marine sediment microbial communities from the LTER site Helgoland, North Sea, for post-phytoplankton bloom and carbon turnover... | ecosystem: Environmental > Aquatic > Marine >... | reverse complement strand
GCGGCGCCTGTGGCGCGGGTAACTGGCGCACGCGTCTTACCGAAAAAAGCACACCATTCGTCCTGCGGCACATCACGTGTGTCAGCCTCTGAGTCGCGCCCCACAAGCCGATGTGAGCTCCCAGCCGCTACTGACTGAGAATCAGCTATACTTCCGGTCTGGGGGCTGGCTAGACGCTCGTTTAGCGTCTTTGGTCGCCCTACGTGTTGCTGAATAAATCTTTTTAAATTAGTTGTTTAGGTATGGTTTTTCAAGTGCTTTGACCATTGCTAACCACACAGAAGGAAGGGGCTACTCGATGGGACGCTCGGTAGGGCTGGGCGTGCGACATCGTCGCGACGCGTGCTGCACGAACTGCTAGCCGGTGGCGACTAGCATATTTGGTCTACGTACACGGCGCCGCATCCGCAGAGTCGGGATCGAGCTATCCAACACCGGCGCGCTGCTGGTCGTTGTCGATATCCAGCGCAAAGAAGTAGAGCATGCTGTTCCACTGCAACCCAGTGAGCCTGCCGAGGGTTTTCATGGGGACCAGTTAGGTCAGCATCTGGCGCAACAGACCAAGCGACTCAAGTTGAAGGGCATGGCCTGCACAGTCGTATTGGCACCTGAGGACTGCGAGTTGTTGCTGCTCGAAGCCCCGCAGGTTCCCACCAACGAAATCAAACAAGCCCTGCGCTGGCGACTGAAGGGCCTGTCGGACATTGCACCCGAAGAAGCCGAGGTTGACTACGTTTCGGCCGGACATATGAGTGCCAACGATACGCCCATGCTGTTCGTCGGTGTGACGCGCAAGTCGGTTGTCGCCAGGCTCGTGCGCTTCGCGCGCGGCGCCAAGCTCGCCCTGGATTCAGTACTCATTCCCGAATTTGCTGTTCGCAACTTGCTGGTGGCGTGCGGCGAACGTGAGACGTGCGTTGGCGTGTTGATGATTCGCGGCGCGCACGCAAGCATCGCTTTCTTTCGAGCGGCAGACCTATGCATGTCGAGAAAATTCGCAACCGGCTATTCTGCTCGCGTCGGTGAGCCTTTTCCGGTGGGGACCATAGCAGCGGAGGTCAGACGTTCGTTCGATTATTTCGAGCGGCAACTTAAACAGCCGACTCCAGAGCGTCTGTTTGTCGGCGGCGACGACGATTCGGTCGCCCAGGTAGCGTTGCCACTGTCAGGCCAGTTCCCGTTGCCGTTGACTCTCTTGGACCCGGCGCGGTATTTCACTTCGAGTCCAGCACTGAACGCTTCGGGCGTGGTTCTACCCTCACTGGCGCTCGGCGCGGCGCTTGAAGGGACTCTGGACTGATGCAGAGCATCAACTTTTACGAACGTAAAAAACAGGCTCCTACACGGAGCTGGAACGTGCTTATTTTTTTCGGCATCCCTGTCGCCACCGTCCTGGTCTTGGCACTGATGACCGAGTACGAGCGACGTCAACGTGAGGGTCTGGCCGAACAGGTAGCCAATGCTCAAAGGGACACGCGTGTGTTGAAGACGCGTTGGTTAACGCTGAAAGTGCAGCTCCTGGCCCCACATGAGGCCGAGCCGGGTGAGGCCGACTTGATCAAGAGTGAACTGGAACAACTTTCTCAGCTCATCCAAGCCTTGCAGCTGGCAAACCTCTCCGGCGCGGAGAGCTTCCTGGCTCCACTTATCGCGTTGGCGGAGTTGACGCCGGCCAATATTGCCCTGACCCGCATCACGCTCTCCAGGGAGGCAGAGGTCCGGCTAGAAGGTCAGACGGATTCCCCGACCTCAGTCGCCGTGTTTGTTGGCCGATTGCGGCGTGAGCCGGCGTTTGCGAACAGGGACTTAGCGCCGGTTGTAATCCGCGAAACGAGCGATCGAGAGGTCTACGTGCTGGCGATTGGGCCCGGCAAGCGACCCGACGTTCAGCAATGACTGTCATATCTGCGGTGAGTCCAGCATTGCGCGGAATAACATGAATAATCTCAACCTGAAAGAAAAGCTGCTCATCGTGTTAGCGTTGTTGACCGCTGGTTGGGCCGCCTGGGATGTGTGGAGCTACGGACCGCTGCTAGCCGATAACAACAGATCGGCGTCGACACTGAGCCAGCTGGAGGCGCATCACAAAGCACTTCTGGACGAGATCGAATTAACGCCGAATATCATCCGCAGTAGCCCTCGGCTCGAAGTGCAAGCACGTGTAACTGCACAACAGGACCGGCGTGCTCAATCACGTTTGCAACTCGCGCGATTGGCCGAAAATTTCATCAAACCGGACGAATTGCCAAGGATGCTTGAACAGTTGCTGGTCGAGTCGGGTGGGCTGACGCTAGTGCAGGTCAATTTGAAGGCGCCCTCAAGTTATGCACTGACCGCTTCGGTGGCACAATCGCCGGGATTAGCGAAACCGTCGATGCTGCGGCGCGCCCGGCTCTTGGAGCATCACGCGGAATTGATTGTGAAGGGGACCTACCATGACGTTGTGGAGTATCTCGGATTGTTGCGACGTTCGCCGTGGCGCTTTTTTTATTCGTCTTTTGACTATAATGTGCAAAAACATCCTGTCGCGACTGCGACGCTTCAACTGTACACGCTATCGTTCTCTGAAGGTTGACACGGTTGCGCTGTTGATGGCGATCGTTTGTGCCTTGGGAACGAACATGAGTACCGCTAGCGATTCGGCACAGTGGACGCATCTTAGAGATCCAACGACACCTCTGGACTTGGCGAATGAACCAGAGGAGTCTGCACTTCCTGAGTTCTTGCTCCAGGCAACATTTGTGCAGCGTCAGAATCGAAGTGCGATCATCAATGGTAAGCGCTTGAAGATGGGCCAATCCGTCGCGGGTTTTGTGCTGGTTGAAATCAAAGACCGGTATGTCGAACTGCGACAAGACCACGTTTCAGTCAAAATTTTCTTGCATCGGGCGGATAATAATAACTAATGAAGTATTCATCCCCAGCCCGGTGTTGTCGAGCGACGGTCTGTGACTCAGCCATTGTGCCGCGCTGGCTGGTGTTGGGCATTGCCGTGATCATTGGCGCTGCGTTCAACGGCGGTTGCAGTGTCCCCGAACTACCCGATGGACTTATCAAGGACAATGAGGACTGGCTGCAAAAGCAGACTCGGCCAGAAAATCAGCCCTCCACTCCTCTTGTCGTTCCAGCCCAGGTCCAAGAGGCGCTTTTCCAACTTGACGATACGACATCGTCGAATGTGGTTGCCGCGAAGATCAATGTATCGGTGGAGTCTTTACCGGCTCGGGAGTTCTTTTTTGGGGTCATAGGCGGGTCCGGCGCAAACGTTGTTGTTCACCCTGGAGTAACCGGGAACATTTCTTTGCAACTACAAGACGTCACGCTACAACACGTGCTCGATCTCGTGCAGGATCTCTACGGCTACGAATATAGAATCAATGACGGCACCTACAGTATCTTTCCTGCGACGCTGAGGACTGAGCTGTTCGAGCTGAATTATCCTGATATCCAAAGGGTTGGGGTCACTGACACGACGGTTGTAGGAGGTGAAGCTGTTTCGAGCGGCGGCTCCGGTTCCGCTACGACAACGGACAACTCAGCGGCTAACCTGCTCGGCTACCTTCCGGGCAATGATAAATCGGGCGCCGCGAATCTCAGTCCAGGTACTCGCATTCAGACACTCAATAGCACGGATCTATGGGGGGCACTGCACAAGTCTCTCGTTACCCTCATAGGGGGAGAAATAGAAGGGCGCGCCGTCATCATGAACTCCCAGTCAGGCGTTATAGTGGTCAAGGCATTTCCGCGTGAGCTTGGGTTGGTCCGTCGTTTTCTCAAGGTTTCGGAAAGCAGTCTTGTTCGCCAGGTCGTGCTCGAGACCAAGATTGTCGAGGTCGAACTCACAAAAACCAACGACGCCGGCATCAACTGGGGTTCCATCGCATCGCGTTTGTCTTTGAACTCTACGTTAGAAAGTGGCGAGAATATCGGACTGCCCAGCTTCCTGCTGGGTAGATCGACGGCTAGCAGCAACCTGCTTACCTTCGTTTTGGACGGCATCGATATTGCGCAACTTGTCGATTTGCTCAAAGAGCAAGGGACTGTGCGAGTGTTGTCCAGCCCGAGAATTTCAACCGTGAACAATCAAAAGGCTGTCATTCGGGTTGGCGCTGATGAGTTCTTTGTGACGGGCATCGAAAACACCACAACCACCACCGGTAGCGTAGTCACTGCCTCTCCAGACATCGAGCTAACCCCGTTCTTTAGCGGGATATCACTAGACGTGACACCGCAGATTTCCGATGCGGGTGACATCATCTTGCACATCCACCCTGTCATCAGTGAAGTGCGCGATCAGTCGAAGGAACTGATCATTGGAAATAGCACATTTTCGTTCCCTCTTGCGCTACGCGAGGTGCGTGAGTCTGACTCCGTGGTTCGGGCCAAGTCTGGCCAACTCGTAGTGCTGGGGGGGTTGATACAGGAGGCGAAGCGGGAACGCCAATCTGACCGGAGTCCATTTTCAGAACTGTTACCTTTGAATTTCTTTTTCCGCAACCAGTCCGTAACCAGCTCAAGAACTGAGTTGGTTATTCTTATGAAACCCAAGATCCTAACCCGAAGCTTTCCGGAGAAATACTGAGAATGCTCGGTAAAAAAAATAATCCAGGCTATAGAAATAGCCGCTACCGTCACTGCAGGAAACGCGCATGTATACCAATTACTTTGGATTCAAGGAGCTGCCATTTTCACTGACTCCTGATTCCGCTTACTTTTACAGGGAACGATCGCATGAGGACTCTTTACGTATCTTGCTCATTGCGATTGAACATGGCGAGGGCTTCGTAAAGCTCATAGGTGAGGTTGGAACCGGCAAGACTTTGTTGTGTCGGAGACTGCTGGCACAGCTCGAGAAGTCTTACCTGGCGGCTTATATTCCGAATCCGATGCTTGAGCCGGAGGAGCTCAAGTGGGCGATTGCAACGGAGCTCGGTTGCGATGTGGAAAAAGGGATTAACGCCTCAGATCTGACGAACGCTATCCAGCAAAGACTGCTTGACCTGGCAAGGTCAGGTACGCGGGTCGTGACGCTAGTCGACGAGGCGCAAGCGATGCCCCTGCGCACCTTGGAAGGCTTGCGTTTGCTTTCCAACCTGGAGACAGAAAAGCGCAAGCTGCTACAGGTAATCCTCGTCGGCCAACCAGAGCTTGATGTGTTGCTCAACCGCAAGGAATTACGTCAGCTTAAACAACGAATCACGTTTTCCGAGCGTTTGTCCTCTCTGCGTTTGGGCGACGTGCATCGTTACATCGAACACCGGACTACGGCCGCTGGGCAGCCGCTGGACGTGTTCTCGCACAGCGCTGCGTTGCTGATTGGTGTGGCGAGCGGGGGAATCGCGCGGCTCATCAACATTGTTTGCCACAAAGCGCTGCTGCTTGCGTATAGCCGTGGTGACATGTCCGTAAAGATCTGGCACGTGGCCAAGGCGGTGCTCGATACCGAAGGATGCACTGCCAAAGGCCGCGGTGTTGCACATCTCATCGCACGTAACACGTTTGCCCCTGCCATGAGGGCCTCGGTATGAGTCTCATCAATGAAGCACTACGCAATATTGACGAGCGAGAGGACGTTGACGATGGCGTCGATGCGGTCCGACATCGAAGCCCGGTGCCCCCAAGGCAGGTAGGGACGATGGCTCGTTGGGGGCGGCGCACGCTCTGGTTGTGTTTGATTGCCGGCCTTGGCTGGAGTGTGCTCGATACGCAAAACCAGACAGTCGCTAGCTTGCGTGGGCAGGTGATTGGCGCAGTACGCTCTGCAGGGCAATTGCCTCTTGCCGAGCATGCTTCGTCAACCTGGAATGGGGTCCTCGATAGCGCGCGAGGCTGGTGGTCAGCGTCCACACCTTCGGTGTCGGCGCGGGTCGCGCAATGGGTAGGAGGCGAGTCACAGCTACCCAATAGCTCACCGCAGCAACCGCAGATTGTCGTCTCATCACGTACGTCAGGCGAAGAGTCGGCGGAGCAGGCGCTGGTGTCTCCATCGACGCCCGCAAGCGGGCGTGTTGTGCTCCCAGGAGCGCTTGTGAAGCGCTCGTCCTCCGCGTCGGCGGTGGTCTTGACTACTGCTACGCCACCCACGGGTAGTGGGTTGACAGCCGAGTTGTCGGCAGCGACACGCAACGCTAGCGCCGTCAGCTCCTCTCCCCTGCAAGCTGCACCACCAGCGGATTCTGTTCGCGCCGTTACGAACGCTATGCCGGCAGCTGTCTTGGAGCCCACAGCGCTCGCTTACCGCACGATACCGAGCGCTACCGTGCGTTTGCCGCCAGCGGCTCCTCAGGCGAACGCAACTGCACAGTGGCCGGATGCCGGCGCGTTGAGACCTTCGCGCCCGCGAGAATCAAAACCCGTCGATACGCCACTCCGCCCCGTTTCGATGGCTACTGTCACGGTCGCTGAGAAATCACTGACCGGCACAACGCCAGCAGGGGAGGCCGTGGTAGCCGGACCGCGCTCGAGCGATGCTGAAGACGCACTGGCTGGCGGACAAAGTAGCCGTACACCGCCTCTGTTCACCGCGTCCGACTATCAAACCGCTGTACCACAAGCGCATCGAACTAATACCGTCACCTCGATGAATTTGTCGACCACCCAGGCACTCGTGCTTTCTGCCGACGCATTGCAACCGTCCATCCCCATTCATTCAGCCCAACTTCAGGCCGCATTCAAATCGGCCCGAACTGAATCAGCTCGGTCACCTCTTGGAGCCCCTGGTGCTCGGTTGAATCCGGAACGGTCTACGCGACTGGTTGCCACTCGTTCCCCAAGCACGGACCAATCGTCGCTCGCACGCACAGTTGTTTCGTCTTCGCTCCAGAACGAGACACGCGAGGACAAACTGGTGACCGCTGGCGCCGCCCCCACGCCTCGACATGCGGCGGTAAACAAAACGCACGCAGGCCCTAACGGACTATCAGATCAGGGTTCTTCAGAGCTCAGCGCCGCTACGAAACAAGCTGAATTGCAACGGTTATTGCGCAACGCGCAGTTGGCACTCGAGGAAAATGAGCTCACGCTGCCGGTCGGACGCAGCGCGTACGACTACTACCATGCGGCACTGCGTTACGCCCCGGAGAATGCAACCGCAGCTCAAGGCCTGAGCCAATTGCCAGCGCAGTACGAGCGCCTGATCTGGGACCAACTGTCCCGCGGCAATCTGCAACGCGCTCGATTCTTTTTCAGACGGTATGTCAGTTTCGGGTGGAAGCCCGATGCTAACTTGGAGCAGGAAATCGATCGACTGAACACCAGCTTGCAAGCTCCTCGCCGACCCGTTCGTGATGTTCCCCAAGTTAGCGAAACACCACAGCCAAACCCGACTGCCTACACCACCGACAACAAGACCTTGACTATCGAAGGACTACGCGTGCTGGCCAAGAAAGAGGGAGGCATGGCCGCGATAAAGCGCATGGAACATGCGGCTGGAGGCAAACCCGAAACTCTACCGCGCGACCAACTTCACTTTCTGCTTGAGCTATACGTCACGGCAGGTCACTCGGCGCGGGCCAGGGCGCTATTGGAGGTGTCGATGAACGCCGGCCACGTCGTGCACCTTCCCTGGGCCAAGTACTATCACAAATTCTCTGGCCTGGATTCGGCCATACTTTACCTTGAGGCGCAGGAGTCGCTGAACGACTCGGCTTCCTCTTACCTGGCGGCCGCCTACCACAAAGCGGGGAATTTCGCTCGCTCGCTGGTGCTGTATGAAGAGCTGCTCTTGACGGACAAAACCAATGGGCTTTACTTGCTGGGGTACGCGCTCGCCGCTGACAGCTCAGGGGCGGGCGGTATTGCAAGAGAGGCGTACCGCCGTGCGCTTTCTTTAGGCCAGCCACGGGCTTTGACTGTCGATTTTATACGTCAACGCCTCACCGCGCTCCAGTAGCCTAAACATTAGGAAGCCTGAATAGCAACCATGAACAGTCGACTGCGAATAGGGGAGCTTCTGCTTGCGCGCCAATTGCTATCGGAGGATGACTTGACTGCTGCGCTATCGCAGCAAAAGGTCACTGGCGCCCGTTTGGGTAAACAACTAATCCACATGAGACTTGTGGAAGAGACAGTTCTGTTAACATTGCTTGCCGACCAGCTGAACATCCCTTTCGTCGAGTTGCGCGACTTGAATCTCGAGCGTGAGGCACTTCGAGCAATACCAGAGACCTTGTGCAAACGATTCCAGGTTTGCGGATTATATTTCGAAGGTAGAGAGCTCGTTGTCGGAACGGGTGACCCGGGGGACATCATAGGCATTGACGAGGTCGTGCGGGTCACCGGGTTTCCTGTAAAGCCGGTGATGCTGGTCGAACAGCAATTGCAAAGTGCAATTTCAATTGCCTATTCGCATGACGGAGAAATCAATCAGCTTGCCGATGAAATTGCCGCTGACACTGACACTCCTAGCGTCGCGCTGGCGCAATTCGAAACGGGTGATGATGCGTCGGAACGACCTGTTGGTCGCTTGTTACAAAAACTGTTCGATGAGGCGATCCAAGCTGGCGCCTCTGATATCCACATCGAGCCTGATAAAGAAGTTCTTCGTATCCGACAGCGAATCGATGGACGGCTCAACGAGCAGGTAATGCGTGCTAAGGAAATCGTCACGGCACTCGTGGTCCGGCTGAAATTGATGGCCAACCTTGATATAGCCGAAAAGCGTCGACCGCAGGACGGTCGTTTTGAAGTCGTCGTCGGGCAAGCCAGCGTCGACGTGCGCATGTCGACCATGCCGGTGCAACATGGGGAATCAGTCGTACTGCGACTCCTCGACGGCCGCCAGGGGCTCAAGCCGCTTACCTCGCTCGGAATGTCCTCGTCCGACCTGCACAGATTCCAACATCATCTGCAAATGCCGCATGGGCTTGTACTGGTGACGGGGCCTACGGGTTGTGGCAAAACGACCACGTTGTACAGTGCGTTGAACGAGATGAATACACCGCATGCCAAGATCATTACGGTGGAAGATCCGGTGGAGTTCTCGCTGCCTCGGGTCAATCAGGTTCAGGTCATGGACCGTATTGGGTTGGATTTCCCTACGGTCCTGCGCGCCGCTCTGCGCCAGGATCCAGACATGTTGCTAGTGGGTGAGATAAGAGACTCGGTGTCGGCTGACATCGCGTTGCGTGCCTCGTTGACTGGGCATATGGTGCTCTCCACCTTACACACCAATGACGCACCTACCGCAGCGCATCGGCTGATAGACATGGGTAACGAGTCGTATCTAGTCGCCTCGAGCTTGAGTGCAGTTGTTGCGCAACGACTGATCCGGCGCGTTTGCGGACGCTGCGCCGTGACCTACGTGCCAACCCAACCCGAGTGGGAGCTTCTCGAACTAGCCGGTTACAAGCAGTTTGAGAGCGCACACGATTTTCGTATAGGCACAGGGTGCGTGCAGTGCTTTGACAGCGGTTATCGAGGGCGCCTCGGAGTCTTTGAACTGCTCGAGATTGACCGCCCGATTTCTGCGGCACTGCGAAATGATGATATCAGCGGGTATTATCAGGCAGTCAAAGAACAGACGTCTTACCGGCCTCTTTGGCGCAGCGCCCTCGAGTTTGCTTATTCGGGTCAAACGTCCATTTCGGAAGCATTGAAATATTTCGACGGCGGTATGTTCGCAGATCCCGGTGGTGCGCCTGACACTGACGGTATAGCGCCGTGAACACCTACTCATGGAAAGGGCGAACTAATAGAGGCGATCTGCAAAAGGGAATAGAAACGGCCCTGTCGGTCGACGACTTGGCAAGCGTACTGTCCGAGCGAGGTGTGGTCCCACTTTCCATACAGTTGAAAAAAGAGGGAGGTGAAACACTTGCATTCCTGCAAGGCTTATTCACTCGAACTCGCCTGGTCTCGCCAGAATTGATGTTGTTGTGCAGGCAGATGGCTACCATCACCAAAGCGGGTGTGCCGCTGCTACGCGGCGTACGCAGTGTCGCCGTTGGCATCACGGACCAGCGGCTACGTGATGCACTGATAGCAATTGCCAGTTCACTTGAAGGTGGGGCTTCATTAGCCAGCAGCGTGGCACGCTTTCCCTCTCAGTTCAGCAATTTGTTTGTCACCTTGGTGCGGGTCGGCGAAGCCGGAGGGCAACTTGACCTTTGTTTCCGCGAACTCGAGCGCCATATGAAGCGCGAGCTGAGCACCATCAAAAAGGTGAAGTCGGCAGTTCGCTATCCCACCTTCGTGGCCATCGCGATGGTGGTTGCCATAGTGGTGATAAATTTCACGGTGATTCCAGTATTTTCTACCGTGTTCGCTCGCTTCGGTACTGACTTGCCACTATTGACCCAGGTACTCGTTTTTTTCTCGGACCTCACCGTCAAATATTGGGGCTTGTGGATCGCGTTGGGTATCGCGGGGTTCTTGGGTGTGCGAGGGTTCTTGTCCACGTCCCAGGGCCAGCTGCTGTGGGGGCGCTGGAAATTGAAGATACCAATTATGGGCTCTTTATTTATATGTGCGTCCCTGGAACGATACACACGTAGCTTCTCGATGCTTTTTCGCGCAGGTGTGCCGCTGACTGAGCTTGTGACGTTGTGCGCGGTAATCACGGATAACCCCTACCTGCAATCGAGGATCGAGCGCATCCGCGAAGGACTAGAGAGCGGCGAGTCATTTGTCAGCGCACACGAGAGGGCACAGTTCTTCCCGCCTCTGGTCGTACAAATGCTGTCAGTGGGGGAAGAGACCGGACAGCTAGATGAACTTCTCGATGAAGTCTCATATTATTACGAAGCGGAATTAGACTATGAACTCGAAAAACTCGCAGCAAGGATTGAGCCGATCCTCATCGTGGGCTTAGCAGGTTTGGTAGTGGTCCTTGCGCTTGGTATATTTCTGCCAATATGGGATCTCTATGCGCTTCAGTTAAGGGGATAGCTTTGCGTGTGCCAATGATTTGCACGGGTCATGGCCCCCCATGGAGCTGAGTTTCTTTGCCAGGCTTTGGTCACAACACAGGGCCAATGTAGTGACGTGATGCCATTGGTGTGGTTTTCGGATGTCGGGGCAGGTGTGGAAATTACTATGAGCAATAAGCACATTATGTTTTGTAACCTGTGCAACCAGGACGCTGTGCGCTCTCCGGATCGGCGCATTGCGCATCCGGTGGACAGGCGAATTGGCAGACGCAGTTACGACGGACGTATGTCGGTCGTGCGTGAGCCAGATGATTCGCCACCGAAGGACTGGTTGTGCGATGACGAGGCGGATGTGCACGTATGCCCACTGTGCGTTGAGCGGGTGAGGCGATTATCTTCTTCTGGGGTCACTACTGGCCTGGGTATGCCGCAAGAAGTGTTGGATTTGATCTTACGCTGACTCGAGTCGGGGACCCTTGACGTAGGCCACCAATGCGCTGGTAGCGCGGCGACACGATAACCCGTGGGCGCTTGTCTGCATGGTGGGGTAATCCACCGACGTGACGCTCAATCGCTCCAGCGGCGAATCGAACAGGCGTCGTGTGGTCTGGCATCGGGGCCGGTGAACGCGTGTCACTCACAGGTGCACGCGATGAGGTGTTCGAAGCGCCTATCCTGCCATTTGGCCCGAACGAAGCCCTGCTCCAAAAGCCCATAGCGACGGTAGGCGTTGGACTCCTCGCGCACGGACTCCGGCCACTCCTTTTCCTGCTCGCCAAGATGCGCAACACAATCATCAAGGTGGCGCTCACTCGTCTGATAGGTCACCAGCCCCTCGGGCCGGTGGCGAATATAGAGATGCCAACATGTCGTGCGGTCAGCACGTCTGGGGACATTTGACTAGACTAGTACTTCGGGTATGCGCACTATTGCACCGTCCGCGGCTTGGCGCCCCTGTCAGCGCACACGATGCGAGTGGGTGGTCCAGCCTTTCACGACCGCCAGCCTCACTCACTCAATGAGCGCCAACGCGCACTCGTCACCGCAATGCTCACCGACGTTGCGTTGGCGCACACCGCCTCGTCCGTGCGAGGTTTCGAAGGCGCGTCACGAAACGAACAACTCGCCGTTCGGTGGGGCGTTCGCGCACTTTGCCGGCGCTCGGATGGAGTCAGCTTGCGCGGCGCCTGTGCAACGCGTAAGTTGAAAATCGGCGGTACTGGCAGCACAGTTATCGTCAGTCGCTAGTTCTTTCTCCAAACACTGTGTACACGAGGGATTTTGCGTTGGCAGCGGTCTTCATCGGCAGGCAACCAGTTCTCGACACCAATTTGCATGTTTGGGGTTACGAGCTGTTGTTCCGCTCGGGCACCGACAATCAGGCGCGCTTCGGTGATGCGGGCGAAGCAACATCGCAGGTCATCATCAATGCGCTCTTCGACATTGGTCTTGAGCGTCTGGTTGGTGATGCGATGGCACTGGTCAACCTGCCTCGAGACTTCCTCGTTCAAGAGCACGCTGATCTCTTGCCATCAGCTCGCGTGGTGTTGGAAGTGCTGGAAGACGTTGATATCGATGATGCGCTGTGCGTTGGCGTACGACGTTTGTGGAATGCCGGCTACACTATTGCGCTCGATGATTTTGCATTCGAACCGCGCTGGGAACCGCTTTTGGATTTGGCTGGAATCATCAAGGTTGAGGTGCCACTTATCGACCCCAGAGAGCATGCCCGGCTCAAACCAAAGATAGCGGAACTGAAGCAGCGTGGTGTTCTCATGCTGGCTGAGAAGGTTGAGAGCGAGGAGGAGTTCGAGGCCTATCGAGACCTCGGTTTCGATCTGTTTCAAGGGTACTTCTTCGCGCGCCCGAAACTGGTCAAGGGTTCGCGGCTGCCGGGCAACAGACTGCAGACGCTTCGCCTGCTCGCGGAGCTCAACAACGACGAACTCGATACGTCTCAGGTGGCCAGCATGGTGGCACCCAACGTTGATCTGAGCGTTAAGCTGCTGCGCTTGTTGAACTCGTCGCGATACGCGTTTTTGAACACTATCGATTCGGTGCATCAGGCCGTCAGGCTGGTCGGCATACGCCAGCTGAGGGCGCTCGCCACCATCGTCGTGATGACCGGCATCGACGACAAACCTCACGAATTAATCGCCCTGTCGCTCGTCCGTGCGCGTATGTGCGAGTGTCTGGCGAAGGAGAAGGGCACCGTTGTCGAATCCGTGGCGTTCACGGTCGGGATGCTGTCGACACTGGACGCACTGCTGGACCGGCCGCTTGGTGAACTGCTCGACGAACTGCCACTTACCGACGAAGTGCGTACGGCGTTACTGGAGGGCGCTGGACCGGCGGGTCAATACCTGCAGTGGGCCATCGCTTGTGAGCGAATGGACTCGGATGTTCTGGATACCATCGACATGGGCCCGTCGGAACTTGGACGCCTGTATGTCGAGTGCATGTCCTGGGCGCGCGATACGTTGGGTGGGCTTGCCCTTTGACCTTGCGGGCTTGAAGAGCCTTGGGTCAAACGTCTGCACTCGTGACGTCCATGATGCGTGCGAGCCAATGACTGTCATCTCGCACGGCGCGAGTTCTCAAGCACTTGCCTAGCGTACGAAGCACATCTTTTGCGCCAGCCGTTTGCGCAGCGCCTCGAGCTTTGAACTCACCTCATCGACAAAACGTCCTTCGGCTATGCGTGCGTACTCGGTCAGCCCTAGAGAGAATAGGAATTTAGCCTCCTCAGCAGAATCTGTGGGTGACTGGTGGCTCGGGGAGAGC
>Ga0055584_100004514_pt1 | contig 13652 bp, 13 predicted proteins | sample OSDHelmetaG_FD_58716 | JGI IMG/M metagenome (GOLD analysis project Ga0055584, IMG submission 58716) | Pelagic marine sediment microbial communities from the LTER site Helgoland, North Sea, for post-phytoplankton bloom and carbon turnover... | ecosystem: Environmental > Aquatic > Marine >... | reverse complement strand
CATATCGACGACATCACTTCTCAACGCAACCAGTTCGCCAACGAGTACGCCAAAGCGAGAGATAAGGTCAAGTCCCTTCAGGCTACTGTCGCCATGCGCAATACCGAGTTGGCCAAGCGCGTTACGGAGATCGCCAAGCGAAATACCGAGATAGCATCCGTGCTCGAGAAATCGAAACTGTTGGCCGGGAACGTGCGCACTCTTCGCACGGAGCGCGCGAACACCAAGACTCAGATCAGCACCATCCTGAAAGCACTGGAGTCGGTCAAGCAACAAACCAGTGCACTTCAAACTGAGTTTGAAAAGGCACAGGAGTTCTACAAGCGCGAACTGCTCAAGTCGTTCGAAAAACGCAAGTTGTTGGAAAAGGAAATCAAGGCAGCGCGAACTGACCAGGAGGCACTTACCAAGGAAGTAGAATCAGCCGTTGCGGAAGCAGCCACTGCGAAATCAGTCAAAGCAAAACCAGCCCCTGTGAAACCAGCTGCTGCGAAACCCGCTCCTGCTAAACCAGCTCCTCCGAAACAACATTCCTCCGATGAAATGGTCGCCGAGGCTAAACTTCGTCTGGGGCAGTTGGAGGTGCTGGAGCGAAACGTGAATAAGCTTGAGGCGGAGAACGCGGAAATGAACGATGACATCTCTCGCTTAAAGAAGGAGATTGAGGAGAGGGATCGAAATCTTGCCGAACTGGAAGAACTCAGGGTCAACAACAGGCAATTGGTACGCTGCGTTGAAGCTCTGGAGGGAAGCCGCAAGGAATATGAGTCCGATGCCGAGCGATATAAAGCGCAAGCGGACCAGTCTGAGCAAATGTCCGATACATTGCGCTTTAGGCTGGAGGATTTGCAGAAGAATTTCGCTGAAATAGAAGAGCAGCAGGGTAAAGCGCTCACAAACGCACGCAAAGCCTCGGTCGTGCCACTAATGAGAAATCAGGGCTAACCTGTCGAACCTGATCGCATACGGGATGCGGTGAGCCGGCAGCCAGGGCGAAGAACTTAAGACCGGGCGAATCGCCGGGCGAGCAAGGTCAAAATTAACGCTAGTAAAGCCGGAGCGGCCTGCACATACAATATGGATGGCTTCGCCGTTATGGCGCCAAAGACACCGGCAACAATTACGCAGGACAGAAAAAACACTCGAAGCGACGTCCCGTCTTCTTTACGAATAAGACTCCAGATCAAACCAGCCGCCAGAAAACCATTGTAGAGCCCCTGGTTCGCGGCAAGCACTGCCGTTTGTTCGGCGAACTCCGGGGTGAGACCGAAAGCACGCATGCCCGCCGGCTTGGTCCACAGAAACATTTCAAGAACCAGAATGTACAGGTGCTCGATGGCGACGAAAGCGACTAAGGCTGTGGCTGCTTTTTTCATAACGATGCTCCTCGAGCAGTTTCAAGCTGCGGCATCGCTGCCTTCAAAGCCGCGATGTGTTCCGGACTGGTGCCGCAGCACCCACCGAGCAAACGTGCTCCTGCCGAGACCCAGCCGAGCGCTTCGCTTACGAAATCGGCCGGTGATATCACGTCGACGAAATTCCAATGCGGTTGCGTGAAGTGCCCGGATTCAGGGTACACACCTATGGGCCCAGACCACCGCGCCCGGAGCAACTTAATCGCTTCAGGGACGGCCCTGATTTCACTGTGCATGATATTGACCACGGTCGGGCCCATCGGGATCAACGCATCCAGCATCGAAGTAAACTCCAGATCTGTGTGGTCGAAACTGACGATCTTTCCGTCATCTCTTTTTTTGCAGCCAACGCCCAACCACACGGGAAGTTCTGTCTCCAATGCAGCCCGCATCGCCCGGGTCGCATGGGCCGTATCGTTGATCATCTCCAGTGCGATCAGGTCAACACCTGACTCCGCCAGCAAGCCTGCCGCTTCCCGGTAAGCCTCCAGTTCCTTTTCAGGCGAAAGAAACGCGTCTCGATCGAAACCCGGCGGCTCGGTAGAAATCGAACCGGCGATGGCAACCGATGACTCACCTGCATTGTCACGCGCTTGCTGTGCGAGCTTGACCGCATCCCTGTGAACAGCCTCGACCTGATCACCGTAGCCTGCTGGCTCCAGCATTTGCCGGGTCGATCCGAATGTGTTCGTTGTGATGACCCTCGCGCCGGCTCGGATATAGTCCTCGTGCGTTTCACGCACAGCATCAGGATCCGTAAATACGGCAGCGCCGCTCCAGGCGACCTCATCCATGGCTACACCGCGTCGCTGAAGTTCCGTGCCCATGCCACCGTCAATAAGCAGTATGTCACCACTATCGAGCGTGTCTTTCCACGCGTTGGTCATTGACCACTTCCTGACTCAGCCCGCCGAATGACTATGCCGGGGCGATTACCGGTGATTTCACCGTCCGCGAAAACGAGCTGCCCGTTGACCCAAACTTTCTTCATTCCCACCGACGTCAGATGCGGCGCTTCGGCCGTGGAGCGATCCCTGACGGTCTCAGGGTCGAAAAGCACGAGATCGGCGTAGTAGCCTTCTTTGACCAGTCCACGCTCAATGATGCCGAGGTGTTGCGCGGACAGTGACGTCATCTTTCGAACGCCATCTTCCAGGCTGACGACATTACGATCTCGAATGTAATGTCCAAGGAAACGCGTAAAGGCACCGTAACCACGTGGATGGGGGCCTGCGAGTTCACCGTCGCTACCGATGACCGTGTGCGGCCAGGCCATGATCGACTCGATATCGGGTTCATCCATCGCAAATCCCAGCATTGAGGATCTGCCGCCCATCTCAACGTCGGCTTTCAGTAAATCCATCAGCGTAGTTTCTGCGTCGGAATCACGCAGCTCGGCGATCTCGGCGATCGTCATGCCGTTGTAAGCGGGCTCCGGCAGAAAATTGGGGATCAGAATGCCTTCCGGTGAAAGCATGTCACGAAGAACGTATACCGCGCCGTCACGTCGATCGAGATCGCGGTCCGGGAACAAGGTCACCAGCCAGCTGAATCCTGAATTCCAGGCGCGATAGGGATAGATATCCGCAGTGATGTCGACGCCCGATGCGCGAGCCTCGTCGAGCATTCTTTTCAGCCGGTCGGCCTGGCCCCACCACCGGGTCATGGCGAGCTTGATGTGGCTAACCTGAACCGGAATCTCTGCTTCACGACCGATATGAATCGCTTCATCGATAGACTCCCAGAAATACTGATCCTCGCTGCGGATATGACTGATATAACGCCCGCCGTGATGTGCCGCTTCTTTGGCAAGAGCGACCAGCTCCCCGGTATTCGAAAACGAACCGGGATCGTACTCAAGGCCCGTCGAAAGACCCAAAGCACCGGACTCCATTTCAGTGCGTAGCAGCGCCACCATTTTCTCGAGTTCCTCCGGCGTCGCGTAGCGGCGGTAATCATCACCCATCACCTTGCCACGCAAGCTACCGTGACCTGCGTAGGAAGCGACATTGATAGCGGTCGGCGATGTCGCAAGCTCATCAAAGAGATCGGCCAGAGGATAGACCTGGCCACCATCCTGTCCACCGGCAATAGTGGTAATGCCCTGATTCACGGTTGCGAGCGCCCCAGGCGTTTCGAGTAGACCGTCCTCGTGGTGACTGTGGGTGTCGATGAACCCCGGTGCCAGCACCAGGCCTTGTGCGTCCAGCACTGTGTCCTTTTCAGCGGGTTCAAAAATGCCGACTTTGTCGATGCGTTCCCCAAGGATACGAACACTTACGTCCTGCGACGCCCCGCCACCGCCATCGATCACGCGCGCGTTGACGATAACCACGCCAGTTGGCGCCGTCGCATCGGGACTGCAGGCAACCAGTACGAGTACGGCAATAAACAATATCGCCAGAATGCGATGGATCATCGGGCCCCTCCTTTTTCGAATACGATACCGCGCTCCTGCTCCATGCTCAGGCCAAACCCGATTACGGCACCCGCGCGATTACGGTCAAACTCCAGACTGAGCGTACTGGCTTCCGACCACCCATCCGGCAGGAAGTCGGCTTCAAAGTGGTCGTCCGCTACCGCCACAACTGCGATCGGAGGCTCCTGCTCGATGCGCAGCCAAAGGCTGCCCTCCACGACCGCGAAGTGGTAGGAAGCGTCAAGCTCAGGAGAGAAAAATGAACCGGAGAATTCAGCTAGCTGGTCGGCTGTCAGCGCTGGTGCCTCTGGACCCTCAACAGCGCTTTCATCGCTTTCGTCAGATGCCTCATCCGCAACTTTTGCTACCAGCTGATCGGCGAGGTAGTGGTCAGCGACCTGCTTCGCCAGCAATTGAGGGTTGACGTTATCCATGTTGCAGGAGATAGCTATCGAAAGGCCTGGCTCTATGAACCGTATGATCTCGGTGCGAAATCCCCAGGAGCTACCGCCGTGGCCAACTGTACTGAGACCGCGATACTCCCGATGTCTCAGACCCTGTGAATAGTCGATCGCGTCGCCGTTGTTGAGGTGGCCTTCGACCAACATATCGGCATGTATCGCTGGCTTCTCAGCGCCGTGCAAATAGTTGTCCCAAATCAACAAATCTTCCATCGTCGAATACAGTTGCCCGTCGCCCGCGACGTCGAAATTGTAGTTGTGCACGATACGCACATGACCATCGTCTTGACGAAAGTAACCGGTAGACCGCTGCGGGACGATCTCCTCGCGGTTTTCGTACATGAAGCTTTGACTCATCCCCAGCGGCGAAAAAATGCGTTCCTCTGTTATTTCTCCCAGGGTCTGACCGTTGACTCGCTCGATAACCTGCGCCAACAGCATAAACGCCGTGTTGCTGTATCGGTATTGATCGCCAGGCCTGGATACCAGTGCTCTCTGACGCGCCATCATCGTCAGAATTTGGGGATGCGAGATCGGATAGTAGTCATCGCGCCCGGCAAGCGGGAACAAGGCCAGATAGTCTCTGAGACCGCTGGTGTGTTGCAGCATGTGCCGCAGCGTGATCGGCCACTCGTACTCCGGTAATTCCGGAAGCCACTTGCGGACATCGTCGTCCAGTGACAGCTTTCCTTCCTGTGCCAACATAATGATGCTGGCCGCGTTGAACTGCTTGGTCACCGACGCGACGTCGAATACGGTCTCTGGCGTAATGGGAATGTCATAGTCGAGGTTCGCGTAGCCGTAACCACGCGAATAGATCAGGTTGCCTTTCTTCGCTACCGCAAGACCGCAGCCCGGTGATCCCGGCACGTCCCATTCAGCAAACAGGGCATCGATAACGGCGTTGTCCGCCCCGGTCTGGAATTCCTCAGAGGGTGCGTTCTGACCGTTACAAGCAACGGCGAGCGCCAGAACGGCGACTACGTGAAATCTTTTCATTCCTCGACAAGGTAGATGCTCTTCCTCGGCTCCGTTAGTATTCGCTGAATCACAGGTTCGAACTCGGTGAGGGGCATCGATGAGTAGGACGGGTCGAACGAATTCTGGTCATACTTTCGACAAAACTCTTCGCAGTCACCGTAGTACTCATGATCCTTGTACTTGTCACGCATGTTCTTATCCAGACCGAAATACTCGAAGAAATAGTAACCTTGGAATATTCCGTGGTGACTGATTATCCAGTGATTTCTTTCGGAAACGAAAGGCTCAATAATGGCAGCGGCAATCTTGTCGTGATTCATCGGTCCAAGAGTGTCTCCAATGTCATGCAACAAGGCACAGGCGACGTACTCCTCGTCTCTACCGTCCTCGGCTGCGCGAGTAGCCGTTTGCAGGCTGTGCTCGAGACGGTCCACGGCGAAGCCACCCGATTCACCTTCCAATAACTTCAGGTGCTGGAATATCCGGGCGGGCAGGTTCTTCGCTTGCTCGGCCCCTTCGTTTTCTATTATTTCCCAATCTCTGGCCGTTCCGTCGATCATCCGGGTGAACCCGGCACGTGGCTTGTCTGCACTGCTCATTCTCGATCTCCTAAATGCGCCCGAGAAAATCTGAAACGCGTTCCAGTCCCGCCTTCAACACCGCCGAACTATTCGCATAGCCGATACGAACGTAACCCTCCATTTCCATCGCTGATCCAGGCGTAAACATAACGCCGGTTTCTTCGAGCAGGCGGATACAAAAATCCCGCGACGGCAGGTCCAGATCATATTTCAAAAGCGCCGTGGTACCCGAGAGCGGACGCACCCACGAGATAAGCGGCTCGGCTTCAACCCAATCGGCCAGAATGGCAAGATTCTCCCGCGTGATTTTCTGGCTTCGTTCGAGAATAGTCTGGTGGTTTTCCAATGCGATAGCAGCGTAATGATCATTCATCATCCCGACCGAAATCGTATTGTAGTCGCGATGGGTCATCACCTGCTCTATTACTTCCTCCGGTCCCGCCAGCCAGCCAACGCGCAATCCGGCCAAAGAGAACGCTTTTGACATGCCCGCTGTGCTGATTCCTTTTTCGTAGATATCTGCAACTGAGGCCGTCGTGCCCGATCCGTCCTGATCGGTCCCGCGATACACCTCGTCACAAAGCAACCATGCTCCTGCCTCGCGCGCGATCCCGGCAATATCTTCCAGCATGGCCCGGTTCATAAGACTGCCTGTCGGGTTATTGGGGTTATTGATCGCAATCAGTCGCGTCCCTGGCGTCGCCATGCTTCGCAATTCATCGAGATCAGGCAGGAAACCATTCTCCGGGCTGAGCCACAGCAGCGCTATATCGGCGCCGATGCTGGCCGGGATGGAATAGTGCTGCTGATAGGTCGGAATAACCGAGATCACCTTGTCACCTCGCGATATCAGGGCTTGGTGTACAAGGGAATTGGCGCCGATCGTGCCATGTGTGACCAGAACGTTTGTGCGCTTTTGTTTCTCATACAGCGCGGCGATCGCATCACGAAGACGGTCAGATCCTTCAATATCGCCATATGTCATCTTGAACGGCAAAATTTCCGAAAGCGAGTCTTCGCCTTTTCCGCAGAGTGCCAGCAATTCCGCCACCGTAATGCTCTCGACGCAGGTCTCAGCGAGATTCAACTCGCAAGACTTTTCGAACTCATTCATCCAGATTTCGACGCCGAAAGGCTCAATTTGCATGCTTTACTCCCAGGATTTGTAGTCCGGCTCTTCGCGATCGAGAATCTCGCGTATCTCCCGAAGATGCGATTCGGCAAAGCCGCCGTAGTCTTCCCATTGTCGTGCCGTTTTTTCCGCTATGTCGTCACTCAACACCGACAACTTTCTGCCGGTACTGAGCGCGCTGATATAGGTTTGGCAGGCGCGTTCGAAATAGTAAAGATCGTCGAAGGTCTGCGCCACCGACTTGCCAACAACCAGCACCCCATGATTGCCCATCAGTAACACCGAACGGTCTCCGATACACTCGGCGAGTCGATCCCCCTCCTCGCCTGACAGTCCCATTCCATCGAACGATTCGTCAACGGCAATACGCTTGAAAAAACGTGCCGTGTTGTTGTCTATCGGTGGCAGCGTTTTGTCTTCGAGGCATGCTAGAGCAAGGGCACCCGGGGAATGCAGGTGCATCACACAGCGTGCGTGTGGGTTGCTTCGATGAATCGCACTGTGGATATACCAGGCCGTGGGATCCAGTGTTTTGCTCAGGTCTCCGGTCGGCGGCTCGTCTGAGTCCAGCAGCAATAATTCACTTGCGCGCACGTTCGCGAAATGACGGCCGCCGGGATTGATCAGAAACGCCGAACCACTGTCATTTACCGCCACGCTGAAATGATTGGCATGCGCTTCATGCCAGTTCAGGCGGGCGAACCAGCGAAAAGCAGCGCTTAGGTCTTCGCGCTGCTGTTGCATAAATCGCTGATCAGCATTCTCGAAGGTTTTCATCATTGCTGTTCTCCCGCTACCGGCATTTGCTTTTTAGAACCCGCTCAATCGTTCAATTAACCAAAACGCGGCCATACCCCCGATACCGTAGGCGGGCAGCTGCCTGCTCCAGGCCGGCCATTCGCTCCGGACCCGGTGCAATATTCCGATGAGCAACAGGATGACCGCAATGAACATCAACTGGCCCAGTTCCACGCCAACATTGAACGTCAGAAGAGCCAGAGGAATCTCGTTTTGCGGCAAGCCCACGTCCGACAATGCACCAGCGAATCCGAAGCCATGCAGCAGGCCGAATATAAAAGCGACTGTCCACGGGTAGCGAGCGGTGAGACTGACACTTCCCTGGTTGACCTTTAGCAGTTCACTTGCGAGAAACAGGATCGACAGCGCAATCGTAGCTTCGATAGGCGGCCCTGGAAGCTGCATCAAGTCAAGCGTCGCCGCGGCCAGCGTAATACTGTGAGCCAGCGTGAATGACGTCACGGTTAGTAACAGGCGGCGCCAGCCGGAAACTATCAATAGCAGGGCGAGTACGAAGGTCAGGTGATCGTAACCTGAGAGAATATGATCGACACCGAGTGCCGTGTAGTCGCCGGCCACTTGCCAACTCGAACGCTGTCCCTCAATCGTAAGAAAGGGCTGGCGCGGGCGCATGACCGCCGTCGCCTGGTCCCCGCTAAGCCAGGAAACTCGCACAAAGACGTCTGTAATCGTAGATTCAAGCCCGGAGATTCGAATCGTAGCGCCACGAATAAGACCGTCGGGGACATCTACAACGCGCCGATGCAGGTGTGAGTCGCCCAGCGCACGAATGCTTGGCTCGCCAATGACTTTCCAGTCGTCGGGTAACTGCAGGACACTCGGGTGCGGTTTACCGAAATAGACAGGCGCTCGCCAGATCACCTCGTATCGTGCGGGCGTTAGTTGACGTATATCCAGCGTCCCTGGCTGCAACTCGTGGGCCAGAACCGGAGCAAACAGGTTCGCGCACAAAAGCAGCAGGATTACCTTCAGTGCGAATGCGTATCGCCTCATTGTGTTGACTGACCCTGATCAGCAGTCACAGGTTCGACAACGACCTCGTATCCTTCCCGCAGCTTCGCGTAGGCCATGTCTTTTAGTTCCTGACGACGCTCAACCGTGTAGCTGAGTTCGACGTCGTCTCGAATTTCGGACAATTCAGGAAAGCGCCTTGCCTGCTTTTCAGTCACTTTCACGAGGTGGGCGCCATAACCTGAGAATATGGGGCCGGTCCATCCATCGGGCTCCAGCTCTACAAGCTGCTCTGCAAAGGATGTGCCGAAAGCACTCTCGATTTTGTACTGAGACGCTAATGTAAAACGCTGCTCCAGCATCAAACGATCACCTTCAGAATCCGCTGCGCCGCCGCTGGTCAACCGCTTCAGTGTTTCGATCGCGTCGGACGTTATGTCCTGGCGCTTGTCAGGATTCAGGTAGACCTGGGTGAACGAAAGCCGGGGCTCAATCTCGAATTTGTCCGGATGACGCAGCATGAATTGCGTCAGCTGTTCATCATCAGGCGGGGTTTCATCGGCCAGATCCTCGAGCAGGAACTCCAGCTTCAGCCGCATACGTTGCCGAACAATCCCGTCGTTCTGATCAAGGCCCATAGCGCGGGCCTCGCGATAGTAGACCTCGTTCCGGACATGGCCCTCAATCAACCCGGCCAACTCGGCATCCGTCGGCGGGCGTAGCCAGGTCCGTTCGAACTGAGCAGACATCTGCTCCACCTGACCACCGCTGATTACAATGAGGTTTTCTGCCGCGCCACTGCCTCCCTGCCTCAGGTCGAAAACCACGAACAGGACAAAGCCAATGATCAGGAAATGAACCAATGGCTCCTTGGGCAGAAGCTTGAGTCTATTTATCAAAATATTTCGTCCATTGCGTCGAGAGTCGCCAGGAATATATCCGGAATCCGTTAAACGCCGTACAGTATGGACATCCTTAGACTCGGTCAACTCATCTCGGTAGACTATCGGCACTATGAACAAAAACAAACATGCTTTCTGGAGTCGTCAAATCGACGCCTTGGCGCACGAGTTGTCGAAGCAGGCGATCATCTGTGATATTGAACTTGGCAAGCCCGGTCTTGCCGAGCGTATCCTCAAGAATGATGAAAGCGTCTGTGGAAGGAAAAACCCCAAGGTATTCCGGCAAATGCGGCAACATCTGGTGGCCTTGTTCTCTCTTGAGACGGCTGCAGTCGAGCGCCTCGGAGCCGAGGACACAAAAGAAATTCTCGATGCGGTGCGCGCGGCAATTACCGCAATTCGCGAAGCCGGCAGCGCTTCGCACAGTCTTCCCAACCAAAACCCATGAGTGAGTAGAGGAATACATTTTGTCCAAGGAATTATTTCGGGAAGACTCCTACTTGCGGACCTGTTCCGCTGTCGTGACTTTGGCAGACGACAATTCAGTATGCGTTGACCAGACGATATTCTATCCCTTGGGCGGCGGTCAGCCCGGGGACACCGGAACAATGTTCTGGGACACAGGCTCTGCACGGATTGTCGATACGCGGAATAGCCCTGAAGGGATTCGGCATTTACTGGAGGAAGGCGCCGAGCTGCCGGCTGTGGGAGCAAAAGTCGAGCTCGAACTCGATTGGGAGCGGCGCTACATCCATATGCGAATGCACACAGCAATGCATTTGCTCGGCTCGATACTGAAATACGGCGTTACCGGCGGCAATATCTCTGCAGAGAAAAGCCGGCTCGACTTCGATATGGAAGACGCGGTGGACAAAGAAGCGGTTTCAGTGGCACTGAGCAATCTGGTTGCGGCCAACCACGACGTTAGTTGCCGCTGGATAAGCGAATCGGAACTGGATGAAAACCCGGAACTCGTTCGCACGATGTCTGTGCAACCGCCACGCGGCCGCGGCGATATCCGGCTGCTGAATATAGATGGCGTCGACCTGCAGCCCTGCGGCGGGACCCACGTTCGTTCAACGGCTGAAGTGGGCGCCGTCCGGATCGGCAAAGTTGAGAACAAAGGGCGACACAACCGGCGTGTAAATATTCATCTCGACGACTAGACCCCGATTAACGCCGGGCGATTACAGGCCATCCGCCGGAAGCAGGCACAGATCAGGCGCCATTTCACCTCTTGAAACAGTGATTTCGTGCCAATCGCCGATTTGATACAATTTCGTATTACATTTTCCGGATAAGAATCATGGCTCAAGCCGTCGAAACCAGCGCGACTGATATCAACCTCACCCGCTTGAAGGAGATGAGGGATTACGGGGGTAGCCCGCTGACCCACGGTCTGACCGATGGCATCATCCAGGACTTCCTGGACGACGGCTACGCTGAGTTGGCGGTGGCTATCGAGCGTGGCTACGAGCAATTCCTTTCACTGAAGCAATCTCACGCGGATTTTCTTCTGCTCGATGAAAGCGAACAGATCAGCCAGGCCCACGACGGATTAACCAATTTCTATGCCAACGACGCGATTAACCCTTACGTGGCGGTAAGCGCCTCAGGGCCCTGGATCGTTACCCTGAAGGGCGCGATCATTTACGACTGCGGAGGCTACGGCATGCTCGGGCAAGGTCACGCTCCCCTGGCCGTGCTCGAGGCCATGAATAAACCGCACGTGATGGCCAATATCATGACTGCCAGCGTCAGCCAGCTTGAATTCGTCAAACGGCTCAGAAAAGAAATCGGGCGCACACGAGCCGACGGCACGCCGTATGCCAGCTTTCTCTGTCTAAACAGCGGATCTGAAGCAATGTCCCTGGCCTCGCGCCTCGCCGACGTCAATACCCGCAAGATGACGGACCCCGGCGCGCCTTACGAGGGCTGCGCGATTCGCGGGCTGACACTCAAAGGCAGCTTCCACGGCCGAACGGACCGGCCGGCGCGCTTCTCCGACTCCTGTGCGAAACAATACGAAAAATACCTGGCATCTTATCGAGACAGTGACTATCTGCTGAAAGTCGAACCGAACAACATCGAATCGCTGGAAGCGATCTTCTCCGACGCCAAAAAAGACGGTGTCTTCATCGAAGCCTTCTTCATGGAACCCGTAATGGGCGAAGGCAACCCGGGTATGCCAATAGAGCCGGCGTTTTATGCACGCGCACGCGAACTAACCCGGGAACATGGAACGATTTTGGTCGTCGATTCAATACAGGCCGGGCTGAGAGCAAATGGCGTATTGTCGATCGTGGACTATCCGGGCTTTCAGAAACTCGACGCACCGGACATTGAATCCTACTCGAAAGCGCTGAACGCGGGCCAATACCCGCTCTCCGTTCTCGCACTATCTGAAGATGTCACCGCATCCTACAAGCATGGGCTCTACGGCAACACCATGACATCCAACCCGCGAGCCCTGGACATCGCAATCTCGGTGCTGGATTCGTTCAGTGACGATCGGCGCGAGAACATCCGCGTTCGGGGAAGAGAGCTTGTCGCGGGAATGGCAGCTCTGGCCGGTGAAACCAATGGCGCGGTGACCGGCGCACAGGGAACCGGATTGCTGGTGAGCTGCGCCCTGGCGCCTCGCTACAAGGCCTATGGCGCGAACAGTACCGAAGACTACCTGCGAAAAAACGGGTTGGGGGTCATCCACGGCGGTGAACGCTCATTACGATACACGCCCATATTCGATATCACGGCCAAGGAGGTTGAGTTGATCCTGCAGCTAACCAAAGACGCGCTTCTCAACGGTCCGGGCAGCGAGTCTTAGTCGCGTAACTTCATTTCGAGCATATTGGGCGTGAATCCGAACTTTTCGTAGGCGCGGACCGCGGACTCATTGTCTGCGTAGACTTCCAGGAAGAAGTCCGTGATGCCCTCTCCACGTGCCCAGGTCAGCAACTCTTCGATAATTCGCTGGATAATGCCCTGCCCTCGGTACGAAGGCTCGATGAACATCATTCCCAGATAGGCATGGCGGTCGTGCTCAAACTGATCCAAAGAGCGCTTCAGTGTCGCATGGCCCGTGCCGACCAGTTGCCCCGCGTTTTCGGCAACCAATACGAGTGACTCCCTTTGGGCAATGAGTTTCGCGATGTCGTAGTAATGAACGGAGTCGCTTTTCAGCCGGCTTTCGTAGGGGCGTTCCGCTTCCACCACGCCCTGCTCGAAAGCCAATAACTCAGGCAAATCGGCCGCTGTCGCTTTCCGAATTTGGGTCTCAATGTCCACATAAGCTCCCTTAGTCGCCCGAACCGATTCTTAGCACCATTACATTGCCGGCCAGCACCAGCAAGAATCCGCCAATAATCCAGATATCGGGGGACAGTCCTTCAAACGCCATCGAAAATCCCAGCGCCACTACCGGGAACATGACGGTTGCATAACCGGCCTTATGCGCGCCTATTCGCCCCAGAAGGGTTAAATAGGCCCCAAACGCAACGACCGAACCGAAAACTGTTAGATAGGCCAGCGAGATCACATAGCCAGGCGTTGCCTCGAAAGCGAACGGGTGACCCAACGCCAGGGCCAGGACGCCTGTGAACGTGCCGCCATACAGCATGCTCCAGGCGTTGGACTGCACGACAGGCAGCTTGCTCTTCTGGGCGGCCTGTGACGCCATGTTGCCGAAAGAGGCCATGAGCGCGCCGGTGACGGCTAACAAAGACCCAAAGAAAACACCGTCAGACAGTGAAACACTGGAGACCTGGGGGCCGAACAACACGACGATCCCCAGCACTCCAAGCAGCGCCCCGATGTAAGTTCGTATGCCAGCACGAATTCCGAACATGAGACGGGCATTGATAATGTTCATCCACAACATGGCCGAGAAGGCGATCGCAGACAGAGCCGACGTGATGTAGATCTGGGCCCGGTACGCCAGAATGTAATTCAGGCAGAACATCAACAGTCCCATCAAGGCAAACCATCGATG
>Ga0055584_100004513_pt1 | contig 13654 bp, 10 predicted proteins | sample OSDHelmetaG_FD_58716 | JGI IMG/M metagenome (GOLD analysis project Ga0055584, IMG submission 58716) | Pelagic marine sediment microbial communities from the LTER site Helgoland, North Sea, for post-phytoplankton bloom and carbon turnover... | ecosystem: Environmental > Aquatic > Marine >... | reverse complement strand
TCCGTTTGAATAAGTGCGATAGTCGCTGCTCCAAATGCTGTAATACCACCAATATAAGCAATAACAGGTAATAAACCTCCTGCTTCAAGTAATGGAAAAACTCTAAGAGAGAGAAGAACACCAGCTGCAACCATAGTTGCTGCGTGGATTAGAGCGGAACAAGGGGTTGGACCTTGCATAGCATCTGGCAACCAAACTTGAAGTGGGAATTGAGCTGATTTACCAATTGTTCCCATAAAAAAGAGAAAGCCAGTTGCGGCGGCCCAGTTCATACCAAGAAGAGTCTTACCTTCATAACCACCATCAGCTAAAAAATTATACATATCAACAAAAGTAAAACTTCCTACTCCTGTATGGTCCTTTATTGCATACCATAGTGAGCATATACCTAATAAGAAGAACACATCCCCAACTCTTGTTGTCATAAAGGCTTTGAGTGATGCATTTCCAGGAGCTTCTTTCTCGTAATAAAATCCAATCAGAGAATATGAACAAAAGCCCATAAGCTCCCAAAACATGAAAAAAGAAAACAAGTTATCAGAAAGAACAACTCCTAACATACCCATGGTGAACAGGTTAAGGTAAACCATAAATCGACCATAACGCTTGTCATGACCCATGTAGTAAGTAGAAAATAAATGTATCAGAAAGGCTGCACCTGTAACCATAAACAGAGCGACAGCACCCATATTATCAAGATAAATACCTAAGTTAAGCTTAAACATGGGACCTAGGTCAAACCATGTAAAAGTCTTATGTATATAATAGTCAGAAGAATAGACGCCAAAGACAAAGTCTTTAAAAATTCTAGCTGCGTATATAAAGGACCCAAAAATAGATAAGGTACATAATGCAGCTGTAAACTTCTCCCATTTACTAACTAGAAAACATCCAATTACAAACCCTAAAAAGGGAAAGAGCATAATGGGGGCTATATTAGAGATTGTATAATCCATAGTCGTTCCTCTTTACCTAACTTTGAAGTTGTGTAGCATCATCAATATGAATAGATTCTCTAATTTGGAAGAACCTAATAACGATGGCCAAACCAACAGCTGCTTCAGCAGCAGCAACAATAATAATGAATAAAGGAAAAATATGACCGTCCAGGTTATTATTAACAAACCTGGTGTAGGCAACAAAATTTAAAGCAGATGCATTTAAAATTAACTCTATTCCTAAAAGAACTGCAATAAGGTTTTTCCTAGCGATCACAGCAACTAAACCACAAAGGAATAAGAATGTTGAAATCATTAAATATGAGGTTAATGTCATCATTATACTTAAACTCCTCTTTTTGGTCGGGCAATAATAGCTGCACCAACAAGGGCCCCTAAGAGAAGTACCGAGGAAATCTCAAAGGCCAAAACATGATCAGTCACAAGCATAAATCCAATTTTTTCTACTGTTTCCGTAAAAACAGGAGCTTCACCAGCTTGTATACTCGTAATAACTCTACTTAAAACTTTATAGGCCATAAGCCCAAAGATAACAGCACTTATAATGCCGATAATATATGTCTTTGCATTACCCATCATTGGGATTTTAACTATTCCAAATTTATTTGATGATTGAGAGTTAGGCCCACCTGTTAACATAACTGCAAAAACCATTAAGATAACTACTCCACCCACATAAACTGCAAGTTGCGTTGCTGCCACAAAGTCAGCTCCTAAAGTTACATAAAGTCCTGCTACTCCCAGTAAACAAGTTAGAAGGTAAACACAGGCATGCATTACATTTTTTGTTAAAAGAACACACAGTGCGCCGCCGACTGTTAATATTGTAGAAATTATAAATATAACATTATCCACTAACTAATCTCCCTTAAATTCTAATGTCCGCCACCGGTTCCCATTGAACCAACAAAAGCTGCCAACATATCCCACATTGATTTACTATCTAGCAAATAGATCCATAGCGCACACCCTATAAGGTTGAATATGGCCATAGGAGTAAGATATTTCCAACATAATGTCATGAGCTGATCTACTCTAAGCCTTGGATATGTCCATCTAATCATAATGACGAGATAATATAAGGCCAATGTCTTTCCAAAAAAGACGAGAACTTGAAGCACCTGACCAATAATACCTTCACCACCAAGATTGAATGGAACTTTATAACCACCCAAGAATGCTGCTGCACCAACACCACAAACAACAAATACTTCTATGTATTCAGCTAATGCAAAAAAGGCAAATCTCATCCCAGAGTATTCAGTATGATAACCAGAAACTAATTCAGATTCAGCTTCAGGTAGATCAAAAGGAGCTCTATTCGTCTCAGCTAATGCTCCTATAAAAAACACAAAGAACCCTATAAAGGTAAATGGATTATGAAATATGAACCACTCTTGAGGCAGCCCACCTTGAGCTCCAACTAAACCACCAAAGTTTAAAGAACCAGACATAAGAACTATCGCCATTAGTGATAGAACAACAGGTATTTCATAACTAATAATTTGTGATGCACCTCTCATACCACCTAACATGGACCATTTAGAGTTAGATGCGTACCCACCTAAAAATATTGCAACTCCTACAAGAGACCCGATACCAATTAGGTAGAAAACACCAACGTTTAAATTCGATAGTGTAAAGCCACTTGAAAACGGAAGAACAGCTAATGTTCCAAATACACCCACAAGGGCCAATAAAGGGGCTAGGCCAAAAATAAACTTATCTGCTGTATTAGGAGTGATGTCCTCCTTAAGAAACATTTTTACACCATCAGCAAGAAATTGAAGAAGTCCATAGGGACCAACTCGGTTAGGACCCATTCTTGCCTGCATGTCAGCTGAAATTTTTCTCTCTGCGTATGTTCCTAAACCACCGATTGTTGCCATTACAGTGACGACCAAAATACAGCCGATGAGAAAAACTAAAAATGTAAGTAAACCCGGACCTGCTTCTCCAAATAAACTAGAAAAGCTTTCTAATAAACCCTTATAGGATTCAAATTGGGATAAATAAGAAACTATTGTGTTATTCATTTTTTACCCTTGCTTATTATTGGTGTCCTTACTAGGTACATAACTTTTTACCCAGTCCAAATCACCTTTTCTCCAGCAGTAGGCTATACCAGAGATTAGAACTGATAAGAAAATCATTATTTCAACAAGAACTAAACCACCCCTGCCAATTTCATTCATTTTCTTAAAGATTACGGCCACAGGAAACATCAGGGCCGATTCAACATCGAATATAATAAAAATCAATCCGATTACGTAAAAACGCATGTTGAAAAAGGACCAGGCAGTTCCAACTGGTTGTTCACCACACTCGTAAGGCGTATTTTTAGACTCACTAGGATTGTGAGGTCTAACTAGCTTACCAAGCAAGAGTGCAGCGACTACAGTTATAGCGCCAAGGAATAAAAGAATTACTACTGGGGTATAGACATCCAGTGAGTAGGTAGCCTCCATATGAAAACTCCGATTAATGTAATGCCGTAAAATTATTACACGTTTAATAGCAGGTTGGAAACTGTTTGAAATCTGTTTTCCTCAATTATTTTTTTTTGCAACACAAAATATTTTCAATTCGGTAAAAGATTTTGTAATAAGCACAAAACGTAATTATGAAAGCATTTAACTCACTACAAGAAAAAATTAATAATTGGCTCCAAAGTTCAGATAAAAAACTAAACGTCTATGGCGCACGTCCACATGAATGGATTTTCATGCTTTTATCTGAAAAAGAGCAGACTCTAAAGGGACCTAAGCTATTTGCCTTTCCTGATTTAGAAGAGGCAGAACTATTTTATGACTCGCTCAAAAAAGTAGTACCACGGAAAAATTTACTATTTTATCCTGGCCTGGAGCAAGATTTATATAGCAGCGCCCTAGAATCTGAAAGAAATCTTTTTGAAAGACTTAAAGCATTAGATCTGCTGAGCACAAATTCAACTGATCAAATCATTGTTTGCACATATAATGGATTATTTTTAAAAATTCCTCAAAAAGAGTTTTTTAGAGAAAATTCATTTAGCATACAAGTTGAAGATATTATTTCACCTGAAGAGCTTAAACTTAAGCTTGTTGAAATAGGGTATGATTATTCAATTACAGTAGAAGAGCCTGGAACTTTTTCGGCCAAAGGTGAAATCTTTGATGTTTTTCCAACTTCTTCTGGACCTGTTCGTCTCCATTATTTTGATGAGCTAATTGAATCGATTCACCCAATTGATCTAAAAAGTCAAAGAACAGTAAAAGATGTTAATTTAGATACAGTCCATTTTGGCCCAAGCCCACACCTTTTAACTCGAGAGCCTTATAGAAGTATTTTACGATCAAATATTCCTCAACCCTCCCCTGGGTTTCTTGAGAAATTTGAAAAAAGGAAATCTATTTTCAGTAGATTAAATTCTGGTGAACTTTTTGAAGATTATGTTAATTATTTTCCATTATTTTTCAAAGAAACAAGTACCCTTCTTGAATACCTCACTGAAGATTATCAAATTACTCTTTTTGAAAGTTTTAAAACCTTTCAGTTAAATGATGAATACAAAGAAAGTCTCCGGGTTGACTATGAGTCTATATCAGCTGATCCAAGTAGCGACTCTCTATTAGTAGAACCTGATAAGTTCTATGATTGCTCTTTTGATATCCAAAATAATAGAAAAACTATATTAAGTAATTTACTTCATATATCTGAAGAAGAAACAAGTCTTTCCAATACTATTGAATTAAATCTTGAGCCCGCAAAAGGTTTTGTATTTAAAAATGTAAATCCTACTTTAAATAAATTTGACCAAATTAAAGAAGCTTTTTCGCAACTTAAAAAAAGCTTTATTAGAGAAGGTCAAATTATCATTTCTTGTCATGGGGAAAGTTCAAAAGACGAAATTAAGTTTTTATGTGAGGAAAACGGACTTATCTCTAGTTTAGGAGATCGTCTTAAGTTTGTTGATATTCCTCTCGTATCAGGATTCTATTATAAAAATGACAAAATACTTGTCCTTTCAGATAGTGATCTTTTTGGAAATAAAAAAAATAAAACAAAAACATCATCACAAAAGCACATTGACCTTTTTGCTGAACAACTCGCTACACTTCAAAGTGGAGATTATGTAATTCATAATGAACATGGGATGGGTAAGTTTCTTGGTATGCAATCCATGAGTGTTGGTGACTCAAGCAGTGACTTCCTTATCATTGAATATACTCAAGGGGACAAAGTCTATGTACCCGTTTATAAGTTAAATTTAATACAAAAACATTCCGATTCTCAGATAAGTACAAAGGTAGATAGCCTACGTGTTAATAAGTTCTCCAAATTAAAAGAAAAAGCAAAAAATGCAATTAAGACCTTAGCCTTCGACCTTCTTAAGTTGCAAGCCGAAAGAGAATCTGGTCAAGCCTTTTCATTTACACCACCTGATCACCTTTATTATGAATTTGAGCTGGCCTTCCCATTCACAGAAACAGCTGATCAAAAAGATGCCATCATTGATGTTTTAGAATCAATGCAAAAACCTAAACCGATGGATCATCTGGTTTGTGGAGATGTTGGTTTTGGAAAAACAGAAGTTGCCATAAGGGCAGCTTTTAAGGCCATTCTTGATAAAAAACAAGTCGCTGTTCTAGTACCAACAACTGTTCTTGCTTATCAGCACTTTCATAGCTTTCAAAAAAGACTAAAAGACTTTCCTGTCGAAATTGATTTTCTTTCTCGCTTTAAGTCCACGAAAGAAAGAAAAGAAACTATAGAAAAACTAGAAACAGGCCAAATTGATATTATTATTGGTACTCATATGCTTTTATCTAATAAGGTAAAATTCAAAGACCTTGGACTTGTTGTTGTTGATGAAGAGCAAAGGTTTGGAGTTAATCATAAAGAAAAATTAAAGCTGATGAAAAGTAATGTTGATTTCCTTACTTTAACGGCCACTCCAATTCCAAGAACACTCCAACTTGCGTTTCTTGGACTTAAAGAACTTTCTTTAATAAAAACAGCACCTCCTAAAAGGCAGTCAATAAAGACATATGTCATAAAAGAAGACTGGCTAACTATCAAAGAAGCTATTGAAAGAGAGCTTAGTAGAGGAGGTCAAGTTTTCATTGTTCATAATCGTGTTAAAGATATTGAAAGTTATACGAATACAATAAAAGAGCTTGTCCCTCATGCAAATATTATACACGCGCATGGACAAATGTCGGAAAGTGAGTTGGAAAAAAGAATTACCGGATTTTATGAAGGTAAGTATCAAATCCTTATCTCAACAACAATCATAGAGTCAGGAATTGACATACCTAACGCAAACACAATGATTATTAATAGGGCCGACACATTTGGGCTCTCACAACTGCATCAATTAAGAGGACGTATTGGCCGTTCAGAGAAGAAAGCTTATGCTTATTTCGTTATTCCAAAAACAGGAATTCTTACAGAAGTGGCACGAAAAAGAATTAAAGCGATTCAAACTTATGCTGATAAAGGAAGTGGTTTCAATATCGCAAACTGTGATCTTGAAATCCGAGGTGCTGGGGATATTTTAGGGGCCTATCAATCAGGTCATATTGAATCAATTGGACTTGAACTTTACATGGAGCTTTTAAAAGAGGCCATTGAAGAGCTTCGTGGTGAAAAGGAAATTATTAATAAGAATATAGAAATAATTACACCTTTTCCTTGTTTTATCCCAAATAATTATATTGAGGATTCTTCTTTACGGCTAAAAGAATATAAACGTTTATCAAATTGTACAAAACTAGAAGATTTAAACTCAATTGCCGATGAACTTGAAGATATATTTGGCCCTTTTCCACGTGAGCTTAATCACTTATTCACAATTTTTCAGGTTAGAATTAAACTACAAAAAACTGGAATTAAAGCTGTTAAAGTGGCCGGTAATATTGTTTCTCTTGAATTCGATAAAGGCATTTTAGATCAAAACCCTGACCTAAAAGGTAAGGTTATTGATACTTTTATATCAAGACCAAAGAGGTTTCAGTTCAGTCCAAACTATAAAGTCGTTTATTCACATAAAAAAAATGTTGATCCCGAAGATCTTGTGTCTTTTGCAGAAGAGATATCCGAGTTAATTAGTCCGGTTCACTAATCTTTTTTCCTTAGCTATATTTAATTATTTAACTTTGTATAATAAAATAAAGTAAATAATCATAAGGACTTCTCATGAAAATTTTATCACTAACTCTTTTTACTGCATTATCCATATCAAATCTAAATGCCCAAGATAACATTGTGGCTGAAGTTAATGGAAAAAAAATTACTAAAGAAGTTTTTGATCAATCATTTAAACAAAACCAGCTTTTTGTAACCAATAAAAAAGTCACTAAAGACAGGGTACTTAATGACCTTATAAATAGAGAACTAGGTATTGAAAAAGCAAAGAAATCAGGTCTTGATAATGACTCTACAGTTAAAGAAAAAATGAATGATGTTCTTTACCATGCTCAAATATCTAAAGATCTAGAGCCTGAATTTCTTAAAATAAAAATTACGGATGATTCGGTAAAAAGTTATTACAAGAATAATCCTGAGTATAGAACGGCCCATATTCTCTTTAGAGTTCGAGCAACCCCTGACAAAGCTGAGACAGAAGAAGCACTTAAGCAGGCCTTAAAGGTTTATCAGGCAGCAAAGAAAAAGCCAGGTAAGTTTTCCGAGTTAGCAAATAAATATAGCCAAAGCTCGACTGCTGTTAACGGTGGTGACCTTGGGTTTCAACCGGCCGTAATTATGGCACCAGAGTACTTTGAAGCTATTAATGGAAAATCAAAGGGTTATATATCTTCTCCGGTCAGAACACAGTTTGGATATCATATCATTAAGGTCTTAGCGGTTAAAAAATTTAAGGATATAAATATTCCTAGATATAAAAAAATCGTTTATGACATAGAGCGTGATAAAGTCATTGAAGATTACTTCGCTCGTCTAAGGTCTAAAGCATCAATTAAGATTCACGAACAGGCCCTTAAATAATCAAATTCTTTACAATAAGGCCTTTAAAAAGGTAATTTGTTGAGCGCAAAGTCAAATCTAAATAGGGATTTTAAAGATGCGCTCAATCCTGGTTTTTGTTATTTTATGGTCTTCAATTACACAGGCCAAACTTCTCGATAAAATTACTGTCATTGTAGATGATAAGACCTTTACTGAAAGCCAAATCCAAAGAGTTATGAGTACTCTAAAAACTCGTAAAGAGATTAGCCCTCAAATTTATAATGAAGAGCTTAGCAAAAGTGAGATAGTTAATATCTTTATTAACCGCATTCTCATAAAAGAAAAGCTAAAAGAAATGGGTTATCTTATCGGAGACGATCAAGTAGAGGCCCAAATCAAACAAACAGAAAAACGTCTTGGACTAAACAGGGCAACCTTTATTGAGTTCTTATCTCGAAACAATCTAAAGTTTGATGAGTATTTTGAAATCATCAGAGAAACAATTGAATATAACGTATTTATTTCTCGTATTATTCAACCAATGATTTCAATAACAGAACAAGAAATAAAAAATACTTTCTTTAAAACTCATTCAAAAGATAAGACATTTACCTTTAAATATAGTCTTGTAGACTTTTCGATCTCTAGAACTTCATTGGACAAAAAAGACCTACAATCTTTTCAAGAAATTATGGAGAAATACCAACAAAGTGGAGTGCTTCCGCCTCGCTTTTCCTCAGTACAAACAAATGTGTTAGGTGAGGTAACAGAAGAGTTTCTCAACAAAGAACTTCTTGAGATCCTTAAGCAGACTGAGGAAGGAAAGTTTTCTCGACCTATTTTGATAGGCAAGGATTATCATGTCTTTTTTGTTAAAAAGAAAGATTTGATGGAATCTGATCTGTTTAATAAAGGAAAAAATAAAATTAAGGCCGAGCTCTTTTATAAAAAGTCTAATGAGATGAAAAAAGTTTGGTTTCAGAGAGAGGAGAATAAACACTTTATAAAGAAGTTTTTATAAAATAAAATGATACTAGTTACGCAGGGGCATGAAAATTCTATTGGTCTAGAAGTTTTTTTAAAAAGCTATATCATGCTTGCCTCTTCTCAAAGAAAAGAAATTATCCTTTTTACAAACAAAAAAACGCTTGAAAAGCATCTTAATAATTTATTTAACTCCTTTTATATTGAGAACGACAACGCTTATTTTTCAGGTGCTACTTTAAAATGTGTCTTTTCAAATATGGGTTTCGGTCATCATTCAGAAAGTACGATTAGTTTACTAAATGCACTCAACCAAATAAATGACCATGATATTTTAGTTACTCTGCCCACCTCTAAAGATCAGCTCTGTTTTAATAATAAACCTGCTGCAGGATATACCGAGTTTTTAAGAAAAGCATATTCCAATAAAGATCTGGCCATGACCTTTATGTCTGACAGAGAAAATATTCTTCTTGTTACAGATCATATAGCTCTTGAGAATGTCGTTGATGAAGTTCAAAGGCAAACTATTCATAATAAAATACTTTATAGTCTCAATACATTTCAAAAGTATTTCTTTGATATCGATCGTCTGCTCATTTCTGGGTTAAATCCTCATGCTGGCGAAAATGAGTTATTAGGCAAGCAAGAAAGGGTCATTACACAGGCCATCCATAATCTAAGTAAAGTTTTTCCAAAAAAGAAGTTTATAGGACCTATACCAGGAGATTCACTGGCGTTAAGAGGTGAAGAGCTCTCCAAGGTTCTACAAGTTTATATGTATCATGATCAAGGTCTATCCTATTTCAAAGGACGCAACGGTCTTCTTGCTGCTAACATTACTATGGGACTTCCATTTCTTAGAATGAGTGTTGACCACGGTACTGCTTTTGAACTATTTGGAAAAAATAAAGCAAACCCGCTTGGATGCCTCTTTGTGTTAAAAAAAGCTATCCACGCAAATAAAAGAGTCCTAGAAAATCAGCATGAAAATCGATCACATCAACATATCTAAAGCAAGAGTTCATAATTTAAAGGAAGTAAGTGTAAAGATTCCTAAGAAAACTCTGACAGTGATCACTGGCCCTAGTGGATCTGGAAAATCAAGTTTGGCCTTTGATACAATATATGTCGAAGGTCAAAGACGATATATAGAAAGTCTGAGTAGTTATGCCAGGCAGTTCTTAGGCCAATATCAACCACCCGATGTTGAATCGATAACTGGTTTATCACCCTCAATAGCAATTGATCAAAAATCAACGAGTAATAATCCCAGAAGTACAGTTGGCACAATAACGGAAATTTATGATTATATGCGTGTCTTATGGGCACGAGTAGGCAGCCTTTTTGACCCTGTTTCTGGTGAAGAGATTAAAAAATACACTCCTCAGCAAATTGTTCGGGAAATATGTAAAAACCCTGAAAAAACCAAAGTGCAAATACTTTCTCCATTATCTGGAGATATTAAAAAAGAAATTATCAAATTACAGGGATTAGGTTTTGCCAGAGTCTTTATTAATGGGAAAGTAATGGAGCTCGAAGAAGCAAAAAAACTTAAAAAAGCTTCTCCAGCATCTGTTGTCATAGATCGCGTTCTAATGAAAAAAGGAATTGAGAATCGTCTTACTGATTCTATCGAACTCGCTCTTAAAATGAGCTCTGGTATTGCACAGGCCTTAATCAATGATGAATTAAAAGTTTTTAGTGAAAATAATATGTCATCAGACGGAACTCTTTATCCTGATTTAGAACCAAGACTATTTTCTTTTAATTCACCTATTGGGGCCTGCTCCTCATGTAATGGTCTTGGCCAGTCAAATAGATTTGATAAATCCTTGATGATCTTAGATAAAGAAAAATCTATTATGACTGGTGCTATTGGTCCTCTTGCCAAAAAAAATAATTTTCTTTATCGAATGGTTCAAGGTGTGGCCAAAGCTGAAAAAGTAGATCTTACAAAGCCTTATAGTGATCTGCCAGCAAATTTTCAAAATATATTATTTGGAGGGGCCAAAAAGGTATATAAATATGAATTTTCAGGAGAAAACTCTAGTTTCGAATTTAATAAAGAGTTTCCTGGAATTATAAAATGGTTAGAAAAAAAATATTTAGAAACAACAAGTGAGCTAAAACGAGCAGAACTAGAAAAGTACATGACCTCAAAAACATGTCCTTTATGTGATGGTCACAGGCTAAATAAAACGGCCTTATCAACCTTAATTAAAAATAAGAATATCGTGGAAATAACCCAGCTTAGTATAGATGATTGTGCTCAGTTTTTCCAAAGTGTTAAATTCAAAGGTCAGAAAGGTATTATCGCTGAAAAGGTTTTAAAAGAGATCAATTCGCGTTTAAAGTTTTTAAAAGATGTTGGCCTTAATTATCTCAACCTTAATAGAGCGGCCATGACTTTGTCGGGAGGAGAAGCACAAAGGATTAGATTGGCCACTCAAATAGGCTCTGCTTTATCTGGTGTTCTCTATGTCCTTGATGAGCCCAGTATTGGACTTCATCAAAGAGATAATCAAAAACTTATTGAGACAATGAAAAACCTTCGAGATCTTGGCAATACAGTTATTGTCGTTGAACATGATGAAGAAACGATGAGAGAGGCCGATTATATAATCGACATGGGCCCAGGTGCTGGTGTTCATGGTGGTGAAGTTGTTTATGAAGGTACAGGTCAAAAAATAGCTTCATCTCGGAAAAGTATTACCGCAAAATATATTTCAAAAAAAATAACCATTGATATACCTGAAAGAAGAACACTAGAAGAAGGACTACTTATTTCTGGTGCAAGAGAGAATAATCTTAAAGATATTGATGTTTCTATCCCTTTAGGGGGGCTTATTTGTGTATCAGGAGTTAGTGGCTCTGGAAAATCATCATTAATCCACGAAGTCCTTGTTCCAGCACTGAAGTCCAACTTACGAAAGTCTTATCAGGCAGGTTATGACAGAGATAATTATAAAACTATAAAAGGTTTAGACAAAATTGACTCTGTTATAGAGCTCGATCAATCCCCTATTGGACGAACCCCAAAGTCTAACCCTGCAACCTATACTTCTGTATTTGATAGCATCAGAAAACTTTACAGCAATTTACCTGAGTCTAAAGTCCGTGGATATAAGCAAGGACGATTTAGCTTTAATGTTAAAGGCGGCAGGTGTGAGGAATGTGAAGGAAATGGTGTAAAAAAAATAGAAATGCATTTTCTCCCTGATGTTTATATAACCTGCACTGAATGTTTAGGGAAAAGATATAACAAAGATACCCTATCAATACTTTTTAAAGGGTTATCGATAAGTGATGTGCTTGAGCTTACTATCGAAGAAGCAATAGACGTATTTAAAAATCAAAAAAAGATTCATCACATTTTATCTACCCTCAATAGTGTAGGCCTTGGTTATATGAGCTTAGGTCAATCTGCAACAACCCTTTCCGGAGGTGAGGCCCAAAGGCTAAAGCTCGCAAGAGAGTTGGCCAAAATGACAAGAGGACATTGCCTTTATATTCTCGATGAGCCAACAACAGGTCTGCATTTTCAAGATATAAAAGTTCTTTTAAGTGCCATTAATGACCTTATTGAACAGGGTAATACTGTTGTTGTCATTGAACACAACCTTGATGTTATTAAAATGGCCGATCATATAATAGATTTAGGTCCAGAAGGTGGAGACAAAGGCGGACAAGTCATAGGGACCGGTACACCTGAAGAAATCTGTAAAATTAAAAAGTCTCATACGGCCAAATATTTAAGACCTTATTTAAAATAATGGATAATTTAACCGAATTTAAAAACCTTAAAAGTGGAAACCTTCTAAGAGAAGGCCAAATCATTGTTGAGGGTAGAAAAGGATTTTTAAAGCTTCTACAATCAGACTTTGAAATAAAGAAAATAATAATTTCTGATAAACTCATAGAAGACTATAGTCATTTAAACGTGGTCCGTGAAAAGGCTATTGTTGTATCAGAAGAAGAGCTAAGGTCTTTCACTGGCTTTAATTATCACAAAGGAATACTCGCTCTAGCTCAAAGAAACCTCTACTCTGATTTAGCTGAACTCCATCCTCCTTACTTAGTCCTTAATGGTTTAACGAGTCCAGAGAATGTAGGCTCTATTATACGAACATGTGCAGGCTTTGGGTTCAAATCTATAATTATCGATAGAGAATGTGTATCTCCATATCTCAGAAGGTGCATTAGAGTTTCAATGGGTAATATTTTTAATGTCAAAGTACATCAAACAAATAACCTTTTAGATACCTTAAAAAAGCTTCAAGTGCCTATTATAGGAACGGCCAATACCCCCAATTCAAAAAAGATAAATGATTGGATCCCTGTAGGCAATGAGGCCATCATTATTGGAAGCGAAGGTCATGGTATTGATTCTCATATATTAGAAAAATGTGATCAAATCTATAAGATCCCGGTAGATAATTTCGTGAACCATCTTAATGCTTCAGTCGCAGCAGCTATTTTTTTATATCATTTTGATAATACAAAAATATCCTGAAATAGCTGCTGCCATAAAGAACTTATTCAAACTTATTTATAAGAGAAGACATTTCTAAAGCAGATAAGGCACATTCCCAACCTTTGTTTCCTGCTTTTGTACCGGCCCTTTCAATCGCTTGTTCAATAGTATCTGTCGTTAGAACACCAAAAATAACTGGTAATTCTTCATCTAAAGATACTTTTGATATCCCTTTGGCCGTTTCAGAGCATACATAATCATAATGAGATGTAGATCCCCTTAT
>Ga0055584_100004512_pt1 | contig 13656 bp, 6 predicted proteins | sample OSDHelmetaG_FD_58716 | JGI IMG/M metagenome (GOLD analysis project Ga0055584, IMG submission 58716) | Pelagic marine sediment microbial communities from the LTER site Helgoland, North Sea, for post-phytoplankton bloom and carbon turnover... | ecosystem: Environmental > Aquatic > Marine >... | reverse complement strand
CCGCTTACAAAAAGAATTTGCTAGCGCCGGACGAGCGCTCAGCCATCTCGAATCGCTGCGCGCCCTGATCGACGAAGGCTCCTATTTAGAACAGCGCCTAATCGCAGAAGCAGACGATGGTTTTGCCCGTCATTTACAGACCTTGCGTCAACATGCCTTTGCCGATACCGATCCCGCTGAATTCGAGAGCCAGACGCGTTATGCCTGGATCGATTCCCTGCTGTCCGACGCGTTGCAACAGCCCGAATCGCTGCACGGCAATCCCTCCGACCGCATCGATGAACTGCTGACCCACCGCTTCTTCGGTGTAGCGGCCTTTGCGCTGCTCAACGCTCTAGTTTTTCAGGCGATCTATTCGTGGTCAGGCCCGCTGATGGATGCCATCGACGGGCTCTTTGCCACCTTGGGCGCATGGGTGGGCTCAGCCCTACCGGCCGGTCCCGTGCAGAGCTTGTTAGTCGATGGCGTCGTAGCAGGTGTGGGCGGAGTGCTCATTTTCCTGCCGCAAATTGCCATATTATTCCTCTTTATCTCGCTCTTAGAAGACTGCGGTTATATGGCTCGAGCCGCGCTGCTCATGGATCGCCTACTCACGCGCTGCGGGCTATCGGGAAAATCCTTTATTCCCCTGCTCTCCAGTTTTGCCTGTGCCGTACCCGGCATAATGGCAACTCGTACGATAGAGGACCGCCGCGATCGTCTGGCGACGATCTTAGTGGCTCCCCTAATGAGCTGCTCGGCTCGCCTGCCCGTCTATATTCTTTTTATTGCCGCCTTCGTTCCCGAACGCACGTGGGCCGGCGGCCTGTTCAACCTACAGGGCCTGGCGCTGTTGGCCTTTTATGCCCTCGGCATCCTCATTGCCATTCCCATGGCCTTTCTGTTAAAGAAAACTCTGCTCAAAGGTGAAGCACCGCCCTTTCTACTCGAGCTGCCTTCCTATAAATGGCCGGAGCCGCGCAATGTATTGCTGAGAGTATACCAGAACTGTTGGGCCTTTGTAGTGCGCGCGGGCAGCATCATTTTAGCTACGACCATCGCCATGTGGGCACTGGCCTACTTCCCACGCGATGAACAAGTGGCCGAGCGATTCGAACGCGAGCGCGCGGCACTGGAGAGCGCCGGCCAAACAGATACAGCCGTTTTTAATACACTCGATAGCCGTGCAGCTGCGGCCCAAATCGAGGCCAGCTATCTCGGTCGCGCCGGACACCTGCTCGAACCCATAGTGCGGCCACTCGGCTGGGACTGGCGCATTGGCATGGCCGTCGTCGCTTCTTTTCCCGCACGCGAGGTCGTCATCTCTGCTTTGGGGACTATTTATAGCCTCGGCGGTGACCAGGACGAGGAGTCCGAAGATTTGCGCTCCGCTATGCGCCGGGCCACCTGGCCCGACGGACGCCGCGTATTTACGCTGCCCGTCGCCCTCTCGATCATGGTCTTTTTCGCGCTCTGCGCACAGTGCCTATCGACACTCGTTGTCATACAGCGCGAAACGGGTTCCTGGTGGTGGTCTGTATTCTCGTTCTCCTATATGACCGCGCTCGCCTATATAGCCGCACTATTGACCTATCAGATCGGCACCGCACTAGGCTGGGGGCTATAGCAATGGATTGGCAAACTCCGCTGGTCATTGCCATCGCAATAACGGCCAGCGCCTACGTCCTATGGCGCTGGTTAAGGCCTTTTCTCCAGCGCCCTGCCAACTGCTGTGGGCAAAACGAAGAAGAAGGCGAACTCCTACAGATAGAGACGCTCTAAAAAACCACTTTCGATTTATCTTTTCTGCGCTTTACTTATACATCATTCGTTCTTTTTCAGCCCTAAACACATCTTCCCTCGTAAAGACTATAGATTATCAGACGCAATTCTTTACTTTTTAATCATCCTTTTAATTTATTTTCGAGAAAGATACTTGCAGGAAATACGCATACTACTAGCCGCGGCGAGCCCGCTCTATAGTCGCTCCTTAGCTCGCATGATTGGCCAGGGGAACGGCGAAGCCGTATACGCCAATTCGCGCGCAGATATCGACGCACAGTTGAAGAGCACCGGCGTCGACCTCTGCTTTATCCAAGACGAATTCGCCGCAGGCACCGGCATCGAACTGTGCGAGGAATACGCCCGCACCGACGATAATACCATCCCCATCATCGTATTTTCTCGCCGCGCCGACCTAGAAGACGAGGCACTCGAGATGGGCGCATCGGGTTTTCTCCATGTCCCCTGCCGCGCCGAAGATGTCCTAGACCTCATCGAACGCTGGGCCGCGATGGCCCAGCAGAGCGCCGCCCCCGTAGAGGATGTGCAGAGCGTCGACAAAGACGGCCCCCTCGTATTACTCGTCGACGACAGCAATCTCATCCACGTCTTTGTCCGGGAAACCCTCAAAGACAGTCGCTACCGCCTGGCCAATGCACGCGATGGTCAAGAAGGGTACGACACCGCCATTGCGTGCGAGCCCGATCTAATAATCAGCGATATCGACATGCCGCGTCTGAATGGCTACGAGATGTGCCGCAAGCTCAAAGAAGACGAGCGCCTGAACCACATTCCCATCCTCATGCTATCGGCGCGCGGCTCCGGCGTAGATATCGATAAAGGCTTCGACGTCGGTGCCAACGATTTTCTCACCAAACCCGTGGTCGGCCACGAACTGCTCAGCCGCATCGATCTCATATTGGGTGGTAGCGACTACGAGGAAAAACGCGAGACTATCCTCGTAGTCGAAGACAGCGCCATGCAGCGCAGCGTTATCGTGCAGGGGCTCAGCCAGCAGGGCTTCCATGTTATTGCTGCAGAGAACGGGCGCATCGGCCTCGACATGGCCATAGAGCACGCGCCGGAACTCGTCGTTACCGATTCGGAAATGCCCATCATGAACGGCCGCGATCTAACGCGCGAGCTCAAGAAGCGCGACGACTTAAAAGATGTGCCCGTGCTCATGCTCTCAGCCGCCGATTCCCCGCTCAACCGCGCCAAGGGCCACCACGCTGGGGTCGCCGCATTCCTCACCAAACCCTTCACGCCAGACAAGGTCGTCGTCATCGCCGAAAAACTCATCGGCGAACGCCGCCTGTTACGCGAACGGCGGGCGATGCAGCACTACCTTTCGTCCTCGGCTGCCGAAGCGGCCTCGCTCGCCGCCGAACAGCGCGGCAATGTCGCGAACATCATGCGCGCCGAAGAAAAATTCACCACGATGCTCTTTTCCGATATTGTCGGCTTCACACCGCTGACAGAGCGCATGGAAGCGACCGCATTGGTATCGCTGCTCAACGAGTATTTCGACACTATGGCCCCGCTCTTCAAGGAAAATGGCGGCAGTATCGACAAGTTCATTGGCGATGCGATTATGGCGATCTTCGTCGAGTCGCCCGAGCGCCCAGTAACCGAGTGCGCCTACAATGCCGTATGCACGGGTTTGGCTATGCTGGAGTCCCTGGCAATTTTCAACGAGCAGCGCAGTGAACAAATAGACATACGCATCGGCATCAATTCAGGACCTGTAATTATGGGGGATATCGGCAGCCGTCTCTATCGCCGCGACTATACGGTGATAGGCGACAACGTCAATATAGGCGCGCGCCTAGAATCGGCAGCGACGCCGGGCACGGTGCTGGTGAGTGAAGACACATTTAAACTAGTCGAAGGTCGCTTCGAAGCCGAAATACTCGGCCCCATCAGCGTCAAGGGCAAGAGCGAGCCCATCTCGGTCTATCGCATCGACGCGATCGCCACAGCAGAGACCACGAGCTAAACTCTTTTCAGGCTCGGCGCGCGAACCGCTTGCCCGGGTGCTGGTCGGCTAAGCCCTCTAGTTCCAATCGCAAAAGAGCGCCCAGCATCTGCGGTGTTGCCACAGTGCTGATGCGCGCCAGTTCGTCAACGTGTAGCGGCTCTCGTCCCAAGAGTTCGTAGACCTGCCCGACAACACCGGAGGGCGATGCCACCGCAGGCGGCTCTTCGCGCTGCAACCACGGCGTCAATTCTTCGAGGACATCATCGACATTTTCGACGAGTTTTGCCCCATCCTTTATCAAAGCATGGCAGCCACTACTGCCGCCGCGGCGAATATCACCGGGCACGGCAAAAACCTCGCGGCCCTGTTCATTTGCACAGCGCGCCGTTATGAGAGCACCGCTGCGCTGCGCTGCCTCGACGACGATTACACCGCGCGATAAGCCGCTGATAATTCGATTGCGCCGCGGGAACGACCCCCTATCCGGCGCTGCGCCCATAGGTTGTTCCGACACGACGGCGCCAGCCCCTACTATGCGCCGATACAGTGCGGCGTGCGAGCGCGGATATATTTGATCAACGCCACAGCCCAGTACCGCTATCGTATCCCCACCGGCCGCGAGAGCACCGGCGTGGGCAGCCGCATCTATCCCCAGAGCCATACCGCTGACTACGCACACACCGGCGCGCGCTAGGGCAACCGCTAACTCGCGCGCCACCTGTTGCCCGTAGGCCGAAGCGCGGCGCGTGCCGACGATACCTATGGCGGGGCGACGCCAATCGACCTGTCCCAAAACAAAGAGCACCGGCGGCGAATCGTGAATATGTCGCAACGCCTCGGGATAAGCCACGTCGTCCAAACCCAGTGCACTGCCCCCGAGAGAACGAACGCGCCACCACTGCTCTTGGGCCCACTGGTATTCTGCCGCCCCCGGCTGAGTTATGTCTATGCCAACGACTTCGTTCCACTCGCTAACGGGCGCCGCCAGCGCCGCTAAAGCCGAACCAAAATGCTGCAACAAACGCCGTTGACCCACCGGGCCAAGCCCCCGTGTCTGCGCAAGTGCCAGCCAAGCGCGCGTTGCTTCCCCTTCTTCCACCGTCATACCTTGGCGAATTTTTCCTGTAATTTGCGCTCGATTGATTCCGGCACAAACTGACTCACATCACCGCCCATCTGCGCAACCTGGCGCACCACAGACGAACTCAAATACATATAGTCGACGCGCGTCATTAAAAAAATCGTGTCGAATTCGGGCCATAGAGAGCGGTTGGTCAATGCCATGGCGAACTCGTGTTCAAAGTCCGTAACGGCGCGTAGACCACGCACGGCAGCGCGTATATCGTGGCGGCGGGCATAGTCTACCGTCAGCCCATCGTTGGTATCGACCGAGACCTGAGGCCATGCACTCGTCACTTCCGCGACCATATCAATGCTATCTTGTAACGAGAATAGCGGTGTTTTCTGGGGATTGATCGAAATGAGCACCGTGACGCGTTCAAAAATATCGAGCGCCCGTTCCAATATATTGAGATGGCCATTGGTGATCGGATCAAAACTACCTGGGTAGATAGCAGTCTTCATATCTCAGCTCCTCACTGCGCGCCAACCACGACATCGATAGCAGCAGATAGACGCGCCTCGACACTGCTGTGCCCATCGGTCTGCACGGGATTAAGAATGAGTTCGCCCAGCGCCGCCGTCTCTTCAGATGCGCGCAGCTTGCCCAAGAAAACGCCTATTTGCATATACGAGCCCGTGCCAACGAGCTTGCGACGCAGACGCACTTGTTCACGGATTAAAGGGGTCGACGTCGGATCGCTAAAATCGATCGCATCGATTCCACACTGATCGGCCCAATGTTCCACTTTGCCAAAGAGGCGACGCGCTTGCTCTGAGGATAGCGTCGCTAATTCGCCACCCCTCGTATCTGCCAAACGACCCGAAAGCTCAAAATACAACCCCCCGCCGGCGTCGGACCACGACGCTGACGACACGTCTGCTAACCTGGCTTGCAAAGCCCGCTCTAATTGGCGTAACGCCACGCCGTTGGCGGCTATACCGGAGAGTTCGTATTGTCCGACTTTGTTACAGGAGAGCAATCCCAACTCGATGTTAGAGGGAATCAAGTCCTTTATTTCCACCGCCGTTTGGCAGGCCGTAGTATAGCGAAGTCTCGCTCCATCACCCGCTGTAGATTCCTTGGGCATCTCGGCCGCAACCGCCCCATCACCACCGCCAATCGGAGGTAATACGAGCATCGGCTCGTTGCGTTTAATCTCGCTATGTTCTGACTCTTGCACAGCAGAAGATACGACGGGAGGCAGTAAAACTGATTCTTCTGCGACCGCTGCGGGTTGACGCGCCGGCTCAACTTCTGCCGCTGATATCCCGATTTCTTTCTCTTGTGTCGGGACGCCCTCATCAAGCGGCAGTCCCACCGACTCCATATTAGCCCACAAATCGGCAAAGGGAATGAAATACAGCGCGACTAGCGCCGCCGCAATACCCAGCCCCGCACTCAACCACAGCGCGGATAAACCGGCGAAGAAGTTGCCCAAGAAACTGCGGTGGCCATAAATCAATTCTACGCGTATCAAGAAGCCAACCCCCGCTGTGCCAAACCAACAGCCACGGCGTATGCCGAACGCTGGCTCGGTGCCACTTCGTCTGAGAGCCATTCTTCATCGACTGCTGCGAGTGGATCTAGTAGCGACATTTCGCATCCCAACTCTGCGGCCAGTTTCTCGCCCCAACCATCCACATCGGGGCCGGCACACCACGCGCATTCGATCCCCCCCTCGGCCTCTTGTGACAGATTTTGCGCAGCGGCAATCACAATTTCGTCCGCGCTGTCATCGCTCCCCCACGAGTTGGCGGCGACCTCTAGCGGTTCGCCATTCTCCACCAGCAGCATATGTGATTCGTTCTGTGCCACATAGACCAGCAGTTCGCATTCGGCCGACGGCAATAATGCACCGCATTCACCGGCATTATAAAGGGCGAATGCAGCCACATCGACATCGACTTCGCCCATGCCAGCCTCTTCGCCTAGATCGAGATAACAGTCGAGTGCGCTGTGTCGAGCCGCGACCAACAGCCCCCATTCCGCAGCCAACAGACAATCAATGCTGAACTCTTCTTCGTCCCCTTCAAAAAACTGCTCCGCCTCCCAGTGCATATGCTCGCGCATGGCTTTTTCGCCCCCTGGCACCATGAGGCTGCGCTTGAGCAGTACCAAGCTGCGATCGAGCGAGAAACAGGTATGGGCAAAGTCGATCTCGTTCTCATCTCCAACTTTGGCCAGAGCAGCGGCCAGTTCGCCGCGCAGCTGCTCGTTGTTCAACACGCCGGGATCGACGACAGACGGCAAGCGGCATTCGACCAGTGACAGCGGTTCGATGCCGTGTCTGCTCTGGCGCAGCGATGCCAACCAGGCATGGTCCCCCGCCATGTAAATCCCCGTGGCGCTTTTTGCCTTAAATCCGAACAAGAGGCAATACCCCCATACCAATAACGTTTGCCAATGGCCTACTATTCAACGCGCAAAAACGGTTTCAACTTTTCATAGGTCGCCGCGCCAATGCCGCGCACCTGCAGCAGATCCTCAGGCGCGGCAAAAGCTCCCTGCTGCTGGCGATAGTCGACAATGCGCGCCGCGGTTTTGGGCCCTATCGACGGCAGGCGCTGCAAGTCGACAACTGAGGCGCGATTGACATCGACCGACAGCGGCTCGGGTTCAACTTCGACCACCTCGACCGCTACGGCAGAGCGCACGACGCGGAACTCCTCCAGCGAGTGCGGTGCCCAATAGTCCGCCAATGCCGCGACACTCCCTACGGCAAGTGCCGCAGTCAAACAAAGCAGAGCCAGTCGCTCGCGACGATTGAACATGGAAAATACCTCCCGGCTTCGCGCCAGGCAAATTGAAATTGACGATCTTGTCAGCGCAGAAAAAAGGTACCGGAGAGTTTTACTTCGCGCGTCTTGCGCGTCTTATCCGTCAGCTTGTTGTCGTTGTTCTCCCAACGGATGAGCCCCGTGCCGCGAAAGTTGTCGCTAAACTTGTAGGTCAGCGACAGCTGAGTCTTAAAACGCTCCTGCTCAGTAATCGGTGTGAGCACCTCGTCGGCCGTGCCATTGGCCCGCGTTTCCGCCTCGATCCCGATCTCGAAATTAATCGTGATATTGCTCTTGAGTTTGCCGAAGATTGGCAGACTGCGCGGTTTCAAATCGTGTTTGATATTAAATTTCGTCGACGAGCGTTCGTTGCTGCCCCTACCGCGCAAATCCGGCGGTCCAACGGCGGTACTATCGTCGGATGCCAACTCGAAGTCTTCGCTGGTAGAAGAAGAGACAACGCGTTCTATCGTAGTGGTCGGCCCCCAGCGCCAGCGCCCATTCCACGATATGCGCAGTTCCTTGCCCTGTCCTCGGGTGAGTAGGTTGCGCACATTAAGCCCCCCTTCTCCCTCGCGATTTTGCGTGCGCTCGTACTGCACATTCACCTGCGCACTGTTGATGACCTTTTTTATATAGGGCAAACGGTCGGCGCGTCCCCACGCTAAGTTTAAACGCGGATAGCTTCGCTCTTCCGTCACGCGCAAACGCGACTGCGCACTGCCGCTGCGGCGCCCGACCTGTTCGCGCACGTTGACCTTCAGGCTAATGCCCAAGGGCATGCGCAGGCCGGAGTTTGCCTCTTTCTGCACATTTCGCGCCCAATTGTCCTGCGTCGTCAAACCAACGGACGCACGGGCCACTTTGAGCGTATCATTTATCCCAAGCTGGTACAATATTGGCGGTCGATTTATGAGATTGAAATTGCGCGCCGTCGTATTGCGACGCCAATTGGCATTGACGGGTTCTATATAGTTGCCAAAGAAACCCGCAAAGCGGCGCAGTATAAATGGGCTTTTACGACGACTTACTTCTGCCGCGGTATCGGGTAAACTGCCTTGGGCAATCTGCATCGCCGGCGTTTTCTCCCCCTCATCCATCTCTATAGGGCGCTTCTTTTTGTCGGTTTTTGCCGTCGACGGCTTGCCCAGATTTCTCAGCAGCGTAGGTATCTTGAAGCTAAAGCGCGCGGAGAGGTCGTTCTGCGTATCGACGTCGAAAGGCGCCAGTGCGCGACCCGTAGTCGAATCGATCAACGATACGCTACGTCGCTGCGTCGGATCGTTGACCTCGTTATAACTCGCTTTAAACGTGTAGTTTTGGTCCAGCCACTGCACCAGGCGCAAAGTAAAGGTTACGTCAGCCGTTTGTTTGCGCCCTACTTCGCGCCCAAAACTAAAGACGGCCGGATCGAACCTTTTGCGCAAGTCGCGGTCGACCCGCAGGTTGTAGTCGGCCGACAGGCCCGTCAACGGATTGAGTTTAGCCGCATAGGTCTCGTTGATGCGAAAGTCTTCCTGCACCGTCTCATCGGCGTCCCCGCGCTGCAAATTCTCCGTGCGGCGGCGGTTGCCAGCCATCGAATAGTTCAGACTAGAAGGCAGTACGCGCAGGCGCATCTCCTGCAGACCTTCGGGAGCGATGGCAGGCAGCCAGATAAAAGGGCGAAAAGAAGGCTTGGGCAGCGGCATGCGATAACCGAAACTCATCGTCTGCGATTCCTGTACGTCGACTACGCGAACTGGGTCATTGCCCGATTCGCGCGAGTGCGATAGACGCAAGTTCATCTGGTCTACCGTCCAGCGCAGCAGCCAGTTCTTACCTTGGCGGCGGCTCAGAGAGACATCGAGAAATTCTTTGCGGCGCTCGGATTTCTGCGCCTGCTTCTCGGCCTTTGTGAGCTCTACGTCCGAACCGGGACCGAAGCGCGGCAGACTCTGGCTGCGGCTTAAATTGACTTTCAGCGGCATCGACACGCCCCAACTCCCCGGCAGAAATTGGTGTATCTGCGTAGTCGCCTGCACGCTGGCCGTCTGGTCGGTGCTATTGCCTCCGGCGCCGCTAAAAGAACGGAAATCTTCCTGCCTCCACTCCACCTGCGTGTCGACATTCATAAAATCGGCAAACTTCGCATTGAGATGCGCGTACGCGGCGACACCGGGATCGTTGCGCGCGCCGTCTAAGCGCAACTCGTCGAGGAAAATTCGACCACTATAGACTTGGGTACTGGCCCGGCTGCGCAGACCAATGCTGAGCTGTTTGATCGACTGCATAGAAGGGCTACCGCGCACGCGATAAACAGCAGGGGCCCCGTCGCGCACGTTTGGCTGACTAAAGTCTTGCTCGATGGCAAAGAGCAAAACGTCGGGATTAAATTCCAGAGCGCGCAGGTCGACGAGTTCCTGCTGCGATATAAACTGTCGGCCCTCAATAGGCGCTCCACGCGCGTCGAGCACTCGGTAGAGATAGCGATAACGGGGGTCGAAAGCCGGGTCGAGCCCGCCAGACTGCAAAACGGCCTTGAGCTGAGAGATGGCCAAAAGATCTACATCGACCTCGTTGCCCTTCCAACCGGAACGCCCCCCCTGCCAGCCGGGCAAGATCGGGCTAATCGCTTCGTAATAATTCGTGCTGTCGGCGCCAAAGCGCACAAAAACCTCTAAGTCACTAGAATCACCCGTCACGTACAGCGTATTGACGGAGTCCCCGTGCACATACATGCGCAGGCGTTCGTAGCTCGTGTAGTTCGCGGCACGAGTGAGAATTTTTGTAGCCGCCATCTGATGTCCCGGCTCCAAAGACTCGTAGGCGAGCACGAGCGACTGTTCGCGTTCGCGCGTGCGCGACTGTGTGTTGCGCCTCAATTTGACGCCAGGCGGCGGCCTGTAATTCAAACTCTTATCGGTGCCGATCACCGTTACATCGAGCGCTTCACCCTCGCTAATTGCAAAGCGATCGTCCAGGCGCACGATCGGGCTCTCCTGCCATTCGTTGCCCACGACTTCGACGAGTGCGACCTCGGCCAACACCGTTTCTTCTGCGTCTAAGAGCGGTCCGCTGCTCAGCATCAGGCGCGCGTATTCAATGCGCGTCGAATCGGGTAAACCCACGCGCCCGACGTCTTCGCCATAAAGCGGCAAGCGCAGCTGGCGCCAACCGTTGCTCTCGGTGCCCGGCACTTCGTATGGGGTGTTGGCGAGATCGATTTCGTAGTGATAATAATTGTTGCGCTGGTCGAGCACCCCATTGTTGTTGAGGTCTTCGCTGTCGGGGCGGTCGCCCGTCTCCAAATCGACTTTGTTGCCCTGCGTGCCGTTAATTCGGCTATAGTCGTTTTTGTTGCGATTCGGCTCGTATTTCCAGTTGTCTCCCTCTGGATCATCGGCCGAGCGCGTCGGACGCAGCGGATCTAATTCAGCATATAGAGTGGTAAAGGCCTGCTTGCGCTGTTCGAGCGAGAGCGTGGTGTCAAAACTGGCATCGGCCAAGGTCAAATAATAATTGAGTTCGGCCTCGTCGTTGCGGCCGTCGATGCCGGTATCTTCCTCCTTCGACACGACACCATCGCCCGTGGTGCGCCCCGGAAAGGGTTCGTCCTCGGTGTCGAGGCGGCCATTTGTTATATAGTCCTCGCTGATCTGGTCTCCGAGATCTATGTGCAAGATGCCGTCTTCACCGCGCACCCAAACTTCCAGGAATTTCGACTGGGAAAAGTCGTTGACCGCCGTCAGTGCCGCCATAATGCCGCCCCACGACTCGGCCTGATCCGCGCGCGGCTTTAGCTCGAGTGCCAGCACGTCTGTATTGCGATTTTGCGCCTCTAACTGGTCCTCCTGATTGGGCCATATATCCGTGCGCAGCACGCCATCAAAGGGGTTATACCAGTCGAGGTCGCCGCGATTCTCCGTTTCGTAGCGCGCGCCGTCGGGTACACTCGCCTTTACCCAACGCGTGCGGCCAATGCCCAAACTCGTCGGCCGTTCACTGCCTTCAAAATCATCGATATACCCCTTGCCTTTTGTATTGAGGTTCGGGCGACTCTGGGCAATCTCCGCATCGAGGACCACCTCGGAAGTTGCCGCCGTCTTCAGCAGCGGTATCATATCGACCACGCGCGTTAGGATTGGGGCCTCGCGCCGCGCACGCAGATCGAGATTCCAGATCACCGTGCGCGTAGGTTCGTTGCCCACGCGCACGCGCCGTTCGCTCGAACGCTCGTTATTGTAGAGCATGGTGCTGCCCACGCGGCCGTCGCCGCCCCAGAACTCGTACTCGGTGCGCAGCCCCAGCAGCGTCTTCTGCTGAGAACCCAGACCAAAAACGTCCTCAGACTCGAACGTTATTTCTAAGTCGGCGCCCGGATCAGCCACTTCCTGCGCGACATTGCCGACAAACGTCACGTTGCCGATAAAGTCGACATTATAGTCCGTCCCGCGCGTTAGACCTCGCCCATTGAGACGCACCTCCACCGTCTCCGAGCGCACGCCACCAAAGACGCCGCCCAGACGTATGCGCTGCTCGCTCGAAGAGGCGCGCACCTGCAGCGTGTAGCGACTGGCTTCGATCTGGTCGCGCTGCTGCTGACTGTCGTAAATTTCTGGAATGTTCTCTTGCAATTTGCCGCGGTACGTGGGAGAGCGCGCATCAAAGGGCCGCTGGTCCGGAAAGATCAGATGCCCACGTATGTCGTCGAGGCCAATATAGTCGGCATCGACCACGCGGTCGGCCGGGCTGCCCGGGTCCTGGCCGCGTTCGTCTAGGCCCAACAATTGGATGTAGGCCTTCCCATTTTGCGAAGGCTGGTTCTCCTGACCCGGGATCTCTTTGACGATATCTATGCGCAGTGTCTTGGGATCGAATTTGCGCCCGGCGCCAAAGCCAGAGGCGATGCGGTAGACGTTCTTCCACTCTAGGCTCCACGTGGGAAAACCCGGACGCGCGTTGCGCGCTTTAATCAACTTGAGCTGCAAGCTATCTGAATCAGCACTCGTCGTTAAACGGGCCGTTTCACGCTGCACCGGCCCATCAAAGGTCGGGTCGAGCGTGCGATAGCGGACGGCCAGCGCATGCGCCTCGGAGACGGGCCGCTCCATAATGACATAACCGGCCTCGGCAACCACCGTGTATTCCTGGTCCGGGTCGAGCTTGCGCCAAGTCCCCGTCTCAAAACAGCCGCTATTCTCTATGCGCGTGCCCGCGGCGTTAAAGCACTGGATCTCGGCCGTGCCCAGCGTATCCGATGGGTCGACCCAGGCCGCACCCGCCTTGGCATAATTTTCGGCGTCGTTATTGGTATTAAAATCGTTGACATAGATCTCGAGCCGATCGACATCGACAAAGCTGGCAGAGCCGAACTGCGCTCCCTCGTTGAGCTTGCGAAAATCGGGCAGATTCGCGCGGTAAAATTCGTGCAGGAAAAAGTAGGTGTTGCGCTGGTATTGGTAGTCTTTGATCGAAAGCGTATCGACGGCGGCACCACCTTTGAAGGTCTGGCGGTTGCTCTTGCTCTTTTCGTGGCTAGCGACCGTAGTAAAAGCCAGCGGTCCCAAATGGCCCTTGGCGCGGATGCCGAAGAGCCCCTTGTTCTGCTGGCGAAAACCCACAAAGCGCGTGCCGGGCAGTTCCAACGTCGTATTGCCGGCCTGCACCTCCTGAAAGATCGCATCGTCCTCGCCCTTGTAATCGAGCTTGATCTGGTTCGACAACTGTTCGCTCAGATTGCTACCGAACGCCGAGCCCAAACTCTCCGTATCCTGGTCGATGCGCACGTTAATGAGTTCGCCGACCTTGCCCTCTACGGTGAACTTGGATTCTTGGTCGATGCTCAGGGCGGGAAACTTAGAGGGGCGGCCGATCGAAGTCTGCACCTCGCCATCGGTCCACTCGCTCTTGCCAGACACGATAATAGTGCGCGAGCCATTCAGGCGCAGGCTTGGGCCCTCATCGCCGATGATTCGCCGCAGTGGCTTGGGCGCACTAAAAGGCACCGTCCATTCAAAGCGGCTGCCCTTCTG
>Ga0055584_100004510_pt1 | contig 13666 bp, 10 predicted proteins | sample OSDHelmetaG_FD_58716 | JGI IMG/M metagenome (GOLD analysis project Ga0055584, IMG submission 58716) | Pelagic marine sediment microbial communities from the LTER site Helgoland, North Sea, for post-phytoplankton bloom and carbon turnover... | ecosystem: Environmental > Aquatic > Marine >... | reverse complement strand
GCTAAGCACCGTCGCAAAGCAATTCACAAGTTGGGCGATAAGTTCACCTGCGAATGCAACCCTGAAATCATGTGTGCTTTCATCTACGCTTTGAACGACGCTGACGAACGTGTTCGTGCTAAAGCTGCTGATGAAATTGGCGACCAGCTTCGAAAGAACAGCTGCTGCTGCTCTCCTGAACTGACCGCTGCACTGACTTGTGCTCTGGGTGACTGCGACAAAAAGGTTGTTCGTGAAGCTACTCAAGCTCTGAGATTATGCGGATACGATGTTGTTAAAGGTGACTGTGGCAAAGCTTGCTGCGACACTTCATGTGCTCCTGCTGGATGCTCGCCTAATGCAGCTCCTGCTCCTGCACCAACCTCAGATCCTAAGGCTTACTTCCCCAGCCGACTGCAAAACCAAAAGCAGTCTCGTAGCCTGACCGGAAACAGCCTGTCAAATCTGTTCGGTTTGATTGACTGATCAATCGCTGATCGATTTCAGATTGACTGAAAAAGATAAAAAACGGCTCTCCTGCAAAGGGGAGCCGTTTTTTTTTGTGTACAAGAAAAAAGCAAACCGCTATTGAATTCTTTTGATTCTGGACAGTATAATCCAAATTAGTCAGACTTAGTACCTTAAAGACCGATAACCATTAGACTTAAAATAATGATTCGTAAACCGTATTGAGATTTGATACGATAGAGTTCTCCTGCCAGTTAGCACTACAAGAAGTTACGAATTGGAAAAGTGTATTGTAACTTCCCTCCTTACCAGCAACTCATTAAAACGAGAAGCACCCTGCCAACTAAAGTACTTCTAAGTATAACTGTTCACGATCAAGCAAATTAAATCGTAACCCTGTAAAGACACATGTTGTTTGACTCAGAAATCAAATTGAATTGGCCTGACTGACTCCTGATCTACAGCTGTCATTTCAGAATTAAAGGTTCTCATCATGCGACGTCGAAAATTCCTTAAATACTGCACTGGAGTTTTAAGTTCTCTCTATGCCCTCCTCCTGGCCGTGCCTGCATTAGGATTTTTGTTTTCGACTCTCAAACGAGGTCAACAAAAAAAAGAAGCTTATAAACTGGCTAAATTGAATGAACTGGAACCAGATGTTCCTCAGCGGTTTACCATCATTGACCAGAGAGTCGATGCCTGGACGAAATATCCTTCCGGGCCGATCGGATCGGTCTGGATCAGTAAATCGAAAAATGAAACAGTCACTGCATTTTCTTCCACATGTCCGCATCTGGGATGTGTAGTTGATTATGTCCCGGGTGAAAAAGAATATTTCTGTCCGTGTCATGCAGCGACTTTTCAAGCAGATGGTGACATGGTGAGTGGCCCCCAACCACGAGGAATGGACCAACTGAAAACTTCGATCAAAAACATACGTGGCGAGAAATGGGTTGTTGTGGAATTTCAAAAGTTTGAAACAGGAATCGCAGAAAAAGTTCCAATCAACTAACGCTGAGTGATGAGAGGCTCACCCTGACACTTTACTCCGTTGATGTAATCATTTTTATTTCCCTTAGGGAGATGTTTCAGTGCTGGCAGAAAAAATCAAAGCGTGGGTCGATGAACGAACAGGATACAAGAATTTCTTGCATGCGATATTCTTGTTGAATTTTCCGACGAAAAGACGGTCACGCTGGCAATATATCTGGGGAGGTGCGCTGGTATTGATGATGCTGGTGGAAATCGTGACTGGCACTTTACTGATGACAGTTTACAGTCCTTCTGAAGCAGCTGCCTGGGGTAGCGTGCATTATATAGAGACCCAGGTGGATCTAGGTTGGCTTGTTCGTGGCCTCCATCACTACACGGCACATATGATGATTGTCGCTATCATTGTTCAGATCTTTCTGGTCATTCTCTCAGCTGGCTATCGCAAGCCCAAAGAATTTATTTATTGGACCAGCCTACTTCTAGGCGGTGTGATTGTTGGATTAACGATTACAGGAAACCCGCTCCCCTGGGATCAAAAAGGCTACTGGTCCTATCAGATAGAAACCGGAATCGCAGGCACGATGCCTGGGATTGGTTCCACTCTCCGATCACTCGTTGTGGGTGGAAGTGAGTTTGGAAACCTCACATTAACACGCCTCTATACCATTCACGTCATTGTATTACCTGTCATTGCCATTCTGTTGTTTACAATTCATATGGCTCTGATTCGTCGAGAGCGTCTCCGAACGGCAAAAATCAAAGAAGCTTCTGATGATCCAGATGTCGACTTCGAACTGGATGAAGATGATCCTGTTAAAGACGAAATCACTCAACCTTACTGGCCCTATCAAACAACACGCACCCTGATTCTGGCACTGGTCCTGCTTGGTCTGGTTGTGATACAACTGATGGTCTATCCTGAGATTAAAAACAAGCACGTCGATGTCGGCGTACTGGATTGGGAAGCAGACCTTAAAGCAAGTGAAATCAAACTCGAAGCACCTGCAGACAGCTCCATTCCGTTTGTCGCGCGTCCCGAATGGTTTGTCCGATTTCTGTTTGAACTCAGACACATGGTCCCCAAGGAACTCGAAGTCTTAGTTACCGCTGTTTTACCTGTTCTACTTCTTGCGATACTGGTACTGGTTCCTTTTTATGAGAAAGTATTGGGAGAGAAGTGGGGACAACGGTTTGCAATCTTCGTATACGTTGGTGGCTTTCTCATTATTGCAGGAATTAGCTGGTGGGGCATCAAAACAGAACGCAGTGCTCCTAACTATGCATTGAACCGCACCCAGGAAATTGCCTACGCAGCACGCGCCAGCTGGTTAGCCAGTCAGAATGGCGTGCCACCGGAGGGACCTGCCTCTTTGCTGCGGAATGACCCTAAATCGATGGGACCGATTATTTTTGCCCGTCACTGTGGAATCTGCCATACCTGGAATGGTCATGACGGAACAGGGCACTATCTGATGGAGATGAAGGAAGGCAAGAAAGTTAAAGCCACTCCACGAGCATCTGATTTGGCAAAATTCGCCACGACAGACTGGATCTCTGAATTTTTAATGGACCCGAAAGCCAACAAATTCTTTGGTCATCTTGGTACAACGAAGGGGGGAGATGCGATTCTGAACGGGGACATGGCTGACTGGGCCGACAGCAATGTTGGCACAGAAGGAGTTCTCAGCAAAGAAGATATTGAAGCCGTCGCAGCACTCCTCGCTCGCGAAGCCAAACGTAGAGATTATGAGCCCGTCAGCGATGAAGTCATCAAACGCGGTATCTCTGTTTTCAGCGGCATCAACTTCAAAGACAAAGCGGGCAAAGTCATCGACTTTGATGGTTACTGTGCACAGTGCCATGCCATGAAAGCAGGCGACCCGGAAGATGAGGGGGGCGGCGCTGCTCCAGATTTAAATGGCTATGGCTCCGAACAATGGCTCTCCAGCTTTATTCGCAACCCGGCTGCAGAAAAATTCTACGGAGAGAAAAACGTGATGCCCGGCTTTGAAGAATCAAAAATCTCCCAACATGACTTGAACCTGCTCGTCAAATGGATGCGAGAAGAATGGCAACGGCCTACACCCGAGAAATAACCATACTTCTCGTTTTATAATCAATCAAAGGCACTGCCCAATTACAGCCATTTCATTCATCCTTTCTTCCGGAAGTTCAGGTGAACTGTTTCGCTCTTGACAGCCACTTGCCCTTCGCGAATATGCGTTGTAAGCGTCGCGCGCGAGATGAGTTTTTTGCGCACTGCTTTTCGCGAACACTGAAGATCTCACTACTATAAAAGTCCCTCTGTTTTGAAAATCTTCACCTGAAAAATCGGCACCGGTTCGCAATGTCTCGTATCGTATCGACACGCTTCGGCGCGCGTTCAACGCATATCGGCACGCGTTCGGCAGCCTTCGGTCACTGTTCGACACGCTTCGAACGCGGTTCGGCTTGACACTCTCACGCCCTTCGGCAAAATGATTCACAGTCAAAATCATCACCATCAGAAAAATCGAGGACACAAAACAATCCAACAGCAACAAAATCATGAAGCACCAACTCATAGTTAAAGCAGGGAAGGAAACATCTAAAAGGATAGGGGCAGAACCCATGTGTCCGCCCGCCGGAACGTTTCGTGCCTTTCATGTTTTTCGTGGTAGAAAAACAATCTAAAAGAACGGCCTTACCATCCACTAACAGAGATTCTACCCGATGTCACTCAGACAACAGACATGAAAATTCATCACTGGTGACCAAAGCAATGCAAATAGAAACATGGTCTACTGTTAAAAAACCATAAATATAAACAGCCACATCGATCCTGTATGCATAGTTCAATGGTGCTCGTACGTAAGATACTACGGACGCAGAATAAGTGCCGCATTGGAAAAGATATTTTTCTGCAATCTTCTATTAAGGGCTTTGAGTCTCTGCTCCCGCGGGTAACCTGACTTGAGTATGACCGGCGAGATAGGCAATCAGATCTGCGAGTTGCTGGTCGCTCAGTTTGTCCAGTTGTCCTTCCGGCATCAGTGATAACTTTGAAGGTTTCATTTCTTCCACCTGACGACGATCCAGAACGACCAGTTCATTCTGAGTCTGCAATGTCACCTGCTGTTCCGTTTGCCTGACAATCGTGCCGTTCAAAACACGTCCATCTTCCAGAGCCAGAACGACCATCTCGTATCCTTTGGGAATTAAAGCGGAAGGATCGACCATATTTTCCAGCAGATAATCCATGTTAGTCCGATTGGAACCAGTCAGATCCGGACCAATTTTTCCGCCACTGCCAAACAGGCGATGACATTTCGCACAGGTTTTCTCATACAGAACACGTCCGTTCGTACGATCAGTCTGCTGCAGACGTTTTGTCGTCAGCAATGTTTTATATCCTTCGATCTGTGCCCGTTTCTTTTCGGGAGTTTGGCGCGCCAATCCCCAAACCTGATTTAGTTTCTTTTCAATTTGTGGATCTTGAAAATTTCGTAATTGACGTACGTGGTAAGCGGAAACATCTTGTTGAGGCACCTGTTTTTGATCCATGGCATTCAACAGCAGGAGTACATACTCCTTACGACTACAAACAGTATCCATCAACGTCAGGCGGGCTTCACTTTTCATAGAGCGATAGCGTGCGAGCATGCTTTTCATTGTTTGTGGATCGTTAAATCGCGCTAATCCACGTAATGCCAGCGCCTGAGTTTCCGTAATCCTGATGAGTTCACGAATTGCAGGAAGTAACTCTTCACTCTGTGAACTGTTCAGCAATGTTTCCAATGCCTGATAACGACTGTCAATGGGTCGTTTGGAATCCATGGCCATTTTCATGAGTACATCCATTGTCTGTCCATCACCAAAAATGATTGACAATTGTGTGACTAACGGTTTTAACTCTTTGCTATTCGACTGCGCGACTTTCTCTTTTAACATATTCCAGTTTCCGGGAGATTCTGCTTTCAAACGCCCCTGTAGCGCCGACTGAATTCCGGTTAAGAGATCTTGCTGGACACGCCGATCATTTGTATCGATGACCTGCTGAACCACTTTGGCAACATACTCAGGATGTTGATCGATTTCTTCGGTCAGACGCCTGGAAACCAATTGGCGAATCAAAGGTCTGGTCGATCCTTTCAAGAACTCCAGAGCGGAATCACGCTCTTCGATCAACGCAGGCTGAATCCCATACCAGAGCATGAGCGCATAGTTACGTTCATCCGCATCTGCATGATTCTGATCAAGGGCAGCAGCAATCTTCCAGCAATCCGAGGCAGGCAAAGATTGCAAAGCCGACGCGAGATAGAGTCGAACTAATCCTGAAGCATCCTGCCGAGCCAGTTGCGCAAATCGCTTAACCGCCTGAGAAGGAGTCTTCCGATCATCAACCAGAAAACGAATTGCCCAAATCCGAACATGTTCACTCGGATCATCCAGTTGTTCAACCAACCAGGAATCATTGAGTTGATTCATGCAATATAAGGCCCATAACGCACGTAGCCTTTGCGGAACTAATTTCGCTGTATGATAAATTTCGAGCAGCTCAGTTTTTGTCTGATCTGAAATTTTTCCCGTTGCAGCACGTTCCGTTAGAATGCGGCGGGCATGTCTGACATACCAGTCATTCGCATGAAGTTGCAGCTTGACTAACTCACTATCTGAAAACTGATTCAAATCCTGTTGTTTTGGTGGAGAGACATTTCCATACGTAATTTTATAAATGCGACCACTGGTGCGATGCACGCCATCGTTATCATGACATTCTCCCAAATCTGCCCAGTCGGTGAGATAGACGCCTCCATCCGGTCCATATTTTAATTCGGTTCCTCGAAACCAATCCGATCCGGTTAAAAGAAAGTCTGGACGATGTGTGCCTACATAACCAGATCCCTTGCGTTCAAGTGCATCATTGTTGACACGATGCCCATGCGTATTACACAGGAAAATTGAATTTCGATATTTCGCAGGCCAATTATCTCCCAGATAGATCATACCACCACAATGACTATGTCCGCCCCCGAGCTTTCCATGTATGCCGGAAGTATCACGTGAATCGGACCATTTTCCTGATGAACTGTCCCAATGATCGTGGTCGGCACACTTCGTCATCAATTCATACACATAAGGATTCGGATCGCTGCCATGCCCCTGCATGCGTATAAAATGGGAGCCGGGAATCATATGCCATAAATGACCATTCACGTTATTTGTGAAAAACATCTGACCGTGGTCATCATAATCAAATCCCCAGGGATTGGTGGTACCAGAACTGACAACTTCAAACGTTTTGCGAACCGGATGATAGCGCCAGATCCCACAATGCACGATTGTCCTTTGTGATGGTTCCGTTTCGGGGCGTCCGACCAATGAAGTATCAGTCACCCCATGGCGACCATATAACCAGCCATCCGGGCCCCAGGTGAGACCACTGACAATATTGTGTCTGACCGTCTTATAATTCCAACCTTCCAGCAAAACCTGTGGTTTTCCATCAGGGATGTCATCATGATTGCGATCTTCGATGTAGCGTAACTCCCCGCGACACAAAACCCAAACTCCATTCGAACCCACGGTAAGTCCGGTTAACGGTCCCGGTCCCTGCCAGAATATTTTCCGGCGATCCATTTTTCCGTCGTTGTCGGAATCTTCCAGGATGACGATGCGATCTTGAAACTGTTCTTCGTAGACTCCGTGGCCCTCATAGGTAAAACATTCTGCCACCCAAAGACGGCCTCTGTCATCGATTTCAAACCCAATCGGCTGATGCACATCGGGCTCGCTGGCGAAGAGTGAGACTCTGAATCCTTCAGGAACCGTCATATTCTTCACAGTTTGTTCAGCAGAAGTAGCAATGTCTTTTGGATCTTGTGTATTTTTGATGGGAATGTCTTCAGCGAAAAGGCTGGAATGAAGACAGACCAGAAACAGTGATGTCAAAATGCAGACGAAGAACCGCCGTTGGTAGTGGGAGCGCATCGATTACCCTTTGTAGTTTGAATGAATACACTATCTTAGAAGAATACCATTTATGCTATAGTAGACTGAGAGCAAGAGCAATCAAAGCCCGACACAGTGCACCAATAATATTGCAGAAATGCAGCGTTCTATTCTTCTTCCACGTCTAACATTTCGCGGAATTTGCTGAGTACTTTCGTAACGGCTGAAGAGAGGGGGCCATTTAACATTGCCCCTGAAGCCTGACGGTGTCCGCCACCTCCAAATGATTCGGCGACTTTGGAAACATCCCATGCGGTACGACTTCGAAAACTGATTTTCACCTGCCGACTGCGCTGCTCGACTGCAATAAAAGCCGCCTGTGTTCCTGCCAGCGTCAAACAGTAGTTGACGAGCCCTTCCGTATCGAGTGGCGTCGTTCCAGTGGCAGTGAGATCTTCGTTACTGACAACCGTATAAGCTAACAGACCGTCGAAATCGGTATGCACTTGTCCGAGCACGCGACCCATCAGTTTTAATTGTGATAAGCTGTTCTGCTCATACAGCAGTTCATAAATCTGATGTGGTTCTGCGCCGGCTTCCATTAACTTGCTGATAATCTGCATGGTATAACTGGTCGTTGCAGGAAAACGAAACCAGCCGGTATCGGTCGCTATGGCGGCATAAATTAAAGTCGCAATTTCCGCGGTCACTGTGCAATTGAGTGCCAGCCCTAAATCATAAATCAGACATCCCGTCGCCGGCGATGAAATGTCTTTGAATTCTTCGGCCCCTAATGAATCAGAGCTGACGTGGTGATCGATAACGACTTTCTTTGATGTTGTCTTACGATAGAAATTCGCCAGTCCCGGTAATTGTGACCAGGCACTCGTATCAAGGATGATATGCACTTCAGCCCATTCAAAATCTTTCGTAGTAACTCCATCTCCCACGTAACGGACTTCATGCTCCTGAACGAGAAAAGCAAGGCTCTTAGGATGCGCAGAAGGATTAATAATGCGTACTTCTTTCCCCATTGATTTGAGAAAACAAGCCAGTGCCAACTCAGAACCGAGCGCATCTGCATCAGGTCGAACATGACAGGAAAGTAAAAATTTCTGATGGACCTTAATCAACTCACAAAGCGGGGTCCAGTTAATGTTGCTCATTCATGTTTCCTGCGCTGCGTGTTTTTACAATTTCGAGTGACCGGTTCCACTTTGTCATGAAGACCATCTTAGGGAGTTAATAGGTGGCGTTCCATTGATCGGCCTGCTTTTTTGCTGATTCAACATCAATCGCCAATTGCAATTTCAGAGCGTCTGCATCAAAAAAGGTCTGAGTTCCGCGCAGCTTCTCTAGAAATTCCACCTGCAAGTTTTGATCATAAATGTCACCTGAAAATCCAATCAAATGCACTTCGACCTTACTTTCTGAATTCTTGAATGTGGGATTGGCCCCAATATGAATCGCTGCAGGATAGCGTTTTCCCCCTACTGTACCAAAACCAGAGTAAACACCTTCTGCAGGCAGCAGTGTTAATATTTCAGTCAGGTTCGCTGTGGGAAATCCCAAAACTCTTCCCCGTTCCACACCATGCTCGACTATCCCATTAATCTGGTAGAGTCGGCCCAGCATATTCGCTGCAAGATCGAGGGCTCCCGATTGAACAGAATTCCGAACTTCCGAAGAAGAAATCATCCGTCCATCACACAGGCCAGGCTCAACCACTTTAAAAAACATCCCAGCACGATCGCATAATGTTTGCAGAAGGGTCACATTGCCTGCACGGTTTTTACCGAAAAAGAAGTTGGGCCCTTCCACCAGTCCCCTGGCGCGTAACTGATCGCATAAGATCTGTTGAAAGAATGCTTCCGCACTTAAATTAAGTAAGGCACGGTCTGTTGGGTAAGCGACCACGCAATCGACTCCCAAATCCTCCAGAGCAGCCGCTCTCTCCTCGATCAGCATTAATTCCGGAGGAGCATGCTCAGGGCGCAGTAAATGAATCGGATGCGGTTCAAATGTGAAAACAACAGCAGGTAGTTTTTCAGATCGGGCCTGGTGAACCAATGTTTGAATCATCAGTTGGTGTCCCAGATGAACGCCATCAAAGTTACCAATTGAGACGATGCCTCCCAGGCAAGCATCGAAACCATCTAATCCACGTATTAACACAACTTAACCCAACAATTATTTGTCTTTATTAAGAAAATCTTACTGCCCGTCGCCCGTTACTGAGGGTACCATTCGAATCGTCAACAATTCAGAAAATGTAGAGTGATAAGTACCATCTGGTCCTCATTATTGCTACTATTATGCATAGGAAGAGTAAAATCCTCTCCTGCCCCCAACTGCACCCGAGAGTGCTCACCATCGATCATGAATGCATTTGGTACTACCCGTCCCTGAATGCCATCTTGTCACAGACACACTTTATTACATCACCGGAGATAACGAAATGGATCAAAGCCCCATCAATCGAAGAGATTTCCTGAAAACATCGGGAACCACAGCCGTTGCTGCCAGCGCCATCACCGGACTGGCGAGTGCACCCGCATTGGGTGCCGCCAACAGTAACGAAGCCATTCGAATTGGATTTATCGGACCTGGTGGTCGTGGATTTGGAGCACACGTTAAAAACCTGGTCAAATTAAAGAAGGATGGGATGAATATTGAGTTGGTCGCTGTGGCCGACGTCTATTCTGAACACCGTGACCGGACCGCTAACTACATCAAAAAACAGCTGGGTAACGACGTAACCGCTTATGTCGATTATCGTGATATGCTTGAAAAAGAAAAACTGGATGCTGTCAGTATTGGTACCCCCGACCACTGGCACGCCAAGCAGACGATTGACGCTATGAATGGCGGCCTGCACGTCTATTGCGAAAAACCAATGACCAAAAATGTGGAAGAAGCTCTGGCCGTGGTCGAGACCTGGAAAAAGACAGGCCAGATCATGCAGGTCGGTGTGCAGTCCACAAGCCTCCCCGTCTGGGATGACGTTCGGGCGCGCCTGCAGGACGGCCAGCTTGGTAAAGTACTGCAGTTCCAGACCGAATATTATCGCAACTCCGCAATGGGACAATGGCGGTATTACGCTCTGAAAAAAGAAATGAATCCGAAAAACATCGACTGGAAACTCTGGTTGGGTGTCGAAGAGGGATTGGCAGAACACCAACCATTCGACCGTGCTGTTTACGCTCAATGGCGTCGTTTCTGGCCTTTCGGATCGGGCATGTATACCGACCTGTTTGTCCACAGAACGACTGCGATGTTGAAAGCAACCGGACTTCGATACCCCGGTCGCGTAGTCGGTGCAGGGGGGCTGTATCTGGAATACGATGGTCGCGATGTACCCGATGTCGCCACCGTTGCCGCTGACTTCAATGAAGGAGTTCAGGGACTGATCAACGCCACCATGTGCAACCAGGAAACGCGCATTCAGCAGGTGATCCGTGGCCATAATGGTTCGTTTGTCTTTGGAAACGGCGAAGGTTTTGACGGGTATGATTTTATCCCCGAACGACCTCAGGTCACTCGCGACAGTTCGTTGAAGAAACAACGGATCAGCGTTGATCAAGTCAAAGATACAACCTATGCTCACTTCAAAAACTGGATCGAAGCGATGCAGACCAATGATCAGAGTAAGTGTAATAACCCTCCAGATCTTGGTGCTGCAGCAATTGCCATTGTGAACCTTGGTTCAAGCAGTTACCGAGAAGGAAAAGTATTCCACTTCGATACGGATTCACTGAAAGTTTCCAATGGCGACGCAAGTTGGGCCAAAAAATGGGAAGCTATGTCGAAAGCACGACAAAAGCCGAAACATATTCCCGGTTGGAAAGCCGGCGATAAAGGCAGCCTGCTCGAAGAGCCTGCTTACATGGCACTGGCCGGTCCCTGGACCGATGGAAAACCACCGAAAAATGAGCCGAACCCCAGCGCCGGTTAAGCACTGTTTTTGATTTTTTGATTCCCGCGTTCCTGACTGGGACGCGGGAATTTTTCATCAATATGAATCCGACTTATCTCAACTTTTCCCCTTAATGTCCTCTGGATCTCATCATGAAACGTTTTACCATATTTTCATCTGTTTTCTGTGCTCTGCTGGCGATCTCTCTGTTCCTTCCGACTGTCAATGCAGGTCAAAAATCAGGGTTTACCTGGAAAGATCAGCCAGAGAAAAAAGTCGCCGATCTTTACTACAATGGAAACCCCGTTCTACAGTATGTCTATCCCTACGATGCGTCATCTGCCGACAGTTTTCACGATACCTACAAAGTATTTCACCACGTTTATGGACCTGCCAGTAAAGCGATCATTACCAAAGGTCCCGGTGGAAAATACACCCATCATCGTGGGCTTTATGTCGGCTGGAATAAAACAAAATTCGAAGGAAAACAACTCGATTTCTGGCATTGTAAGAGCGGCGCTCACCTGCGTCATGCGAAAATGATTGAGATGAAAGGTGACGCAGATTCCGGAACGATGACTTCTGAAATTCACTGGAACGACGCTAAGGGTAAACCCGTCATTCAAGAAACCCGCAAAGTCACCGTCAGGCCCATTAAAGTTGTCACTTCCAAAGATCCCGCCTGGCAAATTGACTGGCAAACGACACTGAACAGCAAACGGGGCGAAATCAAACTCGATGGCGACCGTCAGCATGCCGGCTTCCAATACCGTGCCGCACAAGCCGTTGCAGAATCAAACAACGCTACTTATGTTCGCCCAGAGGGCTTCCCTCAACAGCCTGCACCGTTTCAGGTTTCTGACAAAACCGATCCCAACGGGCATATCAATCTTGGCTGGTTTGCCATGACATACGAAATCGATGGTAAACGCTACAATGTCGAATACTTTGAAGACCCCGCTGTTCCTAAACCATCACGATATTCCGAGCGCCCTTATGGCCGTTTTGGTGCGTTTTTTGATACGAAGTTTGATGAAAGTAAACCTCTGAAAATGAAATACCGTATCATCGTCAGTGAAGGAAAAACCCCCACTCAGAAAGAAGTTCAGAAACGCTATGATCAGTTTGTGGCTTCTCTGAAAAAGTAGGATTCAACATGAGCAAACCAACTGTTGCCATCATTGGAGCCAGTGCGGACCGGCAGAAATATGGGAACAAATCAGTCCGCGCTCATCTAAAACAGGGATACGAAGTTTTCCCCATACATCCCCGAGAGTCATCAATCGAAGGCTTAACCGCTTATCCCAGTCTGGAAGAAGTTCCGGACAGACAACTAGATCGGATTAGCGTTTATGTTCCCCCCGAAGTGGGGATCACGCTGCTGGAACAAATTCAAAATCGAAAGGCCAATGAAGTCTGGTTGAATCCGGGCAGTGAAAGTCCGGAATTACTCAAACGCGCCAGTGAACTCGGGCTGAATGTAATCCAGGCTTGCAGTATCATCGCCATCGGAGAAACGCCGTCAGAATTCCCCGAATCACTCTAATTCAGATTCGAGATTGAGCCGCACCACTGGTTTGTATAGAATAGGTACAGACTTTTCTAATTCCTGAACCGGAATTCCTACATTAAACTGGGACTTGATAAAGCGTTTACTATGAAAAAATGCAAAGTCTGTAACAAACCGGCCGTGTATCACCTGACTGAAATCCAAAGCGGTCAGGCACAGGCGCTCCACTTCTGCGAAGAACATTTTCAGGATTACATCAGCGGTCAGGCTCCCCAGGATGAATGGGAGCCACAAGACGAAGCCTCGCTGATTGAAATGAATTCACAGGATTTGGAGCTCGACGAAGAACTGGAATGCCCCAATTGTGGAATCACATTTCAGGAATTTCGCAGTGAAGGGCGACTGGGTTGTCCCCACGATTATATTGCCTTCCGTGAACCGCTCGTTCAACTGCTGGAAAATATCCACGGCGAATGTGAGCATATCGGTAAATTTCCCAAACGGGCTCCCACTTCGAGCCAGCAGCAATACAACTTGATCAAGCTACGCAGAGAACTGACAGCCGCTGTCGCTGAAGAAAATTACGAAGCCGCCGCATCACTCCGCGATCAGATTTCCAAACTGGAACACGAAGAGCAAAAAAAAATGGAATCCGATAGCTCTGCAGAATAAATGCTGCAGACGGCTATCAACCGAGATTCTCAAACACGAAAAATATCTCATAAACCATCTGAAACTCCAAGTTTTTTCTCTCCATCGATTTGTATCGGCTACTGGAAATCGTTAGTATTCCAGCAGAACAAAAATTCCCCGGGGATGTGGTGGAATTGGCAGACACGCTAGATTTAGGATCTAGTGCCGCAAGGCGT
>Ga0055584_100004508_pt1 | contig 13669 bp, 14 predicted proteins | sample OSDHelmetaG_FD_58716 | JGI IMG/M metagenome (GOLD analysis project Ga0055584, IMG submission 58716) | Pelagic marine sediment microbial communities from the LTER site Helgoland, North Sea, for post-phytoplankton bloom and carbon turnover... | ecosystem: Environmental > Aquatic > Marine >... | reverse complement strand
AAGCGCTGGGGGGGATTTTGGTGATCTTCATAGCGTAACGGCACTTGAAACTGATGCGGTTCATACATATCCCAGTACTTGCCTGGAGGATTCCAGGGGTGATGAGGATCTGGGAAGCTGATAAAGGTAAAGGTGGGTTGTTCTGCTTTTAAGTTGTCTGTTAGGTAAGCTTTTGCTTGATCACGGATATAGGCCGTAGGGTACAGGTCTTCGGGCATTTGTGTGCGCTCTGCCTGTGGGCAGGTATAGTCGTGGGGCATTTGCTTGGCTGGGTCCAACAAGGCTTGCCAATCATGAGGACGTTGTTGTTTGAGCCATTGTGCATAGTGCCCACCGCAATGGGTGCCGTGGCCCGTTACCATGTCGACATGCTGGTAGCCATAGTAGGGTGTTGGGAAATCATAGTGGGCGGCATCAACGTAGTGGGGAGGTTCTTCTAGGGTGTAGTCTTCCGCTTCAGGGCGCCAGGCTTCTGGTTTTGTGGATGCTCCCGTAAGAGGGCTGAGCCCCGTAAATGGCTGTAGGTGGCTTTTACCAATGGCGGCGGTTTTATAACCATGTTCAGCTAGTTGATCAACGAAGGTAATAGCGCGACGGGGTAGAATGCAGCCGTTGTGACGTAAGCCGTGCACACTCGGATAACGTCCCGTGAGCAGCGAGGCGCGATTGGGCATGCACACGGGATTGGCGACATGGAAATTGGTAAAACGTGTGCCCTGTTTGGCAATGGCATCGAGATTGTCGGTTTTGACCACAGGATGGCCATAACAGCCGAGCCAATCAGCGCGCTGTTGATCCGTAATGAAAAAGACAAAGTGTGGTTGTTTGCTCATTTGGTTATGCCTCATTAGCGACTTGTATGCACAGAGTATAAATCAATTAAGCACGTTGTCTTGTCTGCAATTTGTAATATTGGCCGCTTTAAAGGATCAGTTTAAGTAGCCAAATTAAGCTTTGCTCAAGCTTTTGGAACAGCCAATGGTTGCTATAAAAGAAGTAGGCGGCAAAGCCCATCCATAGCCACACAGTTATCCAGAATAGTATGGGGTTGTTGGCTCGATGCAGGGGTTCCAGTATGTAAGTTTGGCCTGTTTGAATATTAGTGATAACCCAAAATAAACCCAATAGGCCCCAGATAAAACCTGTGTTGAGTGCCAGTTCTATGGCAATCATGGTCAAACCCAATAGGCTTTTCCAGCGTATTTCATAGTCATTAACGGTTCTAGTTTGTGCAGGGGCGCTGGTACTTTGCTTACCTTTTATGGTCGTAGTCGGTTCTTTCTTGGTACTTGGGTTGTTGACCTTCACAGAGCTTGGGTGGGGGTTGCTCATGGTCATCTCCTCAGTGATAAATCATGTTGAGTACAAGCTTTTTGTTGACTTGTTTGATGTCAAATTGGGCTTGGGCGAAAGTGGCTGTCTTGGTTTTACCAACGTTATTGGAGTAGGCGTACCCTTCCAGGAAGTTGCCCTGTGTATCAAATAACTGGTTTTGGTTTTCATCATGCATGAGGCTCACGGCATAACTTCCAGGGGTAAGATCGGCAAAGTTAATGTGGCCATTAAAGCCTTTTAATGGCACAACTAGCGTGTGTAATGCCTGATCATATTGCAGAGTATTGAAGGCTTTGGGGTCGTCATAAATCTGTACAATGATTTGACCACGTTGGTTGCGTGTCCCTTTGATGGTCAGATTGAGATTGCGCGTTGGCTGTGGTTTGCTTGACCTGTCCGTCGCCACCTTGGTTTTACTATTAACCACCGCGCTCTTATGATGGCGTGATTTCATGCCGTCTTGTACGCGTTCGCATATGTGTCGGTCTTCCTGTAAAAACTGGGCGGTAAAATCAAGGCTTGCGGCATCACCTTTGCCGGGCGCTGATTCTGCCATACCGCCAACATGTACAGTGCAATGTTCTGGGCCATCCGGCAACACTGCAACCCAATCAAAGGAGTCGTAAGTGAGGATGCCGATAAAACCGGGTGGTAGAAAGATCAACATGTATTGATTTAACGGCTCGGGTGTGGAGCCGGTAAACCATGTGCTTAAGCGACTTTGTTGGCTAACTATTTCACCTCCAGTAAGAGTCCAGTCACTGTTGCCAGCTACATAGTAGGCTTTTTTGCTAGGCGTATTCAGTTCCAAGGTATCACGGTGCACCATAAACAAATGATAGCTTTCGATGCCGTTTTCTACCGCTAGCTTCCAATTACTATGCCAGCGTTCTACCCCGCTACTATAAGCTTGGGTAAAGCGCTCCATCTTATAATGTTGTAAAAAGGGGTTTATCTTCTCCAGCTCGGCGCTGAGGTCAGAAGGTTGAGCGGATAGGTTGATAAACAACAAGCCCATCCATTCTTGTAAAGCGTACTTAGGTAGTTGGTGTTGCGGCTTGTTGACGCACTTGTCGGCATCAAAAGGCACGCCTTTGAGCTCGCCAGCATCGCTGAAGGTCCAGGCATGGTAGGGGCATACAATATTTTTCTATGTGCCCAAAGCCTTCTTCTAGCAGTGGTGTGCCGCGGTGACTGCAGTTATTGGACATGGCGCGAATGTGGCCGTCTTTGCCATGCACGACAGCAACCGCTTCGCCGCCAATACGTACGGCAAAATAACTACCAACAGCTTGTAAACGGCCGCTGGCGCAAACGAAAACCCATTGCTGATGAAATATTTTGTCGGCTTCTAATTGGGCAACTTGTGCATCATGATAAACAGCAAAAGGTAGGCTTTGTGCTTGGCCTAGTGGCTGCTGCGCTTGCTGCTCATAAAGTTCGATTAGCTTGCTCATGGGTCACCTGTGTTATAAAATATGAGACATATTTGTATTATATGTCGGCTTTATTTATGATACAAGTGTGCTTCATAAATAAAATGATTTGACCATATGCCTACTGACCTACGTATTAAGAAATCTACTCGAGCTTTGTTGGATGCCAGCTTTGCTGTGTTATTAAACAACCCTCATGCGAGTATAAGCGAAATTGCTAACCAAGCAGGTGTCGGGCGTGCCACCTTGTATCGTCATTACCCTACGCGTGAGAGTTTGATACAAGCTTTGGCGGTGGAGTCTTTGTCGATTATTGGTGATGCTTTGCTGCCCATCCGTGAGCGAGGGGACTCGGGCATGAAGGCCATGCAAGGGATGCTTCAGGCTTTGTTGCCCTTAGCTCAAAGGTATCATTTTTTACAGATGATTTGGACTGTTGCCGAGCTGGACCGTGACGTGTGGCAACATTATGAGACACAGGTAGCATGGGTTACCGAGTGGGTAAGCCAAGGACAAATTGCAGGTGAAATTAATCCGGCCTTGGATGTTAGCTGGGTAGTCTCTGTGGTGGATAGCATGCTTTATAGTGCTTCATGGCTCATAGCACAGGAAGGTATGAGCCAGCAGAAAATGCTACAACAAATGCAGTTAACACTGGCAACCGGCATAGCGGCCCAGGCCGTTACTGCTGATTAGTTGCACTCTAAGCCAAGAAAAAACTCAGAAAAGTAAGGCTCATTCTGGAAATTCGTATTCCGAGTGCACGCTAACTAGGTTGAGAATGGTAGCGCCGGGGTATGACTGGTAAATAGTGTCATAGGCTTCGACACGATTTTTGGCATAGATAGAGATGGACTTACAAATTCCCTGTACTGCGTAATTCACAAAGTATTTCATACGACTGCCCTCTTTCGGTTTGATAGCTAGCCTTGGCCAGCTACCTATAAGTAGTTACTATAGTTCATAAAAATTTATTGTAAACAATAAATAGTTCAATAAAATTTATGGGATAACTGTTACTTATATATCAGTTATATTGATGTATTATCTTGTATGGATTAATATTGACTTAAGTGATGTTATTATTGGGCTAAATAATATGCCGCCTCTAGAGAAAACTATCTCTCTCAAGCAACTTAGAATTTTCGCAGCAGCCGCCCAAACAGGCAGTTTCATTGGTGCTGCCAGTCAATTGCACCTTAGTCAGCCGGCGATATCTATGCAGATGGCTAAACTCGCTGAAATCACCGAATCTGAGTTGTTCAGAAAAATAGGACGCCAGCTTGAGCTAACTGCGGCTGGTGAGTTATTGTTATCTTATGTGCAAAATATACTCGATCAGCTGGAAGAGGCGGGTGAAGCTTTGGATGCATTACACGGTATGCGCAGGGGCACTATTCGCTTAGCAATTACAACCACAGCACGTTATTTTATTCCCCAATTGGTTAAGCGCTTTAATGATCAGCACAGTGATATTGAAGTACAAATGGAAGTGGTCAACCGCTCGCAAGTGGTGGAATACCTAGCACAAGGTTCTATTGATATAGCCATCATGGGGCGCCCCCCTAAACGTATTAATGTACAAAGTGAAGTATTTGCCGAACACCCTTATGTGCTCATCGCCCACCCGCAGCACCCGCTAGCTAAGCAAAAAGGTATATCGCCTAGCGATATTGCTAACGAAATATTTCTCAAGCGCGAAGACGGTTCTGGTACTCGCAAGTTAATGAATTATTTTTTGTCGAGTAATGATATTGATTCGCCTCGTGGTCACGTGGTAGGCGGCAATGAATCTATTAAGCAGTCGGTTATGGCAGGTTTAGGTATTGCCTTTATGTCACGTCATACTATAAGTCATGAATTGGCTAGTGGCAGGCTGGTGGTGTTAGAGGTGAAAAATTTGCCTATTATTCGTACCTGGAATTTACTACGTCCAGCCAATAAACCAGCTAGTTTGGCAACAGAGGCGCTGGTTGAATTTCTTAAAGCTGAAGCTCCTGCTGAAGTTGATGCGCTTTAAGTTGGTTGAGTGGTAAGGCATTGACTAGCTGAGTCCTTGGCTAGATAGGTATTTAATTAATAAATACTTGGCTCGCTGGCTATCGATGCCAGCGGGGTTTAAAGCGCCGCGTAACCAGATACCGTCAATTAGGGCAGCTATAGTGGCTGCCACATCTGTCGCCTGGTCGGGGGGCAGAACTTTCTTTAGTTCAAAACGTAGGTGAGAAACTAAGCGTTTCTCATTAATGCGTTGTAAACGAAAGAGGGTAGGTTCATGCATGGCATGATCCCAAAAGGCTAGCCAGGTTTTGGTAACCCGGGATTCAACTTGGCTAGGGTCAAAGTTGCCATCGATGATAGCTATAATTCTGGCTACTACATCGTCTGACTCCAATTTGCGTAAACGCAGTTGTACGGCGGCTTGTAACTGTTGTAAAACGTGCTTCATAGTGGCTTCTAGCAAACCGCTTTTACCACCAAAATAATGGTTGATAATGCTAGGGGCTACCTTGGCTTCTGCACCAATCATGGCCACGCTGGCCTTGTGTAGTCCGACTCTATCCACTACCTGCATAGTCGCTTCAATGAGTTGTGCACTACGGATGGCTTTCATTCCTAGTTTTGGCAAGCTTTCAATTCCTTTCTGCAATTGTTGTCTATGATACCTAGGCTTGGGTTTATTTTGAACAGTCATTTAATAAAAACTAGTTTTAATATTGACCTGATGATGTAGTAAAGATTATTATTGAACAGTTATTCAATAAAAGAAATTAGAGGGTATGGTATGGTCTCCTATGATTACATCATTGTTGGTGCTGGTTCTGCCGGTTGTGTGTTGGCAAACCGCTTGACGGAATCGGGTCAGCATCAGGTATTGCTATTGGAAGCAGGTGGCTCTGATAAGAGTATCTTTATCAAGATGCCCACGGCCTTGTCTTACCCCATGAATACGGAGAAGTACGCTTGGCAGTACCACAGCCAAGCAGAGCCTGGATTAGATGGCCGCGAGATGCATTGCCCTAGGGGTAAGGTTATGGGGGGCTCGTCTTCCATTAACGGTATGGTTTATGTGCGTGGTAATGCCATGGACTATGAACAATGGCGCGAACTGGGTTTAGACAACTGGGGATATGCTGATTGCTTGCCTTATTTTCGCAAGTCCGAAACCTGGTCCAAAGGTGGTGATGCCTATCGTGGAGCCGATGGACCTGTGGGTACTTGTGCCGGCAATGACATGCAGTTAAACCCCTTGTACCAAGCCTTTATCGATGCTGGCCAGGAAGCAGGGTACCCCTATACTGCAGACTACAATGGCTATCAGCAAGAAGGCTTCGGTAGTATGCAAATGACGGTGCAAGATGGCGTACGAGACAGTACCTCACGGGCGCATATTGATAAGCTTGGAAAACGTCCTAATTTAACTATTCTGCGCAAGGTGCAGGTCGAAAAAGTGCTACTTGAAGGTAAGCGAGCCGTGGGTGTGCAGTTTACTCAGGGCGGCCAAAGCCAGTCGGTAAACGCCCAATTAGAGGTGATACTTAGTGCCGGTTCTGTGGGTTCGCCACAGCTATTACAAGTATCCGGTATCGGCGACGCAGAGGTATTAGACAAGGCAGGTGTGGCCACGGTGCAGCATTTGCCGGGTGTTGGTAAGAACCTGCAAGATCACTTGGAAGTGTATTTTCAGTACCGTTGTAAGGAGCCTATATCCCTTAATAGCAAGCTTAACTACTGGCAGATGTTCTTAATTGGCGCGCGTTGGATATTACGTCGCGACGGTCTCGGTGCAACCAACCATTTTGAATCCTGCGGTTTTATTCGTTCACGGGCAGGCTTGGCATGGCCCAACATCCAATACCACTTTTTACCTGCGGCCATGCGTTATGACGGTCAAGCGGCGTTTGATGGGCACGGTTATCAGGTGCACGTAGGGCCCAATAAACCAACTAGCCGAGGGCATGTTCACATAACCAGTGACAAGGCCAGTGATGCACCAGAAATTCTGTTTAATTATATCGGTACCGAAGAAGACAAGCAGGATTGGCGCGACACCATTCGTTTAACCCGTGAAGTGCTCAATCAGCCGGCTTTGGACCGCTATAAAGGTGATGAAATTCAACCGGGTATGACTATTGAAAGTGATGAAGATATTGATACTTGGGTCAAAGCCAATGTGGAAAGTGCTTATCACCCGTCATGCACCTGCAAGCTAGGCACCGATGATGACCCTATGGCCGTATTGGATGATCAATGCCGTGTGCGTGGTATGGAAGCACTTCGCGTGGTGGATTCGTCTATCTTTCCAACGATCCCTAACGGCAACCTCAATGCCCCCACTATCATGGTGGCAGAAAAAGCCGCTGATATGATCTTGGGTAAACAAGCAATGAAAGATGTAGAGGCTAACTATTGGCAAGATGAGCAGTGGCTAACTCGTCAGCGCCCGGGCACAGCCAAAAGGCCCATGTAAGTCGGACACACCGTGTAGGTCGGACTTCAGTCCGACATGGTACCGATTTTGTCGGGTTAAAACTGGATTTACACCTTGTTGGGTTAAAACCCGACCAACGTATTCTTTTTGTAGGAATGAATTATGCAACCTAATTTCTTAATCTTAATGGTCGATCAGATGAGCGGCCCTTTACTAGACTCCGACATGATCGACCACCTGCATATTCCCAATATGCGTAAGCTCATCGATAAGGGCGTCAAGTTTAATAATTGTTACACGCCAAGCCCTTTGTGTACGCCTTCTCGTGGTAGCTTTATGACAGGGCAACTACCTTCTCGCAACGGTATTTATGACAATGCTGCTGAGTTCAAGGCGACTACGCCAAGCTTTGCCCATTATCTGCGTGATATGGGCTATCAGACGGCTTTGAGCGGTAAGATGCACTTTGTTGGCCCCGATCAGTTACATGGCTTTGAGGAACGTCTTACCACGGATATTTATCCCGCTGATTTTGGTTGGACTCCAGACTGGGAAAAGCCTTTAGAGCGCGTGGACTGGTGGTATCACAATCTAAGCTCTGTGACCGAAGCCGGTATTGCGGAAATTAGTAATCAGTTGGAATTTGATGATGAAGTTGCTTACAACGCCAAGCTTAAGTTGTATCAATACGCCCGTCGCGTTGATACTCGTCCGTTTTGCCTGTGCGTGAGCTTCACTCATCCTCACGATCCCTACGTTTCTCGCCAGCAGTTTTGGGACTTGTACGATCATGACAAGATTCCTATGCCACAGGTGTCAGATCTTGGCTACGATAATCAGGACCCGCACTCTCAGCGCTTATATGATGCGGTGGATTACACCCAGTTTGATATCCAAGAAGAAGACATACGTAATGCCCGCCATGCCTATTTTGCCAATATCAGTTACTTAGATGACAAGATGGGCGAAATACTGACTGTACTAGAGCAAACGGACTTAGCTGACAACACGCAAATCATTCTGTGTGCCGATCATGGTGACATGTTGGGTGAGCGTGGCCTTTGGTATAAGATGAGCTTCTTTGAGTACTCTTGCCGTATCCCACTAGTGGTCACCGCACCAGGCAAGTTCCAAGCAGGTGAGGTGAATACGCCAGTGAGCAACTGTGACATCTTACCGTCACTCATAGATCTAGCCGGTGGTGACCCTACCGCTTTGGTATGTGATATCGATGGCCAGAGCTTTGTTGAGCTGGCCTCAGGTAATGAAGATCCAGCACGCCGCACCTATTCAGAATACTGTGCAGAAGGCTCAGTAGGCCCTATGGTGATGATTCGCCAGGCCGATTATAAGTTTAACTATTGTGAAGCTGATCCTTTGCAGTTGTTCAACCTAAAAGATGATCCATTGGAAATGCACAACCTGGCTGAACTGCCCGAGTATGAGGATCTGGTGGCGAAATACACCAATGAGGTACAAGCAGGTTGGGATTTTGCACGCTTTACTGCCGAAGTAAAACAGAGCCAGCGCTGCCGTACGCTAGTGGATAGGGCGAACCGCCAAGGCACCTTTGCACCTTGGGATTATCAACCACAAATAGACGCTAAACAGCGCTATATGCGTAACCACTTAGATCTGAATGTATTGGAAGCCAATAGCCGCTACCCTAAGCCTGATAAATAAATCCGTCATTGCGAATGAAGTGAAGCAATCTCTTCAAGCTGGCACTGCGCCTGACGGAGATTGCCACGGTGCTGCGCACCTCGCAATGACGTTTTGATTGTAACAAATCAGGCAGGTTGTTGTTCTAACCACTCTATAAAAGCCATCACTTCTGGTTTTTCTAGACTGCGTTTAGGATAGTTTAAATAGTAGCTTTGGCGTAGCGGTAAGGTCAAATCTATGGGGTTGATTAAGGTCTTGCTACGCAATTCTTGTTCAATAAAGCTATGCTGCCCTAATAATAAGCCTTGGCCTTGTACCGCTGCCTCAATGGCCATGCTAGAGAGGTTGAAATGGGGGCCGCTCACATCAGGTTTTGGTGCCACGTTTGCTGCTTCAAACCAATTGTCCCAATCGGGCAGATCACGGTTCTCATGGCCCCAGTCGATGGTGATTTTGGGTAATTCCATCAAGGCACCTAGGTCCGATGGATTGGATAATTTCGTCAGTAAAGCTGGGCTAGCCACTAAGGACAACTTGTCGGTAAACAACAGAGTTTTGTGAACTCCTTGATAACCTTGCTTGCCAAAACTGATACACATGTCCGAGGCAGACTGGCTAAAATCCACCTTGGAATGGCTAGCGACTACACGTATTTCTGTACCCAGGTGCATTTCCATCCATTGGCGTACTCTAGGCATTAGCCACTTGGAAGCCACAGAGGAGAGGGCGGTGATAGTAATGATATGCTGTTGACGAAAAGTATCCAGTTGCTTTTGACCAAGGCGTAGGGTTTCTAATCCCTGGTTTATGGCAGACAAGTAATGGTGACCTGCATGAGTCAACTTTACCCCCGTTTTGGACCTCACAAATAGGCTTAAATCTAAGTGTTTTTCGAGCAACCGCATTTGCTGGCTAATGGCGGCAGGAGTGACAAATAGCTGTTCCGCGGCGGCGCTAAAACTGCCTTGCTGAGCGGCAGCTTCAAAAGCAAGAATTGACTTCATCGGTGGTAGTGGTGTTTTTTTCATAAAGTCTATATTTAAGAGTTTCTTAAAGATAAGGTAAAAATATATCACTATTCAGTAGTCTATGCATTAGCTAGTCTAACAGTTCACTAAAATAGATTTGGAATCAACCCTATGCATTTTACCGACGTTGTGGAATTGGATAACTACCCCATTACTGATCCGGCTTATATCAAAGGCTGCAAAGAGCGTTTTGATGAAGCAGGCGTATTGGTGTTGGATCAGTTTATTAGTCCCCAAGCTTTGAGCCGTATTGTCGAAGAAGGCGTTAGTAAAAAAGATCAGGCGTATTTTGCTCAAGGTACTCATACGGTGTACCTGCGACCAGTTGATCCAGAACTATCTCTTGATCATGCACGTAACCGTCAGGTTGTTTCCTCCAAGGGTTTGATTGCTGACAATGTTATCGATGCGGACTCACCTCTGCGTACATTGTATGATGCCCCCATGTTTCGCGAGTTTCTTGCTCAAGTTTTGGGTGAGGAAAAACTGTATAACTACGCCGATGACGTAGGTTCTATTAACTTGCATTATGCTGGCGAAGGGCAAGAGTTAGGTTGGCATTTTGATGAATCTTCTTTTGCTATCACGTTAATGATCCAAAGGCCCGAAGCAGGCGGTGAATTTGAGTATGTTACGCGTCTTAGAAACTCCGAAACCGGCGACATGAATTATGCCGGTGTGGACGATGTGCTAGATGGCAAAACAGCCGTTAAAAACCTCAAGGCTGATGCGGGCACCTTGGCCATGTTTCGTGGTCGTAACGCTATCCATCGCGTCACTCCCACAGAAGGTACAAGAGACCGCATGCTAGTGGTTTTTGCCTATAACAACCAACCAGGCATAGCCTTGTCGGAGGCCTCTCGTAAGACGTTCTATGGTGATGCTTAGGCGTGTTTCACCTCAATAAAGGTGTCGTTGTAGCAGGCACCATCGCCAATGTCGGTGCGTAGGTGTGCGGGAATAAGTGCATTGGCCGTAAGACCCGTGTCACTGGTGCAGCGCCATGTTCCCTTAGGACTGTAGACGACACCTGGCTGAACATGGTCGGAGATTCTCACCGCAAAGGTGACTTCGGCAAGGTCATTCCAACCCACTACCTTATCGCCATTGGTTAGCCCGCGTGCTTGGGCATCGGCTGGGTGCATTTCCAGCTCTTCTTGCGTGCTGGAATCTTCATGGTGGCCGAAGGTGGAGTTGATGCGCTTATCCGAACTCGGTGTTATTAGCAGCAAAGGTAAAGGCCTTGCGGTTTCTTGATAACGTGGTACTCCGCAACCAAACTTGGCTTCTAGTTCGGCATCATAAAGGTGGATTTTGCCATCCTCGGTTGCCGGCATGACCGTACTGCACAAGATAGATTCTTGGCCATCTTTGGTCATGAATATGGCTTGCTCAGTGGACATCTGGCTAGGTGGCTGGTCTTTGAACACTGGATTGCTGGCATCCATTGACATGTTGATTAACTGCTCATCGGTAGCGGTAAAGTCTTCGCCAGTAAAACCAAATTTTGTTGCTAAGCGGCGGAATATTTCTGTGTTGGGTAAGCTTTCTCCCACACAAGGAATCACAGGTTCTGCTCTTTGTAAGTAGTTGTGGCCGTAGGCACCATAGATATCATGGTGCTCAAAATGGCTAGCGGCAGGCAAAATAACATCACACATGGCCATGCTGTCGGTCATGGCTAAATCAATGCCCACACTAAATACATCTTCTTGTTGTAAACCTTTGATCATGGTGGCTTGATCGGGGTGCACCGCAATAGGGTTATGGTTATAAATAACCAGTGCCTTAAGAGGGATTTTCATGTTTTTGTCGAGCAGCTTCTTACCTATGTCGATGATGTTTAAGGTGCGAGTGTTGGGCTTGATAAGATGACTTTGTTGCAAGTTGGCTCGAGTTCTAGGTGCAAGCTTGCCTGAATTGCCAATAATGCCGGCGCCAAGGCGGCCATGATTACCAGTCAATGCTTGTAATGCAAAGGCCGCACGAGTGCTAGAACCACCGTTGCGCGTGCGTTCTAAACCAACACCGGTTCCTACAGAAACCTCAGTGGCTGTTTGGTAGAGATCGGCAAAGGCATGGAATTCTTCGCTAGAAAGTCGGCAAAGGTTTACTACGTCTTCAATAGTGTATTTTCTTGCTTCGCTCATAAAGGCATCAAAGCCCGTAGTCCATTGCTTAACAAAGGCCATATCCAAAGCATCACGGCGTTCTAGCTCCGCCGCTAGTGCCATGGCCAAAACCACATCGCTACCTGGATAAACGGCCAGGTGCAGGTCTGCCTTGGTGGCGGCCATGATGCGCTTTGGGTCGACGATAACCAGTTTGGCACCTTGTTGTTTGGCTTTGTTGATTTCCCGCATCAGGTGCAGGTTGGACACGGTAACGTTTATACCCCAAATAACAATAAGATCAGAATGTTGGGCCTGATGTGGGGGCATGCCTGGGCAAGGACCATAGAGGCTATCATAGGCCTTGCCTGACGTGCCGGCGCATAGCGTCCCACGGTCCAACTGCGAGGCACCCAATTGATTGAAGAAACGCACATCCATGGAACCGCCACCTAGCTCACCATGAGGTCCTGCATAATTAAGTGGTGCTACGCTTTGCGGACCATGTTTATCAATGGCGGCTTGCAAGCCCGCATGCACTAGGTCTAGGGCCGTGTCCCAACTAATGGCTGCATATTGCCCAGAGCCTTTGGGGCCGGTACGGCGTAGAGGCTGAGTTAAGCGCTGGTTACCATGAATTAGGTCAGGATAATAACGAGTGACCTTGGTGCACACTTTACCCGCGGTGAAAGGGTTGGCGGTGGAACCTTTTACTTCAAGGATTTGTTCATTAGCCACTGTTACACTCAAACTACAGGTATCTGGGCAATCAAGAGGGCAAACACTGGCGAGGGTTTTGGTTGCAATGGCTTGGTTCATAGTCGAGTCCTTGAGCAATACGCAGGCATAGGTAAAAACTGGTATGAGTATACTAGGCCATACTTTAAGTATTCGAAATAGCCAGTTCTGGTGTTTTTGATGTATTTGGTGGGACCAGTATATGGGAAGGGGATACTATTCAATTTAATTGATGTATATTCCTTGTTGCGCAATAGGGAATTTTGCTATCATGAGGTCATCAAAATGATTAAAAGCTTTCAACATAAAGGCTTGGAAATATTTTTTACTAAGGGTAGCCTCGCTGGAATTCAGGCAATTCATGCTACAAAAATTCAAGATAGGTTAGCTTTCTTGCACGCTGCCTCAGTAGTTGAAGATATGGACAAGCCTGGTTATCGATTACATGCACTAAAAGGTAGGTTGAAGGGGCATTGGGCTGTCAATGTTAGTGGTAATTGGCGCATTGTTTTTAAATTTGAAGATGGCAATGCTTATATTGTGAACTACGAGGACTATCACTAATGAATCTACAACAGCATAATCCACCCCACCCAGGGGAACTGATTTACCGTACTTATATTGAACCGTTCAACGACATTACGGGCAATATGATTGCTGATCAGCTTGGTGTGGCTCGTAGTACTTTCAGCCGCTTGTTGACAGGCAAGGCAGGCATTTCTCCAGAAATGGCCATCAGACTTTCTAAAGTATTAGGCAGTACTGCGGAAAGCTGGCTAACCCTACAAGAAAGCTATGACTTGTGGAAAGCGCGAAGATATGTAGATACCAAAGACCTAGAGCGTATAGATTTTAATGAGGTTGCATAAGGGTTACCCTGCAACCTGATTGATGTCTAACTCTGATTTAGCTACGCAGTTCGCC
>Ga0055584_100004507_pt1 | contig 13669 bp, 11 predicted proteins | sample OSDHelmetaG_FD_58716 | JGI IMG/M metagenome (GOLD analysis project Ga0055584, IMG submission 58716) | Pelagic marine sediment microbial communities from the LTER site Helgoland, North Sea, for post-phytoplankton bloom and carbon turnover... | ecosystem: Environmental > Aquatic > Marine >... | reverse complement strand
TGACTGTCTGAATATTGGTATTACCCCGGTGGTGGGCGACATCGGCTCTATCGGTGCGAGCGATCTCTGTATTGCCGCCACCATGGGCCTGTCCCTGGTGGGGGAAGGACTGATGACCGACAGCGCCGGCCAGGTGGCGGCATCGGATCAGGTAATGGCGGCGGCAGGGCTTCGGCCGCCGGCGCTGGGGCCGAAAGACGGTCTGGCCCTGGCGAATCATTCAAGCTTTTCCGCAGCGGCCATGGCGTTAAATGTGATCGCCGCAGACAACCTGTTGCAGGCGGTACAGGGCGCGACCGCAATTTCCATGGAGGCCTTTGTTGCCAATCTCAGCCCTCTTGACCCCCTTGCCGATCACTATCGACCGCAGCCAGGCCAGCAGCAGGCGGCGGAGCAATTACGCTACTGGCTGCAGGGCAGCTGGATTAATGATCCGGCCAACGCCCGACGACTACAGGATCCATTATCAATCAGGAATGTTGCCCAGGTTCACGGCGCTGCCCTGGCGGCCCTCAGCTTTGCGAGGGAGGCCGCCGCGGCGGAGATTAACGGCGCCAGTGATAATCCGGTAGTGGATATCCCCCAGGACCGCATTATTTCCTGCGGTGCATATCATACGCCGCATTTGTCCATCGCATCCCAGACCTTAAGCAACGCCCTGATGCATGTGAGTCATACCCAGGTCGCCCGCGTTGCGAGTTTATTGAAGGCGCGGTTTAGCGGATTGCCACAATATCTGGCGGCACCGGGTTCGGATTCCAATGGCTTTGCCCCGGTGCTGAAAGTGATGGAAGCGCTGGTGGCCGAGATCAGTCATGCCGCCGGCCAGGTTGCGGTATGGCCCAGCGTCAATGCCGATGGCGCCGAAGATATTCAGACCAATGCACCGGTGGCGATAAAAGCATTGGGGGTTGTAGTGGCCCTGGCGGAGAAATTATGTGCAATTGAAATGATTGCGGCGGCCCAGGCATTTGAATTGCGCGCTATCAATGATCCCGGGCAACGGGTCGCTGCGCTGGTGGCAAAGGTGCGGGCGCTTTCTGCATTCATTGACAGGGACCGACCACTGGGTGAAGACATTGAACGGGTGGCTGCGGCCATTGCTGCGGCAGAACTGCCGTAGCTGAAATAGCGCTACCTGATGGTTGGCTCCAGGTTTTGGCGGTATTCGGAGAAAATAAGCGGAAATAAGAGAAATTATATGGTTTTGAACGGAGTTGGCCGGGGCTGACCGGGGTTAATCGGGAGTAATCAGAGCTAATCGGGGTTGACAGAGTTGGGTATAGATAAGCGATATTTGCTGACATATGGCTAATTTAACAGATATTTAGAGAAATTAGCAGAAGTTTCATTAAACCCCGGCGGTGCCGGGGCTAATGGGTTTATTAGAATCACAGGTTAATTCCCGGCAGATTGCTCCACAGGCGCAGCAGGTGAACGTTGCCCTAGGGCAGCAGCGCACCGCCATCGACATCCACCGTGGTGCCGGTCACAAACTGGTTCGACAGTACAAACAGCACGCCCTGGGCAACTTCGTCTGGTTGACCGGCGCGTGGAATCAGGTTGCCTGCAGTCACATTTTGATAGTGCTCCACCCGGGCCTGGCCTTCCAGCGGCACCATCGGGGTATCAATAAGGCCCGGTGATACCACGTTAATCCTGCGGGGTGTGATTTCCGGCGCCAGCGCGCGTGCAAACCCTTCCACCGAATTACCCACCGTTGAAATTGCCAGCATGCCGGCACTGCATTTCCTTGCCGGTGAGCCGCTGACCAGGACGATGGCGCCGTCTTCAGTCATATGTTCGGTACCAATGCGCACCGCATTGGTATACCCCCAGAGTTTGGCGAAGGATCCCTGGAAAGCATCCAGGTCCATCTCGAGAAACGGCCCACGAGCGCGGGCGCCACCGGTGGCGGCGCAGACCATAAAGTCAAACGGCGCGTGTTTGCTGAATAATGCGCTCAGACCTGGGCGATCCAGCACATCACAGCTTTCAACGGTGATGCTGGCACTGTCTCCGTCAATGCTGCCGCTGCGGCTGACAGCGATGACGCTGGCACCTGCATCACGCAGCTGCCGGGAAACTGAAAGGCCGATGCCGGAGGTGCCGCCGAGTACGATGGCTTTTTTTCCTTTGATATTGATCATGATTTTCTGAATTGATGTTGGATGGTGTGAGTGTAGCAACCAGGGTTAAGAGATTGTCAATCGCGCAGCTGAAACGGCAGCGAAAGACTGAATCGATTTCAACGCCGGTACGTTATCTATGGTGCAACCGGATCTTCTGCGATGACCCTGGATTGCCGTGGCGGCAGTCGCGGAAACTAGGCATATTTCAGGGTCTGCCCGATGCCCAGCTTGTTGGCCTTGTCAAGCATCGCCACACCCAGGGCGATATCGCTGGTGGACAAACCGCGGTGCCAGAATAATATTGTTTCGTCATCGTTTTCCCGTCCGGGTATCTGGCCGTCGATAATCTCGCCAATTTCGCCGTGGACGCTGTCAGGGCTGACTTTGCCTGCATTAATATGTGGTCGAAGTGCGCCAAGGGGGCCGGCATTCATCTGGCCGCGATCATCCACCACGATCTTGTCCATGATATCGGTGTGATCAAGTTCCAGGGTGCTCATGGTGCCGTAAGGGATTACCAGGGCGCCTTTTCTGATCCAGCTGGTTTTGAATAGAGGGGTTGGCTCGGGCAGTCGCGAAGCTTCCACCATGATATCGGCGCCCTGCAGACAGCTCTGCCAGTCCTCGGTCACGATTACCGGCTTCATCAGATCCCGGGACAGCTGTTCACCAAAGGCATCACGGCTCTCGGGTCTTCTTGAGTGCACCCGGATTTCATCGAAATCGTAGAGGTGATCGAGCAACCTGACATTCCAGTAGGCGGTGCCCCTGGCGCCGATATGGCCAAGTATTTTTGGCTTGGCGGGGGCCAGGTATTTTGCCCCGATGGCGCTCAGTGCGCCGGTGCGCATTTCGGTGATCGCCGTGGCATCAAGAATCGCACGCGGCATGCCGCTTTGCGGATCGAATAAATTCAGCATCGCCATTTCCGATGGCAGTCCGCGCTTATAGTTGTCGACATAGTCGCCGACAATTTTAACGCCGGCCATATCCAATGGCGCGACGTAGCCGCGCAACACATTGAAGTGCCCGTTAAATGCCGGGTCGGGTTTCAGATGGACCCGTGGTTCGATCACCGTCTGCTTGCGTCCCGCGGCTAACAGCGCTGCTTCCACCGCGTCGAGAATTTCATCTTCGGTCATTGCCAGACGATGGATATCCGGCCCGTTGAGGTAAGTAATATTGATGTCCTGCATGACTATAGATCGATGGCGGCGAGGTTGAGGTGGTGTTGCCGTGCGCATGCCTTGGCCTCCTGATATCCTGCATCGGCATGACGCATCACGCCGGTGGCCGGGTCATTCCACAATACCCGGGCAATACGTTTATCTGCGGCTTCACTGCCGTCGCAGACGATGACGATGCCTGAGTGCTGGGAATAGCCCATGCCAACGCCGCCGCCGTGGTGCAACGAAACCCAGGTGGCGCCGCCAGCGGTATTCAGCAGGGCATTTAACAACGGCCAGTCTGATACTGCATCGGAGCCGTCAATCATCGACTCGGTTTCGCGGTTGGGGCTGGCCACGGAACCGGAATCAAGATGGTCCCGACCGATGACGATGGGCGCTTTCAGTTCACCGTTGCGGACCATTTCATTGAACGCCAGTCCCAGTCGATGTCTCTGGCCCAGTCCAACCCAGCATATCCGCGCAGGCAATCCCTGAAAACTTATTTTCTGCTGCGCCATATCGATCCAGTTGTGCAGATGGGGGTCGTCGGCAATCAGTTCTTTCACTTTTGCATCGGTGCGCAGGATGTCTTCAGGATCACCAGACAGTGCCACCCATCGAAACGGTCCAACGCCGCGACAAAACAATGGCCGCACATAGGCCGGGACAAAGCCGGGAAAATCGAAGGCATTTTCAACGCCATAGTTCAGGGCTTCCTGACGAATGTTATTGCCATAGTCCACCGTGGGAATTCCCTGTTTGTGAAACTCCAGCATGGCGGTGACATGCTGGGCCATGGACTTGCGTGCCTGTTCCACCACCAGTTGCGGATTATCGCGTTTTTCTGACTGCCACTGGTTCAGGGTCCAGCCTGCAGGCAGGTAGCCATTTGCCGGATCGTGAGCCGAAGTCTGGTCTGTCACCAGATGCGGTTTGACCCCTCGTCTGACCAGCTCGGGCAGTATTTCGGCGCCGTTACCCAGCAACGCCACAGAAGTCGGGGTGCCGCTGGCGCAGGAGGATTCGATTAACTCCAGCGCGTGGTCGAGAGAATCGGCTTTCTGGTCGACATAGCGGGTGCGCAGGCGAAAATCGATATGACTTTGATCGCATTCGATACACAGAATACTGAAACCCGCCATGGTGGCCGCCAGGGGCTGGGCGCCGCCCATGCCGCCCAGTCCACTGGTCACAATCCACTTGCCCCTGGTGTCCCCACCATAGTGTTGACGACCGGCTTCAACAAAGGTTTCATAGGTGCCCTGGACAATGCCCTGGCTGCCGATATAAATCCACGAACCCGCCGTCATCTGGCCATACATCATCAGGCCCTTGCGATCCAGTTCATTGAAGTGATCCCAGTTTGCCCAGGCAGGCACCAGATTGGAATTTGCGATTAATACCCGTGGCGCATCGGCGTGGGTATTAAACACCCCTACCGGTTTTCCCGATTGCACCAGCAGGGTCTGGTCATCTTCGAGTTCGCGCAGACACTCGAGAATCTTATCAAAACTCTCCCAGTCCCTGGCGGCGCGACCGATGCCGCCATACACGATCAGCTCTGCGGGATTCTCAGCCACCTCGGCATCGAGATTATTCTGGATCATGCGGAAGGCGGCTTCGCTGAGCCAGCTCTTGCAGTGCAGGGTGGTGCCGCGGGGGGCAGTGATTTTTCGGGTAGTATCTATTCTGGTATTTGCCATTGTGCTAAGGCCGTCTCTAATTAATGGGGTATTGATCGGTAAGGTAACGTTCGCCAAGATCGTATCGATTGCCGGGATAAATCAATCCGACCCGGGTCACCACTTGCTGGTCTTTCCAGGTCCGCCTGGTAAGTCGCAGACAAGGCTGGTCGCGATCGATCATCAGCGCACGGGCGGTATGCTGGTCTGGCAGGATGGCCTGCACGATGTGTTCCATTTCATCCGGTTTGATCAGATTGATCAGATATTCCGTTGCCGTTCGAAGGCTGAAGTCCTGTTGGATAAATTGCGGCGCCATGACAGGGTTGACCAGACGGTCTTCCAGCTGAATCGGCACATCATCCTGAAAGTGCACGGCGCGCAGATGAAACAGCTCAGTGCCGGCTTTGACTTCCATACTTTGCGCCAGTGCTCGTGCTGCCTTGACCGTTTTTAACCCGACGATCCTGCAGCGGTAGATGGATCCGCTGGAGCGAATTTCGTCGGCGATATCCTGCAGCCGGATAAGGCTGGCATGACGGGCCGGTTTGGCGACAAAGGTACCGAGACCGTGGACCCGGTTCAGCAGCCCTTCCTGGGTCAGCTCCCGCAGGGCGCGATGCACCGTCATTCGACTGACCCCGAGTTCGTTCACCAGTTCGTTCTCGGAAGGCAATCGCATTTCGGGGGGCCAGTGATTGCCGGTGATTTTGTTGCGAATACTGTTTTTGATCTGCTGATAGAGCGGCAGAGCGGTACCTTTATCGAGGCTTGACAGTGCTTGATCGGACATCAGTGTATGGCGGTTTCGTTGTTACGCCACTGGCCGTCCTGGATTACCCGATGACATCGATTCAGTCCGACATGGTAGCTGAGCTCTGCCGGGTGCTGACAATCCCAGATCACCAGGTCGGCTCTTTTACCAGCTTCGATAGAGCCAATGGAAGACGCCATGCCTAACGCCCTGGCCGCGTTAATGGTAAAGCCCGCGAGCGCTTCCAGCGGGGTCATGCCAAACAGGGTGCAGCCCATGTTCATTATCAGTAACGGCGAGAAAATGGGTGAGCTTCCCGGGTTGGCGTCAGTTGCCAATGCCATACTGACGCCATGTGCTCTCAGTGCCTCCATCGGTGGAAGCCGGGTTTCCTTCAGAATATAAAAGGCCCCGGGCAGCAGTACCGCGACCGTACCTGCCCTGGCGATGACAGGCACATCTGTCCCGGAGAGGTATTCAAGGTGGTCAACAGACAGCGCGCCGCGTTGCGCACTCATCACTGCGCCGCCAAGATCGCTGAGCTGTTCAGCATGGCATTTTATCGGCAGGTTGAATTCAGCGGCCTTGTCGTAGACCCGTTCTACCTGTTTAACCGAGAAGCCGATGCCTTCGCAGAAAGCGTCCACCGCATCGACTACGCCGGCCTGCACTGCTGCGGGTAACATCTCCTGGCAGACAAGATCAATATAGTCGTCGGCCCGGCCGCTGAACTCCGTAGGTAAGGCATGGGCGCCGAGGAAGGTGCGCTGTAGTCGAACATTGTACTGATCGCATAATGTATCTGCTGCCTTGAGCATATTAATTTCGCTTTCAAGCGCCAGACCGTAGCCGGATTTGATCTCGATGGTGGTCACCCCTTCGGCCAGGATTGCCTGCAGTCTGGGCCGCGATTGTGCGATCAGGCTTGCCAGTGATGCCGACCGGGTGGCATTCACCGTGGCCATAATGCCGCCACCGCGCCGGGATATTTCGCCATAGCTGACCCCGGAAAGTCGTTGCTCAAACTCCTCTGCGCGGTTGCCGCCATACACCAGATGGGTATGGCAATCCACCAGCCCCGGCGTCACCAGCATGGCTTCACAGTCATGTCGATCTACCCCGGCGCCATCAAACTCTGCGGGCAGCTGGGATAAACTGCCCACCCAGCGGATCGAATCACCTTGAATGACGATCGCGCCATCAGCAATCAGGCCGTATTCCGCGGCGTTCCTCAGGCAGGCGACATTGGCGTTGTGCAGCAGGGTGGTTTTCACGACGATTGCGTTATCTGACTTGTATATACATGTACAGGCTATGTTATAGTGGGCGCTGTTTGATAGCAAGTGGTCTTTATGTCTGATTCCCGTTATTACTGGTGTGCCTCGGCGCTGCTGCATCGCGGCTGGGCCAGTGAGGTGCTGATTGAAGTGGATTCCCTGGGGAATATCGCCGACATCCGGTCGTCAGTGGCGCGAGCCGGACTGGATGCGTCCACGACTGTTCTTGATGGTGCGGTACTTCCGGGTATGCCGAATCTGCACTCCCATGCCCACCAGCGCGCCATGGCCGGGCTGGGTGAGCGCGCCGCCGAAGGCGACGACAGCTTCTGGACCTGGCGCAAGGCGATGTACCACACCCTGGCGACGATCAATCCGGATCAGCTCTATCACATCGCGCGGATGCTTTATCTGGAAATGCTTGAGGCCGGTTATACCCGGGTTGCTGAATTCCAGTATCTGCATCATGACCAGCAGGGCAATGGCTACAGCAATCCGGCGGAGATGACACTGCAATGCGCCCGTGCAGCCGCCGACGTTGGCATTGGATTCACTGCGCTGCCGGTTTTATACCGTTATGGCGGCTTCGGTGGGCAGCTCGCCGGTGCGGCGCAAAAACGATTCATCAACGATGCCCGGAGTTTTGCAGCGATCGTGGCGCAGCTGAAAGACGGGCTGGCAGAAAATCAATGTCTTGGCATTGCGCCGCATTCGTTACGTGCGGTGAGTGCCGATCTGTTGAACGAAGTGTTGGCCGGGTGCGACCAGCAAACCATGGTCCATATTCATATCGCCGAACAGATCGCTGAAGTCGAAGACTGTGTTGCCTGGTGTAGTCAACGACCGGTGGAGTGGCTTTATCATCACTTTCCAGTGGATCAACGCTGGTGTCTGATTCATGCTACCCATATGACCGCGGAGGAAACCCGGACAGTGTCCGCCGCCGGATCCATCGTCGGACTTTGTCCTACCACCGAAGCTAACCTCGGTGACGGCTTTTTTAATGCGGTCGAATATTTTACCGATCAAGGTGCCTGGGGTATCGGTTCAGACAGCCATATTTCGGTAAGCCCTGTGGAAGAGCTGCGCTGGCTTGAATATGGCATGCGGCTTAACCATCGCAAACGCAATATCCTGGTGGATCAGGATGAACACACCCGGCATACCGGCCAGTCTCTATACCAGCGCGGCGCCGAGGGTGGCGCCCGGGCATGTGATATTGATGCCGGCATGCTCAAGCCAGGTGCGCGTGCAGACTTTATCGCCCTTGATTGCACCCAGCCGCGTCTCTATGGGCGCAGTCAGGGCGCGCTGCTGGACAGCTGGATATTTTCAGGCAATCACAACGCGGTAGTGGATGTCGTTGTCGGCGGCGAGCAGGTCATCACGGCCGGACAACATCGCAGCGCTGACGACATTCAACACCTTTATCAAAAAACCATTGACCAACTTGCGGACTAATTCATGCGTGCAGTGATTCAATTAACACCGGGTGAAATCAACCTTGAAATGCTTGAGCGGATGTATCGCTCAGGGGCCGATGTGGCGTTAGATCAGGGGGCAAAGTACCAGGTTGATCGGGCCGCTGCACTGGTAGCCACTGCGGCGGCAGGTGACGCACCGGTGTACGGCGTCAATACCGGTTTCGGCAAACTGGCTAATACCCGGATCGATGCCCGGGATGCCGCTACCCTGCAGCGCAACCTGATCCTTTCACATTGCTGCGGAATGGGTGATGCATTGGATGATGCCGTTGTGCGGCTAATCATGGTATTGAAAGTCAATTCACTGGCGCGTGGTGCCTCCGGGGTGCGCTGGGCGGTGATTGAGCAGCTGGTGAATATGCTGAAAAAGGATGTGCTGCCGGTGATTCCAGGCCAGGGTTCGGTGGGCGCATCTGGTGACCTGGCGCCCCTGGCACATCTCACCGCAGGGATGATTGGTGAAGGCAGAGTCAGATACAACGGTGAACTGCAGGACGCACGCACAGCCCTTGCAGCAGCGCAGCTGGAGCCCATTGTGCTGGGTCCCAAGGAGGGCCTTGGCATGATCAACGGCACCCAGGTTTCCACGGCCCTGGCCCTGGCCGGTTTGTTTGACAGCTGGCGGCTGTTCCAGGGGGCCCTGGTGACCGGTGCCATGTCGAGTGATGCAATGATGGCGTCCACTGCGCCGTTTCGTGCAGAAATACAGTCGCTGCGCGGCCATCGGGGCCAGATCGATGTCGGCGAGGCGCTGCGCAATCTGTTGACGGATTCAGAAATCCGCGAATCGCATCGCGAGGACGATACCCGGGTGCAGGACCCCTATTGCATGCGTTGTCAGCCCCAGGTAATGGGGGCCTGCGCCGATCTGATGCGCCAGGCAGCGGCGACGCTGGAAATTGAATCCAATGCGGTGACCGATAACCCGCTGGTGATCGTTGACGAAGAAATTATTTTGTCAGGTGGAAACTTTCACGCAGAACCGGTGGCATTTGCCGCAGATCAGATGGCGCTGGCCATTGCAGAAATGGGTTCTATTACTGAGCGACGTATTGCCACCCTGGTTGATCCATCGATGAACTACGGTTTACCCGCTTTTCTCTCACCTGCACCAGGCCTGAACTCAGGCTTTATGATTGCCGAGGTTACCGCAGCCGCGCTGATGGCTGAAAACAAACAGCGGGCAATGCCGTGTTCGGTAGATTCCACGCCGACCAGCGCCAATCAGGAGGATCATGTATCCATGGCGTGTCACGGTGCCCGAAGACTGGGCGATATGAACCGTAATCTTGCCAGCATCATCGGTATCGAATTACTGGTGGGCGCACAGGGCATTGGTTTTCGTCAGCCACTGGCCACCAGCCAGCCGTTGCAGCAGGTGATTGACGACTTGCGCAAACAGGTGCCGGCCCTTGAGAATGATCGATACATGTCAGACGAACTTGAAACAGCACGTCAGTTTGTTCAGCAGGGTGATTATCTGAACGATATCGCACATCACCTGCCAGGGTTGTATCAGTGATCACCAAAAGTCAGCACCGCCCTGGTTTTTCTGTTTGCTATCGCTACTGGTGATCAGCGGCGTGGCCCATGCAGAGCAGCTTAAGTTGAACAACGAACAAATGACCCCGGGGGCAATGATCGGTTAAATTATGCCAAACTTATTTTTGATTTTTCATTATTATGCTTTCTACTGCTGAACTCGAACACTACCGCACCAAGGGATACGTGGTACCGGACTACGTGCTGCCCGAGGGGGTGCTTAATGATATGCGTCAGGCCTATGCCAGATTGATCGAGCGGAATCCGGATATCAGTCCTGATTTTATGCTCGGTCCCCATCTGGATAATCCCGGCACCCAGGGCGTCAAGGGGGCTGAAGAGTGGCTCGAGTTTGCCACCCACCCCGATCTCATTACCATGGCCGCGGAGTTAATCGGCGAAGACATTATTCTCTGGGGTACCACAATATTCGGTAAGCCCGCACACAATGGCAAGGAAACCCCATGGCATCAGGACGGCGACTACTATCCGATTCGCCCCCTTGAGACATTGAGCATCTGGATTCCACTTGATGACGTGACCGCGGAAAATGGGCCCATGCGCTTTATCCCCGGGTCGCATCGTCAGCGCAAAATCTTTTCTCACCATTGGGAGGAAAACCCCGACCTGACCATCAACCTGGTTTGTGATGAGCAGCATTTCGACGCCTCTACGGCGGAAGATCTGTTACTGAAAGCGGGCCAGGTGTCCTATCACGATGTCTATATGATTCATGGCTCCCTGGCTAACAATACCAGTCACAGAAGAGCCGCCTTTGTGGTGCGGTTGATGCCGGCGAGCAGTCACTATGATCATCAGCTGGGCGAGAAGATCGGCGAGAAACATGCGGCCCATGATTATGGCCGCCGGCCTTTGTTTCTGGTGAGCGGAAAGGACGCCAACGGCAACAATAATTTTGAAATCGGCAAGGGCGGTTGATAACAGACGGCGGTTAAGGGTCAGCGTCAACCCTGCGCTCGGTGAGGGTTCTGAGGTACTGGAACATCGCTCTGGCAGCCTTTGGCGGCTGTTGCCGGGTCAGTTCGCGCTGGGCATTGCGCACCAGCTGTCTGAGTTGCTGGCGATCTGCTGCGTAGTCCTGGACCAGCTGTTCAAGCACATTTTCATCCCCTGCAAGCAGCTGATCCCTCCATTTTTCCAGCTGGTGAAAATGTGCATTAGCCTGGGCCGCAGGTTGCTGCAGGCTGCCGAGCTGCTGGATCGCCTGTTCCACCGGCTCGTCGGCCATACGTTTGCTGATAAAACCGACCTGCCGTTTCAGTGCGCTCTTGGACATCGTCCGGGCCTGGGCAATTTCTTCTCTGATGTAGTCTGACAGCGGTAGTTTCTTCAGCTGACCGTCCGGTGTGTTAATCAGCTGCCGCACAAAATCCTGTACTGCCTTTAATTCACGTTTAACGGCAGTTTTGCTTTTTGGTTCGGTGGGTTCCAAAGTCAATGATGATCGCGTTCAGTTGCCGGCGGCCTGCTTTCGCTGATCCAGCTTTGCAAGGACTTCGAGTTTTTGTTCCCGGGTCATAATCATCCACTCCCTGATTTCGTCGGCATTGCGGAAACAACCCACACAATAAGGTTCGCCGTCAAAGCGGCACACCGCGAGACAGGGCGATGCCACAGAGTGGTCGACCATCAAAGGTTTGCGCGCCCGCCGTCGGGGTCGTCTGGTTGAAGGATTATCGGATTGATCTGTCATCTGCTGGTCGCCGCCGGCTACTTGTTGCGCAATTCCTGAGGCAAATGGTATTGCCCGGTTTCTTTAATTTCAATGCCCGTCGAGGCAATGGCCTGGGCGAACTGGTCGAGGTCGATGCCGCTCACATCGTTGAGCGCAAAGGCTGAGCCGTCTTTTAGCACTATATGATAAACATTTCCTTCATCTGAACGGCTTTGTTTCGCACTGCGATCAATAAAATCGATTTCAGCCAGTGATAATGTGAATGACGGGTCCAATGCCTGGTCTGGAGACTGCCAGCTGATCGTATTGCTGTCAGCACGAATCGCCCATTCGTCACTGTTACCCGCAAGTTGACCGGACAGGTAGAGATAGTATCCACCCACTGCCGCCAGGGCCAGACCACCAAGGGTCATGACCAGCGGTTTGTGCTTGATCATGGCGTATCCGAGGATCAATAATCCGACACAACCGATGACGATTCCCCAGAGCTGATGCTGGCGGGCCACCGCGGCGGCGCTGCTGATAAATTCAAAAGGCATGTCTAATGGTCTATGATCCTAGCTAAAACCCAGATTATAAGATGGCCGACCCGGTCACGGGGAGTGAACACAGCTTGAACCAGCGTCCAGTTATTCGAATTTTCCACAATATGGCCCGTTCCGGGGGCACGATGGTGTGTAAGTGCATCGGCGCGATGGAACCTGTCAGGCTGTTCAGTGAAATTCATCCGGCAGCCAATCAGGTTGAGTATCTGAATCTCACAGATCAGGCTCATCGCTGGTACGGCCTGGCCACCACCGAAGATGTCGACGCGGTCTATCCTTTTGTTGAGGGCCTGCGACGGGTCCACAGGAGATGCATCGCCGAGGGATACCAGATGGTGCTGCGCGACTGGGCGGTGATCGACTTTCTCGGACGCATCCTGGTGGAGCAGCCGGTTTACCGGCATAGCCTGAATCATGTGCTTAAAGACCACTTCGACATCGTTGAAGTCTCGCTGGTACGGCACCCGCTGGATCAGTGGTTAAGCACATGCCGACTGAATATATACCGGGACAAAATTGACAGCGCAGATTTTTTTCTCGGTTATCTGAAGTATGTTGAGGCAGCGGCCGGTCATTTCATTCGCTATGAAGATTTTACCGCTGCGCCAGGGGTTGTGATGCAGGACATCTGTCACCAGCTGGCGCTCGAGTATGACCCCGGATTTATCGACCGATGGCATCACAACCGGTATATAACCGGTGATAATAAAAATTCGTCGAGAGGTAGCAAAGGCGACTCGGCCTCTGTAATCCGACCGTTGCCGCGTAGAGAAGTTGAGCCAGCGTTCAAGGCGCAGATAGAGCAGGATGAAAACTACCAGAGGGTTATAAGTTTATTAGGCTATCAGGATGCCGGGTATAGCAGCTGAATAATCCGAAACCCATTGTCTGGAAAGAGTTGTGCTGGTGCTCAAAAGTATGGTGAGCAATCAGACCATTGAGGTCTTGAATTTGGCGTGCTGCGGATGATGTCGGTACAAGCCCGGCGTCACAGAAACCACCCAGATCACAGAACCAAACTCACGGTAAGAGTGAGCGAATCTAATTTTCAACAACTTTAATTCCGGCAGTCGAAGTAATTCACCGTAATTAGACGAACGGCGACATCTAATTACGGCATGGTTTTCGTAAACAACTGATTTATAACGAACGTTATACTTACAGGTTCGGGTTATACGACAATGGAATTAGACGAATGAGAACCACTTTGATGAGGCGTATCTCTTTCACAAAAATTTTAAGCAGAAAAAATAACTAGTTACATAACGATATGCCGAAATACACAAAAAAACGGGATAGTCCCCCTAAATCGTCTAACTAACTGTTGAGTGGACTAACGAGAACTGAAGAGTAAAAAGATTCTGTTAATAGATTGGTTCATTAAGGAG